>Ga0116184_10001626_pt1 | contig 21132 bp, 11 predicted proteins | sample AD_JPNNA5_MetaG_FD_89886 | JGI IMG/M metagenome (GOLD analysis project Ga0116184, IMG submission 89886) | Active sludge microbial communities of municipal wastewater-treating anaerobic digesters from Japan - AD_JPNNA5_MetaG | ecosystem: Engineered > Bioreactor > Anaerobic > Digestate | place... | reverse complement strand
TCAAATCATCACGACGAAACATCGCGCGTTTGTTAATCTGGATGATTTGCCTCTAATCGATTGGACCATACTCAATCCGCGGGACTACTACCAAAAATATATCTATGATAATTTGCTTTATCTGTTTTCTTCGAAAGGTTGCCCGTTCAACTGCTCTTTCTGCGGCAATCGGGATTATCACCGCTGTACCCACCGAAGGCGGCCGACCGATAAGACTCTTGACGAAATCGAAAATCTTGTCAACAACTACGGGCTCAAGGCTGTCTATTTTACCGATGAATTATGGTGTTATAAAAAAGAAGATGTTTATGAGTTTTGCCGCCGGGTGAAAGAAAGGAATATGAAGTTCTACTGGGGCTGCGACTCGCGCGCGGACCAGTATACAAAAGAAGATCTGAAGCTCATGCATGATGCCGGATGCAGATGGCTGCTGTTCGGAGGCGAAAGCGGCTCTGAATTAATGTTGAAAAAAATGAATAAAGGCATCACCACTTCAAAAGTGGAAGAAGCTGTCGAGCTGTGCAGGGAAATCGGTATTGCCGCTATCATCACGCTGATTGTCGGGCTGCCCGGCGAAACGGTCGAGGAAGTCATGGAAACAGTCAGCCTCGGCTTGAGAATCCGCACAAAATTCGTTTTATTCTTTCATTACTTCCCGACGCCGGGTTCGGATATGCACAAAGAGCTTGTGGAAAGCGGTTTGTACAAACCGCCCGAATCACTCGAAGAGGTGAGTAAATTAGTCGCGATGGAGAGTTTGGGCCGGAATTTCTCCGCGGTGCCTTCGAAGGATTTAATAGTCATCAGATGTTTTTTCTTGTGGGCGGCATTTATTCAAAACGGCTCGTTTGATCCTGCGAACAATAAAAAGCTGGCGTTTGCGAAAGAAACCGTAGCCGATTTTATTAACGCTGTTTCCAAGAAAGGTATCGGCTATTTCCTGCAAGGTGTTTATTCGGCTGCAAAGGAATTTCTCTTCATTTTATGGCATGTCATCGCCTATCCCGGCATCAGAAAGAAATATGGTTTATATTTAAGAAATAAAAAGTGAGCCCGCTCATACTCCGGCTGCCAGAACAGTGCATCCTGATAACGGGTTGTTGCTGTTCCGGTGTTTCGTTATACGAAAAAGTGCGGCCTATGATGATTTAAATCGCCTTGTGAACTGTGAACCTTCGCTTGCATGCGCTTGCGTTAAAACGGTCCGTTCCTAATATGAACCGCGAACGTGCGAATTATTTATTGTATTTTTTTTCCGTAGCCGTAAGCATGCGATATAGAATGGATAATATCGCGCCGAGGTTTTTGTATAAAAACGGATGATATTTTTTGTTGATCAAATTTGAACGAATAATCCAGTCCTCCGGCTTGACATCGGCGGATTTGCGCTGTTTCCAAACAAAGGGCGTGATGATGAAATGACAGTACTTGCAGAACTCCGCAGGTTTCTCTTCCAGGATTTCCGCCAGCTCCCAACCGTTCCCGCGAAAGCTGTTGATTTCAATTTTATCGGTATCCGGCAAAGCGAAACCGAACTGGTTGTTGAATTTATTGATGTGCAGCGGAAACATGCATGGAGCAATATAGGAGTTTTGCATCCCGGAGCAGCGTTTGATCAGGCAGTTTTGAAATGAAATATCGGGATGCTCGTGCGGCTTCAGCAGCAGTTTTTTTGCGAAGATATATCTTGGTGTGGTTATGATGCACGCGATATTGTTGTCTTTGACGATCTTTCTGATCTTTCTGAATAATTTTCCGAATTTCGGATACCGTGTGATGTGCAAAGTGCAGTTGTATTTTCTCAGCGCTTTTAGTTTGTCCGGGTCAACAGAGGGAATGCGCAGCCCGTTTGTGACGATGTGGACATCGCAATCAGGGAAGATTTCATGTGTCAACCGGACATAGTCTAGGAAATTCGGATTCTCGAGCGGTTCGCCGCCCTGCAGATGGATGGTCGCGACACCCCAGAAATACTCTTTCAGCTTCAGGAGGTTCTTTCTGAAAAGTTCAAGGTCCAGAAAAGCCTTTTCTGTTACCAGATTGGAAAAATCGAGGCATCCTTTGCAGCGCAGATTGCAATGCTCGGTTATTTCAACATCAATAAAACTAAGACGAGGCTTTGTATTATCAATTTGAATGAGATCATCTGTTCCCGGGGTTCTTCCGCCATCATTTAACTGAATATCATATGGATAAATATATAAGCTGTACACGCCAAGTTGATGTAATGATTTTGAATATTTTTTGAGCAGGCTATTTTTCATCAACAAGGCTATATCGGCTTCGCCATGAAAATATGCTTGCATATCGTCCGGGTCGACACAAGTTCCTTTTCCGCGGCACAAAACAGGTTTCACATGCGCAGTCCAGCCGTCTGAACGGTTGTCTCGCATCGCGTCATATATTGATGTGCTGTCAGTCAGAATGATGACGGTGCTTCTCAAACAATCCCCTCATAATCGAGCAATAGAACATAATATAACCGCTTTTTGAGCGGTTTAAATATAAATTTGCCGCATACGCCCGCAAGTGCGGTTTCGGCGCAAACAACTGGCGAAGGCGTGAGAAAACATCTTCCCCTCGGCCGGTGTCTTATTGGGCCTGCCAACGAGATTCCCCAAAATTATAATACTGTCAGTACATATCCGAACTCGCTTTCCCGGACCTGGACTTTGAACATATCCGCAAACTCGTCAACCATTTCTTTTGCCCTACTGGGGAAGTAGAGGTACATCAAATCGGTATATTTCGAAACATAGATGTACTTGGGCGATTTGTCCGGGTGCAGTTTGTAATAATCGAGAAGCCGCGGCATCATCTCTTCGAAAATGTCGGTTAAAAACCATGATGAAAAAGTGGCGTAGGGCATGTCCAGATATAGATAGCACCACGGCATATTGGCGGCGACCAGAACGGGAACCTGTCCGCTGTCTTTCAGCGGGGCCAAATCATTCAGCGTTCCAAGATAGACCTTTGCCCGGTCAGCCGTTGTTTTTATGCCTTTTTCGGGACCTTTATTTAGAGTGATATCCAGTTTTTCCTTTGAACGCCTGTCCAGTTTGAGACTCATTTCTTCGGTGTTTACCACCAGGTAGTCGCTGTTGAGTTTTAAATCCGCAGCCAAATAAATTTCCTGCCCGAGTTGGAAAATGATCGCTGCGGACAGTGCAACCGCAAGTATTTTCTTCCTTGAATTATCTCGCTTGCCGGTACGGCGCTTTTTTTGCGACATGATTTCCATGGAAGTATTATAAATAAATATGACGCTGGCAGGGGACGAAACCGTTAAAGCCAGGCAGGCTGTCCAGTAACCGACGTCCGATGTGATATCCAAGCAGAAAAAGTATAAGACGCTCGATATCCAGAGAAATACAAATAGGCTTTTCATCTGGTTGTTTCTATTTTCCATTAAAATATAACACAAAAAACCAAACATGGCCAAAGGCAGCATGGTATAACCGTAGCGCGGAAAATCTGTCGTGAGAACGATGTACAATACATAGGCGCAGAAAGCGGCTGCTCCGGCGGCAAGGTACAAATGCCGCCGTTTCTCTTTGTTTTTATCGAACTGAACCGCCGCGAAAAGAAGAATAAATATGCCGAATATGTAAGGGTTGATCTTGATGATCGCGAGCAAAGTCTCCTTGAAAGTGAATACGTTCTGCTTGCCTGATGTATTTGACAGCAAGCGGTAATCCGGATCCTGGAAAATCATTGGCAGATTTTCAAGGATTTCTTTCAAACTGGTTTTAGAGAAGATGAATATCAGAAATAATGCGGCAACCGAGGCGACGCCGAAAGTCAGCCACATCCAGGCTTTGAACGAGAATGAAAATTCAGTGAACTCCAGTAAGGCCCGCTGACGGTTTTTCGTCTTTTCCCGCAGGATCATGCAAAAAGAATAGATAAGATATACCAGAACCAAAACGGGATTGCATAAGACCGCGCAGGCGAACAGCATCCCTGCGAAAAAGAAGGTTATTTTTTTGAACGGCTGAACCGTTGCAAGCAAAAGGCCGGACATCATGACGAAAGCGATTCCCATTGCATAGTAGCTGGGCGCCATGATCGTCATCGGGATATTAAAAAACAGAACCAATCCCGCAAGTATAGCGACAAAACCATATCTTCTGAGCCGGATATAAATGAGCGTCGCAGCGCTGCCTTGAAGAAGGATAAACAGATAACGGTAAAAAAGGACGATGCCGTCTGTTGTTCCCGCTATCGCCATGTATATTTTGAACGGGACGTACAGTAAGAAACTGAACAACTGCGCGACGTTCCACTCGTCTGTCAGCAAAGAGTCGCCCATCATCATTCTGTGCGTCATGGTCATATACCAGCTTTCGTCGTCCAGACCAAAGCCGAAACTTGCCCTCCAAACAAAAAAAACAATCGCTGCGGTAAAACAAATGACCACAGCAAAATCGGGATTCTTGCTCAAGGAGAATGCCTTGTTTATCAGCTTCTTCATGAATAGCGGCCTTTCCAAAGCAAAGTAACCGGGATTTGAAACATCAGGTGCAATGAACCGTCAATGAATTTTTTTCGTTTGTAATGATTGTTTCGCCCCGTCTTTTGCCCCCCAGAATGATTTTAAAACCGTAATCCGACCAGGAGTTGACTTCTATTGCCGTACGAAAGCGCACATGGCAATGCTTCTTCTCCAACGGAGCATAATCGCTGTTGTATATCCGTTCAAAGTAGTTGATAAAATCATAGTTGAAATCTGCTTCAGCTGTCCGGATATCCGGGCGGCGGATAATAAACTGCTGATAACGAAGCATATCGGCAAAAAGGTCTTCTGGGATTTCAAACTGTTCGAGGAAGGGCCGGATTTCCGGCCAAAAGCCATCCCAGACGTAAATCAGGTCCAAAAAAGCGGCTTCCTCAAAATACCAGCCCGACTTGCCGAACCTCTCGTCGACATGGGTCCAGTCGCCTGTTTCGGTGTCGCGCAGCCGCTGCTCATACCCGAGAAACAGTTTTTGCAGAAAAGTGCCGTCAGCATGGGTGATATACGAAAGCAGGAGATTATAAAAATCGTAGTATTCGACCCCTTGCTCGGCGTGCAGATACAGCGCAAAACACCTGAGAAGTCCCATGTGGTGAAAGGTTTGCAGGACAATGGAAAACATATTGGTTTTTACCCAGTCGTTTGTATCCATATCCGCCGTGCCGACGACAATTTCGAAATACTCCTGAATGCCGTTGGTATCGGGGATATGGTGCACGCGATGGAAAGGGACTTTTGCAGTCTTAATTCCGAACTGCTTCTGGTAGTCTTTGTCGCCCAATAACGCGTGATAATAAACCTGGCACAGGTAGACTGCGATTGAGTTGTGCTGACCGGCTTCAATCAAACGGCATAGCCCCTCACAGAAACTTTCGTAGGTTTCGCCCGGTAGGCCGAGAATCAGTTCCGTGTAAGTCGGAATGTTCTGCGAGGCGTATTTCTGCTCGAGGGAGGCGTAATTGTCAATATTGAGTTCCTTGCGGCCGATGAGTTCAAGCGTGCGTTCGTTGAGCGACTGATAAGCGATGGTGACGCCTTTGTCTGCGCCGTTTTGGTTAAGGATTTTTCCCGCTTCAAAAACTGTTTCGTTGCTGTTTTTTGCGTAGGTGGGGCGGAAAATCGCTGGATAGCCGTTTTTCTTCCGCGTTTCGATGACAAACCGCGCAATTTCAACGTCCCGTTGGGCGATGCCGAAGTTCGCGTCGGCACAGTAGCAGTATTCAATCTTCTTGTCCGACATCCACTCGATTTCCTTCTTGACCCTTTCAAGGGGGAAAAAGCGGATCTCCTTTGTATAGCACCACTCGCAGAATGCGCAGCGGTAGGGGCAGCCGCGGTTGGTTTCGATAATCGCATGGAATTCGACGCCCGGATATCTGCTGAAAACGTTGTCAAAGAGCCCTGTCAAATAGGGAGAAGGGTAATCGGAAATATCGAAGTAATCCGCTGTCTCGTTGATAATGATATCGTCGCCGGAACGGTAGGCGAGGTTTGTAATGCCTTCGAACCCGCTGTTGTTTATTAAACTTTTCAGCAGACCCGAAAAGGCTCTTTCACCCTCGCCGCGGACTGCGAAATCAATAAAAGGATACTCGAGCAGAATCTCTGCGTGGTCCGGTACTCCGTGGCCGCCGAATATGATAAGGCATTCGGGATGGGCTTCTTTGAGTTTTTTGGCAAAGGCCTTGGAGTACTCAATATTTCCGATGACGCAGGAAAAAGCAGCGAGAAACGGTTCCTCGATAGCCTTTATTGCATCGCCGATCTCTTCGCGCATAAAAAGGATGTCGTTGAACCGATAAGATTCGGCTATTTCCGCATCCTGTTTCGCGTACGCAATCAGGCAGCCGGTGGCATAGGGCAGATAGACCGTGAAATTATCGCGGCTGATAGCTGCCTGTACAAAATAGAGGTTTCTCATCGATATTCTCCGGCGGGGTTGCGGTAAGAGGTTATGTTTGTGGAGAGAATCGCTTCCCTTGACCAATGTGTTGAAATAAATTAAAATGAATCATAAGATTAAGCAGAATTTTTCGGCAAGTTTGAGATAATGAGTAAACCCTATGCGCGTGCTTTTGGTCAATCCCGTCATGAAGAGGTACTACAAATCGCCGACATGTCCGCTGGGATTGTTGTCGATAGCGACCTATCTTCACCAACAGGGCCATATAATAAAAATTATCGACGCCGCTGTCAAAAATGTCAACTATCAAAAAGAAATCAGCGCATTTCAACCCGATATTGTCGGCGTTTCCGTCATTTCAAATAAATCAATTGCCGACGCGGTCCGGGTGTCGAAGACGGCCCGCTCGCAAAAGATTCCCGTTGTATGGGGCGGGACGCTCGCTTCCGCCATTCCCGAAATTATCCTGCGCAGCGGTTTTGTCGATTATGTCGTCATCGGCGAAGGCGAAATCACCTTCGATATGCTGCTTGAGGCGCTGAAAGACCGTTCTCCTCTGGCTAATATTGACGGACTCGCGTTCCTGCGGCAGGGCACAGTGGTCGTCAATCCCGACAGGGCTTTTGCCGACCTTGCCGATTTTCCCGTTCTGGACTGGACCTTTGTGAACCCGGCCGACTATTTTCAGCAAATGTTCTCAGCCCGAAAGATGCTGTACCTCTATTCCGCAAAAGGCTGTCCGGCGCGCTGTACGTTTTGTTTTAATAAAGGTTTCAACCGCTGTGTTTACCGTGCCCGTCCTTTCGAACACTGTTTGGAGGAGATTGCTTTTCTAACTTCTTGCTGTGCGATGGACGGGGTCCATTTTGCAGACGAACTCTGGTGTGAAAACAAAACGCAGCTTGCCGAGAAATGCGAAAAGTTATTAAGCCGTTTTCCGGCTCTCGTATGGGGATGCAACGCCAGGATAGGGTCGCTTGCCCAACCGGATTTTGAACTGATGTACCGCGCGGGCTGCCGCTGGATATTTTTCGGTGTGGAAAGCGGCTCGCCGGATATCCAGAAACTGATTAAAAAAGGCATAGAACTTCATAAGGTCGAAACTACTGTCCGCGGCTGTTATGAAGCCGGCATTGTACCCGTCGTCTCGCTGATCCTCGGCTTCCCGGATGAAACGCCCGCCCAGGTCAGGCAGACGGCGGACCTTGCACGCAAACTTCCCGAAGCGCTGTTTGACGTTAATTTCTTTTTTCCGTTGCCGGCAACCGAGTTGTGCGATATGCTCATTCAAAGAGGCAGTTACCATCTGCCCGCAACGCTTCGTGAATTTTCCAGGTTATTGCCGACGGAAAAATTGCATGATAATTTTTCAAAGACACCCGCTCGCGACCTTAAAGTGGTACGATCATACTTCATGTGGTCGACTTTTTTGCGAAAAGGTTTGCTGCCCGGGCAAGGGCGGCCGCTGGCAGTTAAAGCCGTCAAAGACGCGTTCAAAGGTATTTGCAGGCATGGACTCGGGAATGCGGCGCTTTCTGCCGCATACGATGCCGCGACGTTTTTGGGTATTATGGCGGCTCGGACTTTGCATCCGCGAATCAGGCAGCAGTACGGCCTTTTTAAAAGGACGCAAAGCTAGAAAATCCTCGGTTGCGCTGCGCGCCGGGCTAATCATGAACACGGAGGCATGAAACATGCTGATGGCGGGTTTTTATCCGTCATAGAGATGAGCGTAAAAACCCTTATCGAGCGCTGCGGTTTGTTTGACGGCAAAAACAATAATCAAATACATTAAGCCCTGATTCGGTTTATCCCAGCCTATGGCAGGAAGGAATATCAAAGATAAAAATTTTATTAATACAACCGGTCATGAACCACTTTTTAATAAGACAAAAATCAACCAGCACGCCTCTTGGCCTGCTGGCAATAGCCAGTTATATGCAGGAAAAAGGGCACACGGTAAAAATCGTCGACTTAACGGTGGAAAAAGAAAGCATAGAAAAACAAATCAAGCTATTTTGCCCTGATGTAGTCGGGTTGTCAGTTATGGCGGCTCTTGCGAGAACATCCGCGGTCAAAGTATCCAAAATTGCGCGAAAACATAAAAAGCCGGTTGTGTGGGGCGGGCGCTTGCCGAGTTCGTTGCCCGCCGAATGTCTGAAAGAAGGCTGCGTTGATTATGCGGTGATCGGAGAAGGGGAAGTAACGTTTGCCGAATTGATAGAAGCAATAGAAGCGGGTCAATCGTGTGAGGATATTGCCGGCTTGGCTTACATGGATCAAAACGGCGTTCATATCAATCAAAAAAGGACATTTGCAGACCTTTCGGATTTTCCAGTGACAAATTGGAACTTAATAAATACACAGAATTACAATCAAAAATATTTTTCATGCGACAAAATGATGTATCTTTATTGGTCTAAAGGTTGCCCGGGCCGATGCACTTTTTGTTACAATGCACAATATCACGGGGCGCTTCATCGCACGCGCCCGCCGGAATATGTTGTTGCGGAGATTGAATATCTCGTGAAAAACTGCGGCGTTGACGGCATCTATTTTGCGGATGAGTTTTTACGCCCAAGCAAAGAAGATATGCAGACTTTTTTCCGGCTAATCAAGGAGAAGAATCTTGATTTCAGATGGGGCGGCATGACGAGGGTAGGAGCATACAGCAAAGAAGAATTGCAGCAAATGTATGACGCGGGGTGCAGATGGCTCCTTTTCGGGATTGAAAGCGGTTGCGCCGAACGGTTGAAGGCGATTAAAAAGGGTGTCAATCTGGAAAAAGCAAAACAGGTGTTTGAATATTGCAGAGAAATCGGTATCACTACGCAAAGTTCCTTTATCATCGGGTACCCGGGCGAAACGGAAGACGAGTTGAAAGAAACTGTCCGTTTCGCTTTCAGCCTCCGGGCGAATCTGCTGCCTTTCAACGGCTATTTCCCTCAGCCGGATTCCGAATTGTATGATACTCTCGTTGAAAAAGGGTGGTTTGTTCCGCCCAAAACCTTAAAGGAATGGAGCCGCTTTGAAGTCGGCGAAGTGATTCAAGTCAATTTTTCTAAAGTCCCGCGGAAAGATTTAATGGTGCTTCATTTCTATACGCAGTGGCTGGCGTTTTTGCGGAAAGATTCGGTGAACACAGAAAAGTATGGCCTCGCAAAAAAAGTGGCGGCCGATACGATGCAAAGCATTTTCACATCCGGATTTTCCGGTTTCTTCATCAACATCATTGATTCGGTGAAAAGATTTGTGACCATTGCATGGTATGCCAACGCCTATCCTAACATTTTGCGCAAGTACGGAATCAGCAAGCAGGTGAAGCAGTGAGAATACTTTTTTTCCATCCGTCGACAAGCCAATATATCAAGGCGCCCTCCGTTCCTCTCGGGGCGCTCTCTGTTGCCACGTTTATGAAAGATAACGGGCATACCGTGAAAATAAGCGACAGGTGTATTAGAAAGGAAAATATAAAAAAGCTTGTCAAGGAGTTTCAGCCCGATATCGTCGGCCTCTCCATCATGTCTGCCAGAGGAATAAAAGACGCGCAATTCATTTCGCAGACAATTAAAAAAATGAATCTACCCGTGATTTGGGGCGGGCATTATCCGACCTTTATTTACGACGACGCGTTAAATTCCGGACTGGTTGATGTCGTTGTTCTCGGGGAAGGGGAATTTACTTTTCTTGAACTGGTCAACAATATTTCCCGGAAGCTTTTTCCCGATAAACTCGACGAAATCCCGGGGCTCGCTTATCGCCGCGAGGGCAAGATTGTCGTTACAAAAACAAGGGAGTTTGCCGACCCGGCCGATTTGCCTTTGATTGATTATTCCCTTGTCGATGTACCGCGCTATTATCAAACATGGTACGGATGCAAAAAAATGCTGTACCTGTACGGTTCAAAAGGCTGTCCGTTTGCCTGTACTTTCTGCTACAATGCCGCATACAACAGGTCTCAATTTCGCAAAAGGCCTGACGAGGTTCTTTTTAAGGAGTTCGATTACCTGGTCAACGAACAGGGTATGGACGGCATATATTTTACCGACGACGTGTTTTGCCCCAAAAAAGAAGATTTGCAAAAGTTCTGCGCCATGATGAAGCAGAAAAACTATAAAATGACCTGGGGCTGCCAGGCCAGGACCGGCCAGTTTAGCCGGGCAGACTTTGAACTGATGTATGACGCCGGGTGCAGATGGATTTTTTACGGGGTCGAGACAGGCTCCGCTTCCATGCAGAGCAAAGTCGGCAAAAATCTGGATTTGGACAAAATGGAAGACACGTTCAAGGCGGCAAAAGAAACGGGGTTAATCACGATTTCCTCGCTGATTATCGGTTTTCCGGATGAAACCGTGGAACAATTAAGGGAAACAGTTGCCCTGGCAAAAAGAATCAAAGCGGATTTGTATCCCTGCAATATGTACACGCCCAATATTGAGCAGAAACTGTGCCAGGATTTGATTCGGCAAGGCCGGTTTCGACCGCCCAAAACGCTTGAAGAGCATGCGAAACTCAACCCGACAGTCGACTGCTATGCTGCTTTTTCAAACGTGCCTTACAGGGACCTTATGGTCATCAGGAGTTACTTTCACTGGCTCAGTTTTACCAAAAAAGGCACAAACAAGTCGGCGAAACCCTTTGAGTTCGCCGCCAAAGCGTTGAACGATGCATACATCAATATATTTCGCTTTGGGCTCGTTTCCTTTGTTTCCGCGGGGCTCTATTCGCTGAAAACCTTTTTGAGCGTTGTTTGGAATGTTTACGCCCATCCGGGGATCCGAAAGAAATACGGGCTGTACCGGTTTTGATTGCAAAGTTTTGAGGTGAGCCGTTGAAAGTTCTCCTGGTCAATCCGAAAGCAAAGTTTACCATGGAAATTCTTACAAGCCCGCTGGGCTTAATTTCCATTGCGACATATTTGAATGCGAACGGTCATACCGCACGAATATATGACAGCGGAAGCAGCAAAGAAGGCCTGTGTGATGTCATCAGGGAGTTTGAACCCGATATCGTCGGGGTTTCTGTCATTTCCGGCAAAGCAGTCGATGACGCCGTAGCAATCTCGAATACTGCAAAATCAGCCGGCATCACCGTCGTTTGGGGCGGTTACCTTCCTTCGGCGATGCCGGATCTGGTCTTAAAGAACGCCTGCGTCGATATGGTGGCCATCGGGGAAGGCGAGTACACGCTGCTGGAAGTACTCGGAACGATGGAAGCCGGTCAAACCCTTGAAACGGTCGCCGGGCTGGCGTTTATGAAAAACGGCGAACTGGTCAAAACGCCCGGACGCGATTTTGTGGACCTTGCTTCTCTTCCGATGCTGGATTTTTCTTTGATTGACATAGAGCGTTATATCTATCCGTACTATTTCTCGAAAAGAACGTTTTCCCTGTATTCGTCGAAGGGCTGCACGGGACATTGTACATTTTGTTACAACGCGTCCTTCAATAAAAGCAGGCATCGTGTCAGACCGCCGGAGCAGGTGGTTCGGGAAATGGCGTATTTGACGGAAAAATACGGTGTTGACTCCTTCAGCTTGAATGATGATTTAATATTCTGCAATAAGGAGGAAATGTACCGGTTTTGCTCGCTGCTTCAGGATGCGGATTTGAGAGTGAGTTGGGGGAGCAGCTGCGTGATCGGCTTATTCGGCAAAGATGATCTGCGGTATATGTATCAAACCGGTTGCAGGTGGCTGATGTTTGGCGTGGAAAGCGGCAGCCGGGAAATATTAAGCTGTATCCGTAAAAACCTTACCACGGATGAAGTGGAACGTACCTGCGACGACTGTGCCGAAATCGGCATTGTTGCCCGCGCGGGAATCATCATCGGCTTTCCAGGGGAAACGGAAAAAGACCTGAAAGAAACGGCAGAGCTGGCGATGAGACTCAAAACGTCCCAGGTGTCCGTCAATTATTATACTGTTGTTCCGGCTTCGGCATCCTACAAACAGCTGCTGCTTGACGGAACCATAAGCCCTCCTCAAAACCTGGAGGCATTTATCGAAAAATACAGTTTTGATAAATTGAATAATTTATCGTGCGTGCCGGACAGGGATTTAAAAGTCATTTATTCTTATTTTATAATTAAAAGGCATTCCGGCAAAAGGACGGATCCCTCGGGGCAGGCGAACTCATGGACGAAAATCACCGCAGATTCGCTGTTGAGAATATTGCGGACGGCCACCCTTTCCGGTGTTTTTGCTTATTTCAGCCGCTTTGTCAGCATATTTTTCCATTATTTTTGTTTTCGCGGAATAAAAAAGAAATACGGATTGCGATGAATATTGCTTTCCGGCCTTTGTTTTTGGCCGGCCGTGCGCCGGTATCAATCTATTTATACAGAGGGGTAATATGGCTGGCAAGCCAACGTCGGGCAAACGAATAAGAGCCGCGCGGCGCGAACCGCAATATGAAATTGCGGTATTCGCCATGTTGCTGGCCGCGCTTATGCTGACATTTCCCAACCTGTACGCATTAGGGAAAAGCAATTCGCTTTACTATGTCCTGCCTTATAAAGATTTCGGTTTTCAATCGAGGCTGGTCGTGGGTTCTGTTGTCCGTCTGTTTACGGATTATATTACCGAAAAATCAATTTTTATTATCATGGCAGTCACTACCCTGTTTTTTATTCTTGCGGTTTCTTTGATGGCGGGGAGAATCATAAGGGCCGCGGTTCGGCGCGGCGATATCGAGGCGGAGGTGCTTGCGGTTCTTTTTATTGCCTGCCCGGTTTCGGTGCAGTATCTTTTCACAAGCAACAACATGGGGCGGCTCGACCTGTATTTAATCCTGATAACTGCCCTTATTTTGTATTGTATCCGTCATAACAAAGCGAAATGGGCAGTTCCCGCGCTATGCTCATTTGCGATGATTGTCAGTTTTAACTTTATTTTCTTATATATGCCTGTGATAGCGGTCATTATGATTCGCGAATATATCCTTGTCAGCGGTTCAAGGAGCAGTCGTATACTGCTTGCGCTTTCCGGCCTTGCGGTTGTGTTGTTTTTTGCTTTCTTTAAAATATTTCCGCCTGCTTCCGCTTTTTCAAATCTGGAGGAATTAAAAGCATATCTTGCCGGCATAACCGATGTGCGGGGTGAAGAATTTCTTATCTATAACGACATGTGCCGTCCTTTGGCAGATACGTATACGCGAGGCGCAGACACAACATTTTCGTGGTTCTTTGAGTTGCTCGGCAAATACGGGTCCTTTTCTTTGTTTACTGCCGGGCCCGCGGCTGCTTTCTTTATTTCTTTTTGGCTCTCGGCGTTCAAGAATGCCACGAACGGTAAACAGCGCCTGTTCTATTTGTTTTGTCTTTTGGCTCCTGCCGGCGGCCTGCCCATGTTTCTTGCCCTTGACTGGGACCGCTGGATACCCACGCTGTTTATTTCGCAGATCATTCTGGTTTTATATTTGGTGGCGGTGAATGATGCCGGTACCGCGGATACGTTGCGCAGATTCCGTGATTTTTCGGGCCGCCACGCCCTTTTTGTTCTGCTGTGCGTGATTTATTTGTCATCCTCCATATTTTTTGACAGGTATCTTATCTATAAGCCTGTTATTCTGAAACACATTAACAAGTTTTTTGATTTTTATTGATAAATCACGTCTACATCAGACCCGTTAGAAGAACGACGGGAGCGCCGCCGCTTTGACATTGCTTCGTTTGAAATCATGCCGCCTTAGTAGGAACATGTCGCCCAAAATCGTTTTAACCAGACAATTTTCACCGCAACACGGCTTGCCGGTCAGCCGGTGAATAAATTGCTTGTTGAGGATACTGTATGCTATCGAGAATGTCGAAAGGAAACAGGCGGGATGTGTTGCGCCGTGAGCCGCATTATGAAATTGCGATTTTCATAATGCTCATTCTGGCGTTTCTTTTCAGTGCCCCGGATATTCAGCATCTGAATCAATGGACTTCGATTTATTATGTTCTGTCTTATGCCGATTTCGGCTTCCAGTCAAGGCTTGTTATCGGTTCCGTTATCAGGCTCTTTACAAGTTATGTGTCTACCCGTTTGATTTATACGATAATCACCGTCTTCTCTGTTTTGTTTATCGTCTTTGTGTCGCTGACTCTCGGAAGAATAGCGAGGAACATATCAAAAAACGCCGGTGTTTCCGCCGAAATACTGATTGTGATATTTATCGCCTGCCCGGTTGCCGTGCAGTATCTTTTCAACATCAATAATTATGGCAGGTTTGATTTATTTTCAATCGTTTTGACTGTATGTATGCTGTTTTGCATAAAGAGCAGAAGGGCGAAATGGCTGGTGCCGGCTTTATGCGCGCTTGCGGTCATTTTGAATTTCAATTATGTTTTTATGTATCTGCCGGTTTTGGCGGTGGCAATGATCTGCGAATACGTGACGGAAAACAAATCAAAAACGCGGCTCTTGATTTTAATTCTTTCATGTGCGCTGTCCGTTGCGCTTTTTATCTATTTCAAGTCATTTGCGTATTCGTCTGATTTCAAGAGCATTGAAGAAGTTAAAGCCTATCTCGGCGGTATCACGGATGTCCAAGGCGGGGAAACCCAGGTTTTTTATGACTTGTGTTATCCTCTTGCGAAGTTTTATCATCGCGGCACGCAGACGACATACGAATGGTTCTTTGATTTACTGATGAAATATGGCCTCTATATGCTTTTTTCAACGGGTCCGGTTTTTACCGTTTTCATCGCTTTTTGGCTCAAAGCCGCGAAAAACGCACGGAGGAAGTTGAAAAGGGCTGTTTTGATGCTTTGCCTGCTTGCGCCGGCGGCGAGTTTGCCCATGTTTCTCGCAATCGACTGGGACAGATGGGTCCCGACTTTGTTTTTATCGCAGTTTATGCTTGTTTTGTATTTTATCGCGTCGAACGATATTGATGCTGCTGCCGCCCTTGCGAGTTTGAAAAAGTATTTCAACCGGCATAGCCTGCTTTTCGCGGTTCTGGTTCTTTATTCCGCTTCCTCCGTTTTTTCAAACAGTTATTCGGTATATGTATCGGTGCTGTCGAAGTACATTGATGATTTTTTAAGTTTGGCATAAAATTGAAGACGCGAATTTCTGCGGCGCGGTTTTTCATCCATGCCGTTGAGTAACAGGCGGCAGTTGCAAAATTGATTTGCGGCTGCCGCCTGTGTTCCGGGCGTTCATGAAAAGGCTGAACGGAAATCAATCGATCTTATCAAACGCTAAATGACATACTCAACGGCAATGTCGCTGAATAGAGTGCGGCTGTCGTTCCTTCCGTACCAAACATTTCCAACAGCATAGTCCTTCCATGTCTTTGCATACTTTTTATCTGCGGCATGAATAATGTTTTTCTTTTGCTCAAGTTTGGCATAGGAATGCACATAGATCCGTTTAAAGTAATGATGCAAATCGTACGCTAAAACAATCTCGGCTCTGCGTTGATTCGGCTGTTTGAGCATACCTTTCTGATAAGCCAGCAAGCTTGAATAAACGCTTTGCTCAATTTCGAACAGATGCAGGAAGTCCTCGATTTCCTGATAAAAACGTTCTATATTAGGCAGGATTTCCAAAAAAACCGCTTCTTCAAGAGGCCATACCGTATTTCCGTAGATGGGATTGATGTAACTCCTTGAGCCTTTGCCTACGGACACGCCGGACAGTTTCGAGTTAAAACTTGCGTATATTTCGCCGCACAGGGTATGTTCGTTGGTCTTGCTCCATTCAAGCAGTTTGTCATAAAATTCACAGTATTTCAGATTTGTTTCATAATACAAATAAATGGCGAAAAACTGCAGCAAACCCAGTTGATGGAAGTTTTGCAAAAAAATAAAAAACATCATTGATTGAACCCACATCGACGAATCCATGGAAGCGGTTGACACGACCAGGTCATAATATTCCGGGATATCGTCCTGGGCTTTTTCACAATGAAATTGCAGAAACTCTGTTTTGACGGTTTGTATGCCGTGCTTTTTCCTATATGCCGGGTCCGCCATTTGAGAATTGGGCAGTAAAACCAGCGCGTGCAAGTTGAGCGCGTTATGCTGCCCGGCCTCCAGAAGCGTCTCGATTCCGTTGCGGAAACTTTCGTAAGTTTCGCCGGGCAGTCCCAGGATCAGCTCGGCATAGGTGGCGATTTGCGCGTCGTTATAAAGCGCCATCATTTCCGCGAACCGCTCCATGGTGATGTTTTGTCTGTTGATGTTTTTCAGCACCGTCGGATCGAGACTCTGAAAAGACAGCGTGGCCCCTTTGTTCATGCCGACCGCATTGAGTTTTTTGCACATCTCGTAGACTTCGACTTCGCGGCGCTCAGCGTAATTTGCCTTGAATGTTTTCGGATAACCTGTTTCCAGTTTCCTTTCAATGAGCCGGTCGATGATAATCATGTCCCGCTTGAACAGCCCGAAACTGGAGTCGGCGCACCAGAAATATTCGATTTTATGTTCCGCCATCCAGTCGATTTCTTTGAGCACTTTATCCAACGGGAAAATTTTGAACTTCTGCCCGAGTCTGCCCCAGTCGCAATAGGTGCAATGGTTGGGGCAGCCTCTGTTCGTTTCGATGACTGCGCAGAAATTAAAATCGCCTTGGCTGAACAGCGGCTCGAACAGTCCCTCGAGGTAAGGCGATGGCAAATCGATATCTTCAACAGGGGAAACGCAGGTTTTAACGATTTCGCCGCTGTCGTTCCTATAGGAAATATTATGGATGCCCGCAAGGTCGCCGTTGCTGGCAAAAGCCGAAAGCAGCGCTTTGAAAGCATCTTCCCCTTCGCCGTGCACCAGCACATCGATATAGCCGCACTGTTCGAGCATCAGGGTATTATTCGGCACATTATGGCCGCCGAACACCGTAACGCATTCGGGATAGATTTCCTTAATCTTTTTTGCGAGGGCTTTATTATATTCGGTATTCCATATATAACAGGAAAAACCGACGAGAAAAGGGGCATCCATTGACGCGGCCGCCTCTTCGATTGGCTGCCGCCAAAAGACAAATCCTTTCAATTCATAGTGCCTGGCGACATCCGGGTCCGAGAGCGCGTAGGCGGCAAGCAGACCGGCGGTATACGGCAGATAGATGGATTTTTCTTCATTGCCGTAGAGATGGTCCACTTGAACCATATACAGGTTTTTTTTATTCACGCGCACAGCCTCCTTTCTCAATACGGCCGGCCGCTATTACATGTATTCCGTTTCGATCTCCGTGATGATATTCCTGTTTTCATTGCGTCCCCACCAGACGTTCTCTCTGGCGTAATCGATCCAGTTGTCCCAGCTTTTCGGATCCCGGGTGCGGGCCAAGTTGGCGCGCTTGACAAGGTCTTTTTTATCGTTGAGGTAGATGTTGCGGAAATAGCCGGCAAAATCATACCCCAGCCGAACGGTCTGCCCGCCGAAATTCGGCCGTTTGATAATACTCTTTTGAAACTTCAGCAGGTCGCCGTAAAGCGCCTCGCCGAGGCCGAAGGTTTTCAAAAACGGCTCGACTTCTTCGTAGAACAATTCGAAATCCAGCATGATATCGAGGTACATCGCCTCGGAGTAGGACCATACGATGTGCCCGAACACAGGGTTGGAGTAAAACAGGCCGCCGTTGCCTGACAATACATCGTTATAGCAGGCGTTGAGCTTTTTATAGATTTGTCCGCAGACCGAGTTTTCATGCCGTTCCATCCATTTTTGCAGCTGCTGATAAAACGATTCATACTTAACGCCGCTTTCGTAGAACAGGTAAATGGCGAAGCAGCGCAGCAGCCCGAAATTATGAAAGCACTGGATGCTGTTGTAGAACAGGGACGAACGTTTCCAGCTTTCGCGGTTCATCGAATAATTGGAGACGACGATATTTGAATACTCGGTCACATCCTCGCTCTGAGGGGCGCAATGCAGGCGTACCAGCGGGATGCGCACAGTTTCAAACTGGTATTTTTTCACGCTTTCCGGGCTGCCGAGGCTGGAGTTGCACAGCAGTTCAAAACTGTAGATGTTGACGGTTTTATGCTGCCCCGCCTCCAAGAGTATGCCGATCCCGCGGCAAAAACTCTCATACGTTTCGCCGGGCAGGCCGATAATCAGCTCGGAATAGGCGGTGACCCCGGCTTCGTTGTAGCGGGCGATGAGGGAGGAAAGCTTCTGGATACTCATATTGTCCCGGCGGATATTTTTAAGGACTTCCGGCGAAAAGCTTTGGAAAGACAGCGGTACGCCGCGGCTCATCTTCGCTTCGTTGAGCAGTTTGTTGATGTAAAAAACATTTTCAGCTTTGGTCTTTGAATAGTTCACGTTGAAAACTTTCGGATAACCGGTGCGCCGTTTCGCTTCAACGAGCACGCCGGCGATTTCCATATCGTCGTCGAACATGCCGAAATTAGGATCGGCCCCCCAGACATATTCGATTTTATGCCGGGCGAACCACTCGATTTCCTCTTCCACCTGCCGTTTTGAATAACGCCTTGTTTTTGCTCTTAACTGGCCCCAGTCGCAGAACGCGCACAGATAGGGGCAGTCCCGGCTCGTCTCGAGTATCGCGCAGAAAGTATACTGGCTGTTTTGCTCGATAAGGCTGTCGAATAGTCCCGAAAGATAAGGGGAGGGGTCGTTTTCCAGCGGCCGCGAAATAGCAACGCGCGGGCTGCTGACAGGATTCGTCGTCTTGTCCCTGAATGATATATTCGGGATTTCGGCCAGACTGCCGCCTTTGCCAAGGGCTGTTAAAAGGTTCTTGAAAGCATCTTCGCCTTCGCCGTGCACCAGAATATCGATATAAGGGCATTGTTCCAGCAAAGAAGTGTCGGGCGGCACATTATGGCCGCCAAATACCACGATGCAATCGGGAAACCGCTCTTTCAAACACTCGGCGAAGCGCTTGTTGTATTCAAAGTTCCAGACATAGTTGGAAAAACCGACCAGATAAGGTTTTTCTAATGCGCCGATGGCCTGTTCGATATCGTTTCGTGTGAAAAGCAGGCCGCCGAGACGGTAGTGCTCCCTGATGAAAGCATCCTGCCAGGCATAAGCCGCCAGCAGGCCGACAGCATAGGGCAGATAAACAGCTTTGTCGTCTTCGCCGTAAGCCAGGTCGACCTGCACCAAATAGATGTTTTTCTTTTCCGTCGTTTTCAATGAACAGCACTTCCTTCGTTTGTTCTTTCGTTCAAAATTTCCGTCAGCAATCGGGTTCGTATTACCCGGCTGTCTGATCCTTGTAGCCGACTTCCCGTGCGTACCTTCCTCCGCTGTACAGCGCTGCATCGTCTCTTCTTCCGAGCCAGACGATTTCGCGTGCATAATCCTCCCACGTTTCGGCGGCGCGGTCGTTATGGATGAGCAGAATGCTTTTGCGTTCGGCCAACGGCGCGTACGCCCCGCGGTAAATATTTTCAAAGTAGGCGGGGAAATCATAGTCCGATTCGATACGCCTTTTTGTTTCGAATGGCAGTTTGACAAGTTCCCGCTGATAACGCAGCAGCGGCTCTTTCATTTCACCAAGCCGGTAGCGTTCCAGAAACCGGCCCATCTCCCGGTAAAAGGCGTCGATGTTTTTAACCAACTCCAAAAAAGCGAGTTCTTCGAAACCCCAGGTGAGGTTGCCGAACTCTTCGAGCGCGAAAACCCAGGCATGCCGTCCTTCGCTGACACCCGCGGTTAAATCGGCAAGGTTTTCATATACCTTGTTGACAATGGTGCCGGGCGTATGCTTGAAGAATTGCAGCAGCTGCGTATAAAACTCCAGGTAAGCGACGCCGCGCTCATGGCGCAGATACATGGCTACCGCCCGGGTCGGGCCGATATTGTGCAGCGCCAGCACCGTGAAGGAGAAAATCGCCGCTTGGACCCATTCTTCGCGCGACATTGTGGCGGTGGCCACGACAAATTCGGAGTATTCCTGTATTTCCGCCGCGCTGTCGGGAATCGGGCAGTGTATCTGGTAAAATGGCAGCCGTACCGATTGGATGCCGTGTTTTTTCTGATAAAGCGGATCACCCAGCCTGGAGTTGGGCAGCAGTTCGCAGGCGTACACGTTGATGGATTTATGCTGACCGCATTCCAGAAGTGTACAGATGCCCTCGCAGAAACTGCCGCAGGTTTCGCCGGGCAGGCCAAGAATCAATTCCGAGGAGGTGGAAACGCCGGTACGGTTGTACAGCGCCATCAGCTCTTTGAAATGGTTGAGGTCCATGTTTTTTCTGCCGATGTTGTTTAACGCGGCCGGCGACAGGCTTTGATAGGAGAGCGGCAGCGACTTGTCCAGACTGTTGGCGTAGAATTTGCCGATGATATCCTCCACCGTCGCGGTGATATTTTTAGCGATATTGACCCTGAACCGCTGCGGGAAGCCTTTTTCGTTTTTGAGTTTCACAATCAAATCCGTGATTTTGCTGTCACGTTCAAATAAGCCGAAGTTCGCGTCGCCGCAGTATATATATTCGATTTTCTTTTCCGCAATCCAGTTGAGCTCGCGTTCGATCTTATCCAGCGGAAAGAGTTTGACTTTTGTTTTCAAGTCTCCCCAGTCGCAAAATGCGCAGTTGTTCGGACAGCCGCGGTTCGTTTCGATAATAGCCGAAAAACGGATGCCGTCTTGAAGGATATCATCAAAATAACCTTCCAGATACGGTGAGGGATAATCATTCGTATCACGCTGCTTTTTCAGGTTTGTAACCGTTCCGCCGCCGGGACTGCGGTAAGAAATGTTCGGAATATCGCCCCACGGCATATAACCTGCGACGGCCAGCAGAAC
>Ga0116184_10001624_pt1 | contig 21144 bp, 18 predicted proteins | sample AD_JPNNA5_MetaG_FD_89886 | JGI IMG/M metagenome (GOLD analysis project Ga0116184, IMG submission 89886) | Active sludge microbial communities of municipal wastewater-treating anaerobic digesters from Japan - AD_JPNNA5_MetaG | ecosystem: Engineered > Bioreactor > Anaerobic > Digestate | place... | reverse complement strand
GGTATTTCTCTTGATACCTATCAGTATTCAGATCCAAGTACAGGACAACTTATCAGAGGAACCTTTACCGATTGGAATACAGTTCAAACAAATATTCTTCAGAAAGTTTACGATGCTTCAACAGAAACCTATGTATGGAAAGAAGAAAGTATTGCAGACGGAGAAGTTAATAATATTAATCAGGTCGATATTCCTATCACAAAAGGGGAAAAGGTACAGCTAAAGATTAGATCTATTTCTGAAGCAGGATGGCCAAGTAATCCTCTTAAATCAGATTGGTCCGGGCCTCTTATTATTGAATTTCCTTCTAATCTAGAAGGATCAGATCAGGTTGTAAATATTCTTAGTGATGCTGCAACTGAAGAAACTACAATTAAGTTAGATGAAACCCTTAATTCAGCAGGTGTTTATACTCACTTAAATGATAGTGTTCCCAATCCTAACTCGGGGACCGGAACATATTTCAAACATCAGGCAAATGGATTAGCTTTTGATATTAAGCAGAAAGATAAAGATGGCGTTGTTTCGATTGTAAAAACAACTGATTTACAAACCCAGCTGGAATCTTTAACCCCGAATACATATTTAACAGTAACAAGACCTTCAGGATCTTCAATCGGTTATCAACAATTGACAGGAACTTTACAACAGTTCTTTCAAGCTATTGTGAACGCAGATCCTTCGGTATATGATGAATTTGAAGATTTATTAACATAATTTTATAGAAAAACATGGCTTCTGCAAATCCTAAGTTTTTTAATACTGCAGTACTTACTTCTAAAAATCCAGAGGTTTTTTTAAATTTTTCATTTGATGGAACCACCGGCGAAGAAATTTGGGTTATACCTTCCTCGAGTGCAAACGAAGGATATTTATATGTTAATGGACTAGATATAGCTAATTATGAGCATTCCATAGGATATGCTTTGCATTTGGATGCAAGTGATTATTTAGCTCCTTTCCATGTCTATACCCCTCTTAAAGAGCCTTTTTCTATCCCTTTGTTTTTTAAAACTTATGGCGATGCTACTCTTGGATTATTATTAGAAACTCGATCTGTATCAATAAAAAATAGACCTTTTATCGTAGAGCCTGCTGCAGTAAATGAATATAATAACGAGGATTTACTTATAGATGACGAAGCATCTTATATGCTTATTCGAACTAATCCTAAATTTACAGGAAATATTGTTTTGAATATCGATATAAGTAATAACATTTATATGGATACCTTTAAAGTTTCCGACACACTCTCAAACAAATTATACCGTAAGCAAAAGGTTTCTGCAAATAGTGTTCTTTCTGGGGATATTAGAAATGTCTTTTCCTCAATGCCAAGGGGAGAACTATATCGTGTAGATGTTGATAATACTCTTGAAATAGCAACACCAAAAACCGAATTAAAAGATCAATATAACGTTACCTATAATTATGGGGCTCGTTTACTTAGGGACGAACTCTATAACGAGGACAATGGAATGCTCGCTCCACTATGGATAAATTCCAAGTTGCCAGATTATTTTGCATTATTTAGAATGCCCGGCGTTTTCAATCAGGAAAGTTATGATGCTTCTTCTCTTGAAAATTTAGCATTTAAATATCTTGAGCAAGGATCCTTAATAAGAAGTTGGAGTTTAAGACCAGAAGCACCTTTAGGAAAATATCTTGCTACTCACATGGCAGATGTTACTAAATTTCAAGCCCCTATATTTCTTTCTCTAACCGACCCGGATATTGCAATAGCTGAATCCGATCCAAATACATGGTATGGAATAGCCGTTGATAAAGGAGTTGTTACAGGAAGATCTGAAACACCTTATTTTTTCAATCAGAAGGCATCTAATTTTACGGATCTTAACGCTTTTATGTCGGAAGGATTTGAAAGGAATAATTTATTATGTCCAAACCTCATAAATTTGCAATACATCTTTAGTGATAATGATGTCAGTCTTTATTCGATGCATCGTTATTTCGGATTTTATCTTACCGAAAACGTACTTTACACAATAGCTTATTATTCGGATAGTTCCAGCGGTCCTATCGAAATAATTTCTTTGGATGGAAGAGATAGCAGTGTTTTCATTAATTCTTCTTTATTTGATTCGAGTGGAAATATAGTATCTAGTTTTTCTAATAGAATATTTGTACTTAATGATGAAATTCAATTAAAAAGAATTTCTAATATTAACGAAATTAATGGAAGTGTTTGGAATCAATATGTAAGTAAACCCGATAAAAATTTATTTAGTGCGAATGTTCAAAAACAAAATATTAACCAATTCATTACATTAACATTAAATAATACTCTTGAACAATGAGAACATTTAAGGCTTATTAATCTTTCTCAAAATAAAATATGGGAAATTTATAGCGTTGATACGACTCAATTTCCTTGCGAAAGATATTGTACTATTTCAGAAAACCCCGGATACCCAACGGTTTTCAGAACTTTTTTTGATATAAACGGAGATATTTCCTATCAAATACAACAAATAGAATCAGCTTTTGATCTATTTAGCAGCTATGAAGGAACAGAATTCCGTGCAGGGGTTAGGGGTGATAATTGGGTTTCCCTTATTATAGAGGATTCCGCAAATTCTGACGAATGGCAGTTTCAAAGAATTGCCGCTCCAACCTTAAATGATTTTTCAGATCCATCTTCAGGATTTAATACTGCGGCATCGCCTGAAGATATTGCTTTCTTTGGAAGATTTATTCCGACAATGGATGATTTTGGAGTTATTGAAGCAAGTGCATATTTTGGCCCAATAGATTTTGAACTTTATGGAGATCGCCAAACCATTATTGTAAATCTTATTAATAGAGGTATTAATAATCTTTATAGCTTTGATGCTTCTCAAAATATAGTTGACAAATTTGAACAGCCCACTTTATATCAGGGAACTGATGGATGGTATAGAAGAATTTTGGATTTTGATGTGTCCAATAACTCTTATCAATATGTAAAAGATCCCCTTAGTTTATCGGACAAAATTTTAATAATGTCCGAAAAAGAAATACAAACCATCAAAGGGATATTTAATGCCTATAGCATTTATCCTTTAAATCTATCTCTTATGGGAATAAATCCTGTAAAAGATGTGGATTATACTGTTTATGATTCTTGCATAGGATTCCAGAGCGAATATATTTACAACAGGGAAAATGATATAAGCACATGGTATATTTGCATTGATGCATCATTGGACTATAATCTTTCCATACCCGGATCTTATGTGGTTGCATCTGGAACTGGATCATATAAGCAAGGAATTTTTACATATCCTTACTCAACAGGAACAAGATTTAATACATTTGATACAAGTTTATATTTTATTGCTGCTACAAATACTCGTTTAACCTATGCAGTAGTAGATGGATCTTATAATTATACAGGATACAAACCAGGATTTAATGAAGAGAATCTTGGAGATTATTATGATTCAAGCTCTCTATTAAAATACGGTCTTACTATCCCTTCTGTTGCAAAATGGGTAGGTTTGGGAACAGATTGTCGAGACAATCCTTTTAGATTATTACTCGATGCTTCTGCTCTTGATGCAAGTACAAATTTTATTCCAACAGCAGATAGCTTTAACCAGGAAATCTCTTATCCTGTTTACAAGTATTTAACCCCTTGCGGAAGAGCTTGGCAAGATTATGTTTTCTATGATATAAATGATGTATTAGATGATAATGGGGAATATTTTACATTCAGAGAACTGATGTTTAAATATCCTTATGTTGATTATTTTTCAAAACTTCTATATTCAAATTATAATGTTGAAGGAACAAAAACAAGATCTTCTATTGTTTATTATAATGGATACAAAAATACCATTGATGTAATTTTTCTTGGTTTAAATCTTTCTATTCAAGTTGAAAATATTGCTAAAAACGTATTTGACATTAAAAACTATGATAGATATAGATTTTCATTTATTTCTACCCCCTCAAGAAATAGGGATCATAAAAGACCTATTGATGTAATAATAAATGAAAATACTAAAACTATTTTAATGGTTTGGTATCAAGGGAATGACGAGCTTAATTATAATGTTAGGTATTCTACTTATCTCCCGGGTAAATCTATTATGGATGCTTCTAATGGGGGATTTATCTCTGGAGGGGTTGATGCTTCAGTATATTCTTTTGTTAAAACTCCTTTCTATGTAAATAACTCTACCATTCAGAAAACATTACATAATTTTTATGGAACATCTACATTCTATTCAAATACTTTAGCAAGACCTTATGCTCAGTTAAATCTTAATCAAAATGGATTTAATTCTGAATGGAATGCTTTTGGAAATAATACCATTTCGGTTCTTGGAGTATTTAATACAGATAGTAGGGAATTTAACACTTTCTTGCAAAGAGTAGAATACACTTATCTCCCTGACCCAAATACTTTTGGGGACCATGTTATTAACTATGGATACAATTATGGAAATAACAGAAACTGGTATACAAATAACACAACAAAATATCAATCCTTACAATACTTCCTTTCCCCTACGTATAATTATGTAATGTATTCAGTTATCAGGGGGGATGAGGTTTACACAAGTGAAGATTTCGGGCTTTCCAATCCTTTTAGAATTACTATTAATCCACCAAGAACATATAGGGGGATTTATACTTATAATGGATGGTTCAAACCAAAATTTAATTCTATTCTTGATTTCCAAGCAGATGAGGAAGTTGAATTAATTAATACGGTTGATAGGGACTTTGTTTTCAGTAATACTAACTTGAGAAAATATAATAATATTCCTCAATTATGGTATCATGAAGTAGTTTCTTCGGTAACTTCTCAAGATGTTAGTTCTGGGAATGCTATAAATTTCATTGAGGATTTCAATGTATTTAAAGCTCTTTGGGACTCTGATTATTATATCAAGGACAATATTCCGGTGGATGGATATGAATCCACAGAAGAATTACCTGCATTTTTTGGATCGAAACTTCCTAAACTTCCGGATCAAATTACTCTCGGAAACTGGGATATTACTACGGCCCAGGTGTCTTACGAAAATGCTGCAGAAATAACATTATTATTTAATTTAACAAGGGCAGTTCGTAATTTATTTAAGTCTAATATAGAGTTCCTTGGTAACTGGGCTGGATTATCAAATGCAGATAGTGTTATCGATTCTTATATTAATAACACAATTCTAACCTATTATAATATAAGTACTCAAAAAATAACAGTTGGATTCTTTTACAAACCATTTGAAAGTCAATCGATTGCATATAACTATGATTCCAGCTTTTTAACTTTTGAGAAGCAAAATTTTAACGGTCAAGTAATTTACCAGAACGATGAATATCTTTATAAAATAGTAGTTCCAAAAACAGGAAATTACACATATTTTGTAAACTTTACACTAACGGAAAAGTAAAAATATATAAATAAATTTCTTAAATGAATTTTCAATATTCACCAGGTATATTAGGATACGGGGCAAAGGGACAAGATGGCTCAGCAGGAATTGACGGTCTTGCTCTTTACTTTACGGATTACGATCCAATAGCAAACATTTTAAATATTGAAAGCGCTATTGCTAATGATGAAGTTTTGTGGTCTTCTGCACCGGCTGGGACAAAACTCCCTGGCGGGAGGAAATATCAAAATGGAGATCTCTTTGTTGATTCCAGAGGATTTATTTATGAAATAAATGCAGATATTGATGAATATGATAGGGCTCCCGGGGCTTTAAATAAGAGCCAATTTTTCCAATCAAAATGGAATGTCATATCAGATACAGGATTTCAGAGATTTCATAATATTCTTGATGGATCCCCTAATATTTTAATCGATAATACTAATTCTCAATATGGGAGCTCTAATTATACGGATCCCCCAAAATATCTTTATGGAATAGAATCAAAGAATTTTGCTAGATTTGAATATTCGGATATTAAAGACGGGTCTTATAATGCTTTTACTGTCTACTCTTTAGCAGCAAATGTTGGATCCGATGATCATAAAAGTTTAGCTTTAGTTTATGATGAGGATCAAAAACTTTGGAGATTAGGAAACATCGGTTCTTTTGATGGAATGAGAAACACTAATCTCATCTTGGATGTTAGTTCTATAACTTTTCCTAATTCGGAAATTATTTTAAATTCCCCTGAGGGAACAATATTAACTAATAAACAAAAGAACACTCCTTTATTATTTGATCCGAATTTTCAAAGAGAACCCATTTCCTTTTATGCTACATCTCCCTTAAATTCTCAAATAAACATTTATTGGAATCTTTTAGATTTTTGTAATGATCCTTCTATAAAAGGGGTTCTTCATTTTAATCGAAGAAGAGATTCAAGTGTTTTTTATATGAACGCATCCACCGGAAATATTGCAGTTCCAATGTCTTTTTTTGATGTTGAACAAACTGGATACGTACAAATTTCTAATTGTCCATCTGCAAAGACTTATGAATATCAAATGGTTATTTCAAAAGATGGATGGGAAAGATCCTCTACAATTAGACAGATTACTACAACAGATTCTCCTCCTATTATGACTATTTTGGATCCATCTAGCAAAACTCTTTCAGCAGATGCTTCTGGGTGGTTTTCATCTGGTCTAACTTATAAATATCCTGTGGATATTTCAACAAACTCTCCTACCGGGTGGAATTCATCAGTCATTCCCCCTCAGACTTGGGTTAGTTTACTTCAGAATAGTTCTTCAGGGCCAGGTTTAGGAACTTTTGAAGTTAGCTTAGGATATAATGATACTATAAATACCCGATCCGCTGTAGTTTATGTTTTCTCAGAAGCTAATCCAGATCCATCGATACTAGTTACTCAAACGGGGCAAACAGCTTATACAGTTTATTTTAATAATGATGGTAGCCTTGTATTTAGCCCTGCATTAACAAATCAAACAGTTACCGTTGGATTAAAAGTTTATGCTTGGGTTAGAGTTCAAAGGGATTATGCTCTCGGGTCAAGAACGGTAAGGGCTACTATTAATTTAACAGAAAACGGGATAACAAGAGCTACAGCAACTTTATCAAGAACTGCTAGAAACGAAACTATTGATGCTTCGACATCAACATCATATAATGCTACAGGAATTACTGCATCTACTCAAAATAAATGGAGGGTAGATTGGACACAGCTTGAATGCGAATATGATAATAGTGGGGACTATGAATTTAGCCAGGTTTGGGCTGAAATTACATCAGTAACAAAAACTTCTCCAAGTCCCGGAGGAGGTGTATTTAGTGTCGGAACAAACAAATATTGGTATGCTAAGAAACCTATTACAGCATGTAATATCACAGAATCTGCTGCTTCAAGTGTTCCTGCTATGCCACCTTTTGTATAATTGAAAATATATAAAGAAACGATATGAGCGAAAAGTTTAAATATGCACCCGGAAGACCCGGATTTGGAACCAAAGGTAATGATGGATCTGTTGGATCCCAAGGTCTTGCGATGTATTTTACAGACTTTGATCCCGTTAGTGATACAACATTAATAAATTCTCGAATTGCTAATGATTTTGCATTATGGTCTGTAAACCCTCCAGTTTCATTACCAGGGGGAAGGGTTTATGTTACCGGGGATTTATTCTTTGATAGTGAAGGGAAAGCCTATGAAATAAATGCAGAAACAGATACTTATGAATATAAATTCGCTAGTTTAAATATGGGGGGATTTTTTGTTCCTCTAGGGATCACATCGGACCAAAACTACGCAAGATATTTTAATAGCAATACATCTCCCAAATATATCATAGACAATGTTTATACAATGTCTGGGGGTATTAATTATTCTCAGGTTCCTTCAAATATCTATGGTATAGAGCCAAAAAATTTCGCCAGGATAGAATATAGTAATATCCAATTTGGAAATTATATTCCATTTACAGTTTATACTTCCGGCCAAACAGCTATTTCCGATGATGAAAAGGCTTTAGCTATCGTTAATGATCCAAGTAATAACGCATTTAGAATTGGTAATCTTGATAGTGTAGGGGGGTTAAGAAATGTGAATTTAATCTTTGATGTTTCTTCTCTTGTTCAAACAAAAAGTCCCAATAATTCCGTTACTCCATCATCTCCAGATGGCACAGTTCTAACAAACTATGAAATAGCCGCAAATTGCTTATTCGATGATAATTTTAATCCTAGCCCTTCATCCTTTGTGGGGGTTTATGGAAGCTCTGGGGATGGGTCAATTCGATGGAATCTGAGAGATTTTACAGATGATCCTGATGTTACAGGAACTCTATATGTCTATACAAATGGAAATCCATATAACGGGCAGCTTATAAGATTCGATTCTTCCTTAATGCGTCCTCTTATTTTTCATAATATTGATGCTTCAGGAAGTATTAGGCTTGCAGGATTAACTATTCCTAATGTTTATAGCTATTATATTTCTGTAAATAAAAATGGATGGACAAGAAATTCTGATGTTCAAAGTATCACAGGAGCTTCAATAACTGTATCACCTGCAACATATCAAAGCTCTTCTACAGGATATGAAGCAAGCGTTGGATTTAATATTGATTCTAATGTTCCTTGGTCATATTCAATGATCCAAAATCCAAGTAATTTAATCTATAATATTAGATCTGCAAGTACCGGAGGATTAGATGGATCTATCTGGTTTGACGTTTCTGTAAACAGCGGTATAAATAAAACTTTCATTATGAGAGTAAGTCCTTATAGCGGAGCTTATAAAGATGTTTCCATCTATAAACCAGGGTCATTAGTAACCGCATGGGTAGATATATCCCTTGGATATTTATATGATAATACTTATTCCTGGTATAGCTATGAAAGACAAGACGCATCTCTATGGATAAATAATCTCCCAGTTGGAACATATACAGATGCTTCTGTCGATCTTGCATTGCGGGTTTGGAATAATAATTCCAATATGGAAAGTTTATACGTTTCATCTAATATAACTATTTCCACAAAAGGAGGTCTAGTTCTTTACTCTAAGAGCTTTGGATATTTTGCTCCAAATGCAACTTACGATGCATCTTATTGGACAATAAATCTTACAAATGTTAGCACAGGAAGTTTACCATTATTAATTAGAAATATTAGTGAAATACAATTCTATAGTGATCCTGGAATGTATTATGCAGAAAGTGAATTACAGGCTAGCAACTTTAACTTTAAATATAAGTCTGGTCCTTCTGTTTATCTCCAGAATACCTATGAATCTGTTAATACTTCTGCAACAATTTAAAATAAAATATGGCAGCAATAACTAAAATTTTAAAAGCTATTTGGTCATTCTTAAATTCTAAATTATTGGGATATGCGATTGCATTAATCCTTGTAATCTGGATTGCTCAGATGTGCTCAAGCATTAGAGATCTCAAAGAAGAAATCAATAATGCAAACCAAAACAATTCAGCTTTAGTAGATACTTTAAAAAAAGAAAGACTAAAAACAGGAGAGTTACAATATTCCATAGATGGATTTGTTGCTGATCTTGAAACACTAAAAAAGCTTAATAAGGATCTTGCTACAGAGGTTGAAAAGCAAAAGGGAAAGGTTATTTCTTTAAACAGGATTATTATACTTTTGAGACAAGATACAACGGATCTCAACAAATATATTGATTCTCTAAGAACAGTATTAGAGGAGCCCATTAAATTAAACGACACAACTTATTTAGTTCCTTGGACTTTAGCATATACTTATGATTCAACTAATTATGATATTTTTAAAGGAGAAACTAGAATAGGCTTAACCACTGATAGATTTTATAAATTAACCCCCGGTGTTTTAAATCAGCAAATGGATTGGAATCTAATAACGGTTAATCATGAAGGGACAAGAATGCTTTCAAGGGTTACTCAAATTGAATTAGTTTGGGGCCAAAAATGGGAGAAGGGCAAATTAAGAGTTTTTGCAAATAGTAAATATCCAGGATTTAATGTTACGAATATGGAAGGAGTATTACTTGATGTTCCAAAACGCTCTCATTGGTTTACAGGATTTAGTGTTAATCTTGGAATAATGCCTACTTATGATTTTTTGCAAGGAAAACCAGTAATAGTTGTTGGCCCGTCTTTTGGATATACCATCTTTTCTTGGTAGGATAACGGGGGGACCTAGTAATGGAATATATAGAATAAAAAACTGAATGGCTACAAACATTAATAAATATGTCCAGTTAAATGACTTCCTCTTATTAGAATACGAATTTAATAAGAGCGGGGATGAATTGACCTTTGGATCAGTAGGATCTGTAAAAGCTTTGAATGATTCAGGAAGTGTTCAGTATTTTAATACAGGGGCACAAGGGATTACTAATAATACTTTAAATCTCAATTCAGTTCCAACAAGTCCAAATAGATCTACTTGGTATTTTTCATCTCCGGATACTTCAGGATATTGGGGATATTTTGATAGTTCTGCAGCTATTACTGGAACACTTTCATATCCATTTGACACAATCAGAGTTCATATTGTCTCTGGATATAATTTTGAGGATGTTACTGGGTTTCTTCTTCAGATAAGAGCATTAGATACTTCTGGAAATTTTGTCGATCTTGCTAACTTTACATGGGCAAGACAAGTATTGGGAACAGATGTTTTGAAATTTAGCCCAAATACTTTACTTCTTGGAAATAGATTTTATGACAAATATGTAGAATTTAAAGTTCCTTCTGTTCAAGAATTAGGGGGAGATATAGTTACAACTTTAGGTCAGAATTTAAGTATTCAGGCTCTTTCGGATGTTTATATTACGTATAGTACAATTCCAGATATGGATGTCGATACGTATATTATCTCCGAGGCAATTTCTTTACAATTACCTGTAGAAAGCCCAGCAGATAATTTCAATTGCCTAATTGCTGAATCAACTGGAGGAGATTTCATTGAATTTTATGCAACATGGGCAGACCTTATCATTGGAGAATATATGGGAGAAATTGAAAGCGGAAAGATCCGTCTTTATACTTCCAATAATCCAAATGATAATTATGAGGATTTTGCTGATGAATATGGAGCTGGAGCTAATAAATGGGTTCTTATGCATGAACTTTATGTCTACGAACATATTCCTCCAGGAACATCTCTTTTAACACAGAAATATGTATTTACCCAGGAAGATAACTTCATGAATCCAAACTATTTCAGGCCTGTAATAAAGAATGCTGATATTGCTTCTTCTTACACGATTGATTATGTTTGTAGATTAATGAACAGGATGGACGGAACCCAGATCATTAGAAAAGCTTCTTTTGCATCAACAGATCCTAAAAAATATGGATTATATTTTACTAGATTGAATGTGGATAATTTTATTCCATATAAGATATTTAATAGGGTGGAAGGGGAATCTAGCCCTAGTGTTCTTAGCGGTGGAGCACAAAGAACTAAATTTGTTAAAGTATTTTATGATACAACCCAAGTAATGCTTAATATGAATAATGAAGTTCTTCCTCAAGGAACTGGACCATTGTTTATAAGACAAAGTGATGGGGTATACTTATTTAATTTTGATAAAATCGATACTGATAGTGGAAATCAAGCTCAAAATGTAGATCTTTCAGGAGCTTATAACTATGCCTTAGTATTCGTTCTCGATGATCAGTCAAAAATAGAGATAAGTCCAACTTTCTCAACTAATATGAATACAACTTTGGGTCAATTGGAATTTAAGATACTTGAATCCCAAGCTCAAAAATTATTAGCACAAACAAATAATGCTTATTCAATAGTAGTTAAAAACCCTGACGGAACTCAGTATACTTTCTACGAAGGTGTATATTATTCTTTTAAAGATTTTAATCAGGTTGTTACTCAATATCAGAGTTTATTTGATGTAACCTCTCTTAATACTCAGATAGCTGCTCTTCAGGAAGAAAATAAAAAGTTATCTGATGAAAATACAGCTTTGAAAAATTCATGAGAGCTAGATTCATAAGAGGACAGGATCCTAAAAAAGCTATGGGAATTGGAACTGATCCTCAATATCTGGGATTTGTAAATGTTTATGAAGATGGATTTTTTAATTCCGATGAAAAAGATGGATTTATAGAATTTGTCAGAACTTGGCCAAGGTATAAACCTATGATGGATCGCTTAGGAATAGATGTGGAGGATAATCCAGATATTGAAGAAACAGTTTTTATACGACCTGTAAAAGGTATAAAATTTGGCAAAAAAAAATCCCCCTAATTAGGAGGATTTTTTGTTTTTAAACCATTTTAAGAAGATCTGAGGGGGTGATCCTCTTGAATAATGGTTTATATGAGAACGAGATTATAATTAAGCAGCGAGCTTCCTACGCGTTCCTGGAACATTTTAGAAGAGCCCTTTAATACCCTCAATAGCCCAATTAATAATAGGCCATTTTACAAGAGCCCAAATTGCAAGACCTGTAAAAATAGAGCGGGTAATTACCCATTTAAGAGAAAGAGTATCGAAAGCAAATCGATAGATAATTCCATAAGTCAAGGTTGGATTTCCTTCTTCATCATAAAATTGATTAAATTCAGGAACTATAGATCCAGCAAATCCAAGATCCATATCCAAGTATTGATGAATAGGAGATAAGGCTTCCATTAGACGAAGTCTCTTAACATGTTCGGGTAAATTAAGATTTTCTTCGGATAAAGAAACAGGAACATAAAGAACATAGAAGAAATTAAAATTCAAATTAAAAGCATTGAACTTTGAATTTGGATTTTCAGCTTCCAGTCTTATAGTTCTAATCCAGGATCTATAATTAGAAATGTCCCGAATTACTCCTATAATTGGAATTTTTTTCCAAAGGGGAGTTTTGGGTTTAACAAATCTTTTAGAATTCTGCTTCGCTTTCATCATAATAAGCTTCAATAAGTCCGGGATGTTTTTCTCTAAGACGATCAGCAACATCCTTTCTTGCTTTTCTCAAACGGGTCTTAACAGTATTAAGATTCCAATCAAGATCAACAGCAATATCTTGGAGTCTTTTATTATTTATCTCTCTTTCGAAAATTACTGTCCTGTAAGGTTCTTCAAGGCTTTCAATTTCCTCGAGAACTTTTTCATAGAGCTCTGAAGTTAACTTTTCCCCAGTAGGTCCGATAACTTCTATATTAATGGAAGTTAAAGGAGTATAAACTTTGAGAAGTTTTGAATGGTTTTCCGAAAGTTTATCCCTGGATAAAGTTTTACTTTTTAGGCGTAATTGACCAAGAGCTTCGTTTTTAGCAATGGCATAAACCCAAGTACTAAAATTATAGTCTTTATTATATTGGTCAATTTTTTCCCATACCGCAATAAAAGTTTTCGATACAATTTCTCTGGAGAGATCTGTATCCTGAACAAAACCATAGACAAAAGAAACTAATCCTGGTTTTAATCTTTTAATTAATGATGAAAATGTCTTATTGTCTTTTTGTTCCAAAAAATCTATAGCGAGATTTTGAATTGAAATGTTTTCCCTATGCATAAAAACACAACTATTTTATATTAAAAAAATTTAAAGTTGAGGATTTTAATTAATCCTCAACTATCTGTTCAACGTATGAGTTAACGTTCTGGAGTATTCCTGCAACCTGCTGGTAAGGGAAATTTCCCAATACGTTTACGATCTGCTGAAAGGTATTGTGGTCTACCACGTCTACCTGAATAGCATTCATAATTCCAGCAATCTGGTTAAAAGGATACTGTCCAATAGCCTTGAGAACGGCCTGTTTGAATTCGGGCTTCAAACGATAAGTAGGAACGTAAGCATTTGTTTCGACTTTCTGTGTTGCATCAACTTTTGGCTGAGGCTGAACTGGCTGATTCTGATTTTCCATAATTTGAGTTAAGGTTTATAATTTATTTTTATATATCAATTGTTATCTTAAATATACAGTATGAAATGCGTTAATTTTTCTAAAAAAAGTTAAGCCTGTGTTAAACTTCAATATATCCTTCTTTAAAATAATATCCCAAATAGCTTTCAATTTCTGGCTTTAGAATCATACATTCATGAGTGATTTCTCCAGACTTTGTTCTATACTTATAAACATTAATAAGCCAGTCATCATTTTTTTCTGCAAGGGTTAATAAAAGAGTATATCCTGCTTTTTGTTTTTGAAGTTTTTTTACAACAACTTCATTTATATGTGATTTGATATTACTCATAATTTTGGTCCCCAAATAAAACATGATCTAAAACGGGTTTTACATGAGCATCAAATAATTTATCTGCAGGTATTACAAAATTCTTATCTCCTACAAGTAAGGTGCATGGAACAATTTTGCAATTAGGAGAAGTACTCATAACCCCAAGATAATTTTGCCTTACCCTTTCTTGGAATTCCATATCTTCTTCATGAATATCTTTTTGCCTTCCCTGTAAATATTCTTTATCATCCCCTCTTTGATCCTCTAATCTTTTCCCTGTAATTTCGGTAGGAACATCAAAAAATATATTAAGATCAGGATAAGGAAGTTTTAGAAAATCAAATTCAAAGTCCATGATCCATTTTTTTACTTGATCACTTGCAATAGATCCATTGGGATATTTTGCACCCTGATAAGCTAAATTAGAAAAAACATATCTATCCAAAAGGACTACGTCCATTGTGTCCAATGCCATTTGAAGAGTTGGGAGAAACATATATCGATCCATTGCATAAAGATTTGCAACAAAGTAAGGGGAAACTTCGTTTATTCCTCCGAATTCTCCTCGAAGAAATTTAGCAATTACATCACTAAATTGATTATCCCCATACATTGGGAAATGAAAAAAAGAATGGGAAAGTTTACGATTATCGAAATATTTTTTTATTAAATTGCATTGGGTAGATTTTCCCGAACCATCAAGGCCTTCTGCTGATATGAGTTTTCCCATTGTTTAAATTTTTCCTTATATCGATCTATAAATTGGATTTCTCCATTCGTTAATAGTGTTTTTATGTCATTATATTCTAAAAGTTTTAATTAATATCTATAATGATCCGGTTTATATGGTCCTTCTATAGGAACTCCAATATAATCAGCTTGTTCTTCAGATAATTTGGTCAATTTTACACCAATTTGCTCCAAATGAAGTCTTGCAACCTCCTCGTCCAATTCTTTTGGAAGACGATAAACCCCCACTTTATATTTTTTAGTCCAAAGTTCAATTTGAGCTAAAGTTTGATTGGTAAAAGAATTACTCATTACAAATGATGGATGGCCTGTAGCACACCCGAGATTAACTAAACGTCCTTCCGCAAGAAGAAAAATTTCTTTAACTTCAGATGTAATATACTTATCAACTTGGGGTTTAATATTGATTTTTTTAATATTAGGATCTGCATTAAGACGATCCACTTGGATTTCATTATCAAAATGCCCGATGTTGCATACAATTGATTGATCCTTCATGGCTTTCATATGCTCCAAAGTAATAACATCTTTATTTCCTGTCGTAGTTACGTAGATGTTTCCCTCTCCTAAAGAATCCTCGATGGTTTTAACTTCAAAACCTTCCATAGCTGCTTGAAGAGCGCAGATAGGATCTATTTCAGTAACTATAACCCTGGCTCCATAAGCTCTCATAGATTTTGCACATCCTTTTCCAACATCACCATATCCGCAAACAACAACTACTTTTCCAGCAATCATTACATCTGTAGCTCTTTTTATTCCATCAGCGAGAGATTCTCGGCATCCGTAAAGATTATCAAATTTTGATTTAGTTACGGAGTCATTGACATTTATTGCAGGAAAAAGCAATTCTCCTTTTTCAAGCATCTGATAAAGTCTATGAACTCCAGTGGTAGTTTCTTCAGATACCCCCTTAACAAATCTAGATAAATTATACCAGAAATATGTATCTTTTTTATAGATTTCATCAAGCATTTCATAAAGAGCTCGTTCTTCATGAGACATCCCGGAAAGAACTTTTCTACCTTTATCAAATTCAAATTGAACTCCTTTATGAATCATAAGAGTAGCGTCTCCGCCATCATCAACTATAAGATTGGGTCCTTCGCCATTAGGGAAGCAAAGAGCTTGAGCAGTGCACCACCAATATTCTTCTAATGTTTCCCCTTTCCATGCAAACACCGGAATACCTTTTGCGGCAATTGCAGCAGCGGCATGATCTTGTGTTGAAAATATATTGCAGCTGGCCCATCTTACTTCAGCTCCTAATTCAACTAATGTTTCAATTAAAACAGCTGTTTGAATAGTCATGTGAAGGGAGCCAGTAATACGAGCTCCTTTAAGAGGTTTTAAGTTTGAGTATTTTTTTCGTATTGACATTAATCCAGGCATTTCTTTCTCTGCTATCTCGATCTCCTTGCGACCAAAGTCAGATAAAGAAATGTCTTTCACCTTATAAGGAAGACTACTTGTATAAGACATTTGTGTGTTTTAAAGATTATAGATCTTATTGGCGGAAAAGTTTTAAACTAGAAATTAGAGAGATTAACTGGTTTAGAATAAGACCTACACCCAATATTCCTAGTATATTCCAATCTTTTTCGAGAAGTGTTTGAAGGCCAAAGCCATAGAAAAACGACATAAGAGCAACCTCGCCTAAATTAAGAACAGAAGATAAAATCATAGAACGCATAGAAGGAATTTCCCCTAATTCAAAAATTTGTTCTTCCGGGGTTTCATTCACAGGCACTTTACCCTGAAGAGGATTTTCCTCACCTTTTGATTTTGGTATATCTTTTCCTCCTTTCACGGCATTCAATCTGTTGGCTAGAGCTTTGTCGTTTATCATCTTTTTATATTAATTCTGCAATATATCTTGCATATTCAAATCCACTTGGGTCAACAAGGAAACTAACTCCATCTTCTTCGAGAACATTTGCAATGAAAAATGTTCTTGGAATTTCCTCGGTATAATTTCCTAAAAGATCTTCATAAGTATCAAATTCTACTACTGGAAGAACATCTAAAATAGCTTCAAGTTGAGGATCAACTTTGATTTTCTTAGCATAATAAAGATCGTCAATATCCGCTGGTTTCCTTGTCATCGGAAGATTTCTTAAGTAAACTGAAGCTTCTGGCTCAAGATTTTCTTCTCCTGGTTTTATAACCTGAAATCCTTCATTTACTTTTTTCTTTTCTTCCTTTTTGTCAGCTGGCTTTTCTTCGTCTTTTTCCTCAGTTTCGACAGCCTTAACCGCTACTCCATTACTTTTTTTAGGAGCTTGTTTAGCAGGTTTTTCGCCGCCTTTTCCTTCTTCTTTCTGTCCTTCTTCTTTCTTTTTACTGCCTTCGGTATCAGAAGTTTTAACATCACCAAACATTCCGGGTTTAAAATCTTTAACACTTTTTAGGTTAGTTTGAAGTTCATAACCAGGCTCAAATTTTGCACCACCCAATTTCATTTCGACTTTAACTTCAGTTCTACCTTTTTGGTATTCCTTTTTTAGCCATGAAAAAGACTTCTTGTTTTCTTCAGGTATAATAATTCCTTCATCAGGAACTTTGGAAGTAGCTTCCTTTTCTTCGTGAAGACGCTGTAGATAGTCATTTAGGTTAAAAGATCCAGCTTTCATATAATGTAGTTTTATTTTATATATCTAAAGTTTCGATATTTATTTTAAAAATCCTTTAGGTATTCCCCTAATTCCCTAGCAGTATCTTCCTCATAAGCAGAAGTAATCTCTATGAATTTTCGAACAGATCTTACTTCTTCTTCCTCTTCTGTAATTACATTATAAACTTCTAGATAATTAGGAAATAGTCTAACAACAAATTTTTCCGTAATATTATTCTCATCTTCATCTGTGTAATAATAGAAAGAATCAATATTAAAATAAGGATTATCAGCATCATTTGGATTCCATACAATATCGGATACCCATTCAAAACTATCGGAATTCAAAGATAAGTTATGGCAAATAGTGAACAAATTATACATTCGGCCATATTTATGTTCTAATCCTATATCCATAGATTTTTTAACATCTTTTCCTCGTTCAAAATTTAAGGACTCATCTACAAATGTTACCTTTGGCAAATACTTATCAAAATGTTTTCCTGTTGGTATTAAATCCAAAGGAAAATCATTTGGTTTATGTTTACTTAGAAATCTATATGCATGAATTTTTTCTCGGCTTGAAGAAAAACTATAATAAACTTCATTATCCTGGGGATTTTTAAAGAAGAAATAATAATACCATCGCTTGTCCTCTGTACGATATATAATGCCAGGTTTCATTTTAGACATAGCTCTAATACCGGGAATTCCTATATTCATAGAATCTTTAGGATCAATTCCTCGCTCAAAATTTATTGATTCTTTTATACTACGGCAATTAGTAATACTAAGAAATTCTTTAAATGTAAGATCCTCATATTCATCATCTGTTAAATCATTAAACATGGTAATCCCTTGGTCCTTAGTTAAATAAATTGTAAATAGCTCTGGCTCATTTACATATCCTTCCCTGAATTCATTTTCATAATCCCTAAAAGTTCTTTTTACTGTAATTATTTTTTTGGATTTAATAGTAAACATTGGCTCCTTATTTTTCCAATCTATCTCGGAAACATGTTGAAAATTAGGAGATTTAGAAGCCTCTTCATGCATTCTTAAAAATATTTGTTCATCGGGGGCATCGCTTCTATCCCTTCCTATATCCATCATTTCTTTTGGATCTGATCCCCTTTCAAAATTAACAGATTCTAATATTTTGAAAGTTTCATAAGTATTACCTGCTGCATCCTGAGTTGTAACAAATTTCTTTATTTTTTCTTTTTCAAAATTAATCATAATAGGTAATTGAAAAAGAGCGGATTTTAAATGTAAGGGAACTGATTGAGGCATTATTACTTCTACCTTATCCCCAACAAAATGAACCTTAACTCCTGGAATATTAAATAAAGTATCTAGATCCTCCCAATCTCTTTTCCATAATGAAGCATTTTTTAGGGCAGGATAACGCATATCTAATAATCTCTGTTTCATTCCTTTTTGCCCGATATTCATGGATTCTTTTGGATCGATACCTCTTTCAAACCTGGATTCTTTTAAACTATTATCAAGAACTGCTTCTATTTCAGTTCTTAAAGTTCCGTATGGGGGCTCTCCAACAACCATGAAATTTACAAGTTCATTTAAAGCTAGATCATCTTTAGAAGTATCAAAAGGATATTCTTCCATTATCTCAGAAACTTTATCTTCTACAAGTTTTATAGCTTCCTCTATTTCATCATCAACTTTTGTTCCTCCTTCTGGGGGATAAGCTGTAAAAACATAATCAGATGATGAAGAATATCCTTTAGCAATAGCCAAATCACTAACTGCTTTTACAAGGCTTTTACACTCATCTTCAACTCTCTTAACAATTTCTGCGGATAATTGGGATTTAGTTTTATTCCAGTGTTGTCCTATTTGAATAGATCTCTTTGGATCTCTTCCCCTTTGAAAATGATAGGCTTCTTCCAATTTTTTTGCTCCAAATAAAGCTTGAAAGGAAGTATGATCATTATTTTGAGACTCAACTTCTCCCCCGCTTAATATATAAAATCTTTTTATAGGAGAAACTTTTTTTCCCAATTCTGTTAGATCAAATAAAAAGTCAATAACCCCCATTGGACGAAAAACTTTTACAGGGGAAAGAATTATAAATGGATCTAAGCCAAATTGTTTTATAAGATCTCTTATATAAATTATTGCCTCTTTTTCATCCCAATCATCGCTATCACATCCAAAGCTAACTATATCTGGATAAAATCTAATTTCTAGAATCCTATCAGATTTTTCTATTTGTTCGTATTTTAAAAGATTTTCAATTAATTCTGAAATCCTTTTGGACATACCCACATTCATAGATTTAGCAGGTTCTATTCCCCTTTCAAAATTTTGAGTTTCGTCGACCCCATAGACATCTGCCATGGTCCAGTATTTTCCAAGCTTATTATATCCTAAACTTGCAGCTAAATCATCAAACTCTTCTTTAGATAATTCCATTATCATTTGAAGAACTTCCTGACGGGAATCCTCATGCACCTCAGATAAAATTTGTTGTATTATCTGTTGCTTATTTTTTAGATCATTGTATTCCTCGTATATGAATCTAGCTTTCAAAATTTTATTTTCTTTATTTATTCTTGATTAAAAATTTACTATAAAAAAGTTCAAATGGAATCGTAAAGGAACAAAATAGTATTATTGAATCAGCCCACCAATTTACTATAGGTTTATAAAATACCACAGTTAACATTATAGAAAGAAGCATTAAGGTTTTTAATAAATGCCATAAATCAGTAGCCCAAACTAGAACCGTTGACATAATAAGATCCCCCAATTTAGATTCGGATTTCCATTTATTTGTCCATGATAAAGAGGGATTTACCCAATTCTGATTTTTCCATTTAGAAAAAATAGATTTAGAATATCTGGTTTTAAGAGTATCCATGCCTGCATTAAAGATACCCGCTAAAATAAGAAGAATAATAGCTATCATTATTTCTTTCTTTTTAAGAAATCTTTGACGCTATTTACAATTCCTGCAATAGTAAATGTAACCACCGTTATTAAAAGATAAATTGCAGAAGCAATGCCTACATATTCTATCCATTTTGCTGATGGAAATTTGCCACTTAGAATAATACAAAGGATAAGGATTAAAAAAGCAGCGAGTATTTTTACTAAGCCATTATGCTCAAACCATCTTTTTAAAAAAGAGATAACTTTTTTCATTGGGCTTTTTCTTTATTTATCCAACGAAAAAAGCCGGCACTTAGGCTGCCGGCAAGTCTCTAAATTATATTGTATTTTTTCTTATACATTCCATTACGAGAACCAGAAACAAGATAACCTCGGTTTTTCATACCATTATTCTCGCTAATTTTTTGTCGGGTTTCTATTGAGCGAGTTATTCCTTTATTTTTAGACTTTCCCTTTTCAGAGTTACTAATTTTTGTTTTTGTTTCTTCAGAATGTATTCGTCCTTTCATTGGAGATTGTCTTCCTCTTTTTGACCCTCCTTTACCTCCAATGTTAATATTATAACATAATGGATTTGTTATTATATCTTCGATAACAAATTGTTTTTCAAAATTTATTTGTCAATTATTTCAATTCTTGCTATTAGAGTCTATTTTTTACCCGAGGCTTCTTTTTTGTGTTATCTGCCTACATGGTTGTCAATCCAATGAAGAAAATTATTTAATAATTCTTCATATTTTTCAAAAAAATCCTTCATTT
>Ga0116184_10001619_pt1 | contig 21172 bp, 15 predicted proteins | sample AD_JPNNA5_MetaG_FD_89886 | JGI IMG/M metagenome (GOLD analysis project Ga0116184, IMG submission 89886) | Active sludge microbial communities of municipal wastewater-treating anaerobic digesters from Japan - AD_JPNNA5_MetaG | ecosystem: Engineered > Bioreactor > Anaerobic > Digestate | place... | reverse complement strand
CTCGCTAATAATTAATAATTGCTCTTTATATAAAGATCTAACGGTTTTATGCTCTCTATTTGTTAATCGTGCAACAATATTGAGTTTGATCTAAAAATAGGTGGAGAAGGCTGAACAGTTACATTTTTTTTTCCTAGTCGTTGGCAGGGCAGTCATGAGTGGGTATTAGGGAAATCGAATCCGCGGTTTTCATCATGCAACAAGTGTCTCGGAGAGAATCATGTGATATTTTTGAAGGGGGAGATCCCGGTAACCGTGCAGCTTGCGACCGGGTCAGGGGAAGGCAAGCTCGATGCCGTCATGGTCTTCCAGCGCAACCGACGCAATAGCGAGGTCCTGTATCGCCAGTCCTGTCGCGTCGAAGACCGTGATCTCGTCGCGGCTCATCCTCCTCTTCTCACCTATGACGACCTGGCCGAGGGTCCCTGCAATCATATCAATGGAATAAAGGCCCATTGAAATGGGAACATTCACCTCGCCGGAATGGGCTGCCTGCACGGGGTCGTCAACAAAGACGCTGGCCCTCCTGAGAATGGCCGGGTCAAGCTCCTCCTTTCCCGGGGCATCCGCACCGATCGCGTTGATGTGTGTGCCTTCCCGTATCCATTCGTCACGGACAAGGGGTTTCCTTGACGGTGTGGCCGTGACCAGGACGTCGCACTCGCATACCCTGGGGAGACTTGAAGTCCTGCACTCGATATGGCTGAGCTGCGTGCATAGCTGATTCGCATTCTTCTCGCTCCTGCTCCATACGAGGATCTCGCGGACGTCGAGTTCCTTCTCGATTGCCTGGACCTGGGATTTTGCCTGTTTGCCGGAACCCACCAACCCAATACTGACAGACCTTGAGGGGGAAAGATGCGCTGCTGCAACCGCACCTGCAGCACCGGTCCTCATGTCGGTCAGCTCCGTGGCGTTCAGAAGGGCACGCGGGGCCCCGGTATCCACATCGAGGATGATCGTGATCGCCATTACAGACGGGATACCCTTCGAGGGGTTCTCGGGGTGGACGTTCACGACCTTCACTCCCGCAATACCAAGGGAGGGTATATATGCAGGCATTGTCCGAAAATCGCCGCGTGGAAGGGTCACGTATAGTTTTGGGGGCATCTGCACTCTGCCCCTGGCGTGCTCCGCAAAGGACTCTTCTATCACCCTGTTCAGCCTGGAGAGATCGATGGCTTTTCCGGGGTCCGGATAATAACGCATACTGGTCTGTACTGCGCGGTGAAAGAAGAATTTGATGGCCCCCGTTCCCAAAGAGAGAGGCATTTTCCGGCACGCCGGGCCAGGTCACCATTATGCCCTCCCGACTCCAAAAAGATATCAGACAATGGGGACCCTCACATGATCCACATCGTACCAAAGCCTACCGACACCGCTGGCGATGACTCGACTTCCATGGTCATCAGGGAGATTGCCAGGCAGGGAGGCCGAAGCTCCTATCTCGATCTTGACGCCCTTGACCCTTTCTCGAGTCCCTTATCTGGCGCCCTCATCTGGGTCTGCGGGCTCCGGCAGGACGACCACCAGTTCGAGGTTGTCAATGCCCTCTCGGTGAGCAACCGCGTTATCAACACGCCGCTTGCCATCTTCACCTGCGCAAGCAAAGTGCTCACGAGCACGCTCTTGGTTCGCCAGGGCATCCCGACTCCCAAGACTTTCTTTACTTCGTCGCGCGAGACCGCGGCCGATCTCCTCGCAAGGTTTGGAAAGATGGTGATCAAACCAGTATACGGCTACGATGGGAATGGCATCTTTCTGATCAATTCGCCGACACAACTCGGCAGCCCTCCCTATTACCTCCAGGAGTATGTCCCAAACGACAGGGATTTCCGGGTGTTCGTCATCGATGGCGAGGCAGTGGGGGCCATATCGAGGGTCTCTGATTCTTTAACCCACAATATCCACCAGGGGGGAACAGGCAGACCCGTGGAAATAGATGACCGGATGGCAGAACTTGCAGGGGCCGCTGCGAGAGCCGTCGGCGTGGACTACGGGGGCGTTGATCTCCTCCCGTGCGGTGATGATTACTGCGTGCTCGAAGTGAACGGGACACCCAACTGGCACTGCATGGGGGTCAACATCCCAGGGCTTCTTGCCGGGTACCTCCTCACTATTGAGAGACAGATGAGGGGCTGAATGGGGGGGATTGGGGAAAACAGATTGCTTATTGGATATATTCCATCTCTTTGAGGGTCTTGACGGCAAGTTCCTTCATCCTCGCCGAGATTCTCCCCGAAGCAGAGAATTCCACGTCCTTCATGGCATTCGCAAGCTCGTTTCCCAGGATGAAGATGGCGTACTTGTGTTCCATTTTGCTTTTGTGAAGCTGAGCGGGGTTTATTTTTAGAGAGTAGTACTGGCTGAATTTCAGGTCTGAATTCGTGGACTCAAAATAGTCCTTGATCTCATAGAGCATCTGGTGAAGTGTGATCAGTTCCTCTTTGTGCATCCTCCCACCTCCAAAAGATGATTGTTGCAGAGGGGATAAATAGGTAACCCCTGCAACAGGATCAGGCCATTTTTAGGAGTTTTATCGATAAAGGACGCTTTATTATGCCTTTATATTCAATGGCAGCCACGTACTCGAGACCTTTTCCCGCAAGTGTGTCAAGGAGTTTCTGGTTTACCTCTCCGTCAAGTAAAAGCCCGACGGCGTCTCCATTCATCTCTTCAAGCGCCCTTTCAATGTCCTGCGCATCCACGTCACGGATGACGGTAAAATCCCGCGAGAGGAATCGCGCACTCCGGGACCCTCGCATTGCCGCGAGGTGTTCGGTCAGGGTGCGGGGTGCGGTGGATGCGGGGGCCCCGGCTGGTCTTTCTCCCCCCCGCTTTTTGTGAGAGGGAACACTCTCCCTCGTCTTCCTGGATACTACCTCCTGATCACTTGCCGGGGCAGTAACGCTTGCGGCATCACCTTCTTCCTCACCTGCGAGCTCCTCCCTTACATACTCAACTGGGATCTTGTTTCGCAACGCCTTGACGATCTCTTTTCGGCTGAGATCCTCCACGCTCTTTCCCCTCGGAGAGTACGCAACATAATCGATCTCCGCGACCTGGAGCAGTTCGCGGAGAATGAGATCTCCACCCCGATCCCCGTCAAAGAAGGCGGTTGCGGTCTTCTTCTCGCAGAGATCAACGATCGTCCGGGATATGCGGGTTCCTTCTACCGCAACTGCATTCTTGATCCCGAAGCGGAGGAGGTTGAGGACATCTGCCCTCCCTTCCACCACTATTATGGCATCGGAATCGGCAACATTCGGACCGGCAGGCACCTTGTCGTCTCCAATTGTCCCGATCTTATCCATCCTCATGCTCTCCCTGACCTCGTCGATCAGGATATTGCTGTCGATGGTGCCCTCCTCAAACGCGTCCATCAGAAGCTCGCGTGCCCTTGAAATGACCTGCCTTCGCTTCGTGACCCTGATATCCTCGATCGATTCAACGCGAACCCTCGCAACGCAGGGTCCTACGCGGTCAATCGTCTCGAAAGACGCGGCAAGGATGGCAGTCTCGGCGCGATCGAGAGAGGACGCAATGTATATCTCTCCCTTCGTCTCGCCTTTCTTGCTTGTCACCTGGACATCTATCCTGCCCAGGCGCCCTGTCCTCTGTAAATCGCGCAGGTCCAGGTCTTCGCCGAGTAACCCTTCAGTCTGGCCAAATACCGCCCCGACTACGTCAGGCTTCTCGACCACCCCCTCTGCCTCGAGGTGAATATGAATCATATACTTGGTAGTATCGCTGGAGTACATGCACCCCACTCCGTGAATCATGATCTGTCACCCAACCAATGCCATGCTGAACTGCCGCACCTGTCATGTGACAAATATATGTTAGATATTATAATATATCAATATATTTTTTTGAGAGCCCAGGATTAAGAGCGCGCATTTCTTTCGGACAGAAAGAATGGATCATGTCCTGGGATCCCTCGCACGCGCGAGGATATCCAGGACTTCAGGCGGACCAAGCCCTTTGAGAAGCACCCGTTTTTGGTGAGATGTGCCTCCCGAGAGTATCTGAACCCTCTCTTCACGGATGGAAAAGAAAGCGGCCAAAAGCCTGACCACCGCGGTGTTGGCCTTTCCCCCCACGGGGGGAGCACGCACGTTGCAGCCGATACTCTTTCTCCACGGATTGTATCCCGAGGGAAACCTGTTCTCCTTTGCGCCGGCTGCAACCTCGAGAGAGAGTATCGTCCCTTCCCTGCTCTCAGCTAGGGCTTCCTCCAATGCATCCACACATAGGAAAGGTAGTGTCGCCCGGCATTAACAACTGCGGATCACCGGTGGGCTGACCCCGTTCCTCCCCCGTTTTTACCCATTGCCGGGCGGTGCCTGTCGCACAACCGGGTTGTCCCATGGTTCATCTCCAGGCATCCGCCAATCGATCACCCGGGGACCTATGGCTGTGCTGTGTCGGCACTATTCCTGGTGGGTTCCTCTCCTATAAATCCTCTCCCCGGGAACCATACGGGGTGACCAGGCGTGAAGGTGTCATCGGAAAAGACCACCTCCCCGCCCATGATCACGGTGACAGGAAAGGCTGCCCTCTTTCCTTCGAACGGGGTCCACCCGGCCCTGCTGTGGAGCATATCCGCTTCGATGATCACATCGCCTGGGGGGTAGATTCCAAAATCCGCCCGGTCCCCTACCTTGAAGCCGGCTCTCGGGATCCCGAGGATCTCGCACGGCATGAGGGATGTCTTTTCGATGAGTGACGTGAGGGGTATCTTTTTCTCCCGGCAGAACCTGAGAGCCAGCGGCACCATGGTCTCCACGCCTGGTATCCCCGAAGGTGCGTTATCGAACGGCTGTTCCTTTTCTGCAAGGGTATGGGGGGCATGGTCAGATGCCAGGACGTCTATCCTGTCCCACATGGAGACGAGGCCTCTCCTCACCGCATCAGGCCGGAGCGGGGGGTTCACCTTCCCCCTGGTATCGGAAGGATCGAATTCTTCGAGGGAGAGGAAGAGGTGATGGGGTGTTGCCTCCACCGTGGAATTGCCGGCATTGCTCACCGATTCCGCACAACTCAGATGGCAGAAATGAAGGCGGCAACCACGATCGTTGAGGTCCCTGACCCTCCGCACTGAGACGGCCTCCCCCTCTGGCGGCCGAAGTGCGTGGTGAGAGCCCAGGTCCTTGTCGTGCCCTTCACCCGGCCCCTCGGCATGGATGGTGCAGAGGCTTCCCAGGGATGAGACAGTTGAAAGCACGTTGCCGAGGTCTGCGGGAGAGAGTCCCTCGGCATAACTCGAAGAGGCAGCAAAGATCTCACCAAACGCCATCGCCCCACTCCTCCAGAGGGCCGGGAGGTCACATCCGGGAATGAAACCTGCGTTGATAGCAAAGTGGCACCGTGATGCTTCCCTGGCCTCGGCTACTCTGCGCGTGAACGATTCAGGGGTGACGAGCGGAGGGACCGTGTTCGGCTGGTCCACGACGACAGTGACTCCGCCGGCAAGGGCACTCATGCTTCCGCTTGCCCAGTCCTCCTTGTGCCGCTGATTCCCTCCTCTCATGTGGACGTGCATGTCAACGGCACCCGGGAGAACGGTCATCCCTCGGCAGTCGATGGTCTCACGGGAAGCGCGGGCTGCACCCACGTGACATACTTTTCCGCGAAATACCGTGATATCTGCAACTCTTCCACCCGGCAGGAGAACATTCGAGAGGACAAGATCGCATCCGGCAGCCATGGACTCTGCTCACCCAAGTTGTTGACGCCGAACACAGATGATACTTGGCCCATCGCTCCTGGGAACAAAGGATGATGTCAAGTGGCATTCCCGTCCCCTGCATGGTTCCCCAGGCAGCAAGCCATATTGATATCAGGAGAGATTTCGGATTAACGTTTAAAAAATAAGGGGAATTGCGGTATTTCTCCTGATGATTTCCAACGATGATCACCAGATATTTTCTGGTGAATTGCTCCGGGGCAGAAGCCTTAATGAGGGGACGGCCAGAAGACTCTATTATCGGAAGGATATAGTGAACCTTATGAGATCCATTTGTCTTATTTTCTGCCTGTTCAGCATAATGTCCTTGGGAGCGGGGCTTGCTTCAGGTATAGACGCCAACCCTGAATCCATGACCCCGGAACAGACACTCCTGCCGCCGGAGGGAATGGCGTACCGCGAGCAGATCGGTGGAGATGTAGGGTATTATTCGATCAGTTCGGTCCCGAGTGGAGCCGATGTCATCTTCGACGGGAAATTCCTTGGAGAGACGCCGGTGGTCACCGAGGTGTACGCGACTGGGACTCCATCCCACTCCATCTCGGTTAGCAAATACGGGTATAATACCTGGACCATGACGTATAACCAGAACCCGTCCCCGGGCCAGACGATCTACGTAAACGCAAATCTCCAGCCCGTTGTCCAGACAGGGACCATCCAGGTGAGCTCCTCGCCAACCGGCGCTATAGCCAGGCTTGACGGGGGCCTTTCCGTGACAACCCCCGGGAACTTCATGTATGTAACACCGGGATACCACACGGTCGAGATATCAATGGCCGGATACTTCCCTTACAGTACCTCCGTCAGCGTGAGTGCGGGTGGGACATCCAGCGTGAGCGCGTCGCTCTCTCCAATGCAGACTACCGGATCACTCCGGGTCACTTCTTCGCCACCCGGCGCGGAGGTCTATGTCGACGAGATTTACAGGGGATACACCCCATTGATCGTAGGATCCCTGAGCGCGGGCAGGCATGCGGTCCGCCTCCACCTCTCGGGTTACCAGGACTACACCCAGAACGTGGATATTTCAACCGGGAGCCAGTCCACAGTGTCTGTATCTCTCACCCCTCTTTACCAGCCCACCACCGGTGATATCCTCGTCAGTTCGGTCCCTGACGGCGCCGCAATCTACCTTGACGGGAATTACCGCGGAAAGACCCTCCAGGGAAACCCGTTTGATATCACGGGAGTCGCCCCAGGCACCCATACCGTCACGCTGCTGAAGAGCGGGTACCAGGACTACTCGACCACGGTCGCGGTCTCGGCCGGAAAGACCTCGACGGTTTCCGTCTCTCTCACAGCAGGATCCGTTCCGTCAACAACAGGTGATGTCATGGCACAGTCCTCCCCTTCAGGCGCCGATGTCTACCTTGACAACGTGTATAAGGGATTCACCCCGCTCTCCCTGCATGACGTCCCTGTGGGATCGCACGTCGTGACGTTCAGGATGCCAGGGTATACAGATGCCCAAGTTTCCGCCCAGGTGTCTGCAGGGCAGACCACTCCCGTGATGGGGATGCTCTCTCCTGTCCCCACCACCGCACCCACCAGGTCTCCACTCCCCGTTACGGTAGTGGCTGGTGCACTGGCGATCCTTGGCGTGCATATCCTGGGAAGGAAGCGGTAGTGACCTCTTTTTTTTTGGCTCTTCGCTATCTGGTGTGGGTAGGATTGGTGAACCGGACACATTTTGTGGAGGGTATCCGCCCCCACACCCCCACATGCGATGCACGCCGCCGCCGAAGGACGCCCTGGCGGTGGTTCAGTGACTGAATTGATATGCAGATAACAACCTCGATTTAGTCTCCCCACGAAAAAAGAGCGAGGAAGCATTTTTCATCTCTGATCTGCTCATCCAGAGGAGTGAAATTTTTAATTCCCCGTGGCGAAAACCTCTCATGGACCCAAAGATTATCAATATCCTCCTCCTCGTTGTCGGCTTTTTCCTCCTCCTGACCGGCACCATGCAGGTCATGGCCGCCCCCGGGATCTTTGACTATTTCTCGTTGATTTTTGGAATTATCCTGATAGTTACTGCCATCGTCGGTCTCCGGAAGGGAAAAGTAGTCTGAAATACCTTTGTTTTAAAAATACGCGAAGGGGAAGCCAGCGGGGGATTGTCCAGTCTATTTCCCCGGTACCTACTCTCTTTCAGATATGTTCCCGTGATCGTGCACCGCTGCTCCTCCCAGGAGGCGCTGCATGTTCTGCAGGCAATTCATTTCCTGCTTCCCTTCACGCGGGCTTCGAATCCCCTGGCGAATCCCATGAACAGGATAAGGACAGGGATGATCTCCAGCCTCCCAATCCACATCAGGAATATGAATAACCACTTGATCGCAAACGGGCTTGCGGGAGTGAGGTACCCGAGGCCAAGGCCCACGTTGCTCATTGTTGAGACCTCCTCGAATACCACTTCGTGGACCTTGAAGCCGGTTGCCGCAAGATGGAGGCCGATTATTGTGGCTACGAAGATGACCAGGACATAAAGGACGATGATCAGCATGTTCTTGGAGAGTTCGACCTCCGAGATCCGCGTGGGAATGGCTTTTCCTTCATGCCGGAACGGGACAATCTCCCTTCCCCTCGCAAAGAAGCGCCTGAACCACCAGACGAGGCCTTCATACCCGAGAATGACACGGTTTGCCTTGATACCCCCTGATGTGCTCCCGGCTGCCCCACCGATCATCATGAGTATGATGATGACGATGAGCGGCCCTGGCACCCAGTGGAGGTCCGAGTTCTGGAGCCCGGTGCAGGTCAACCCCGATATCGTGCAGAAGAAACCCTGCCGGACCGCAGTCTCAAGGGGCAAATTATTGAAGAGATGGAGGTCGAGGGTCACCACGACTGATCCCACCAGCGCCAGCGCCAGTATGAGGCGGACGACCCTGTCCCTGAAGAAAGGCCTGATCTTCCCCCTGTACATGAAGAAATACAGCTTGAATGGCAATGCACCCGCGATCATGACAGGGATGAGGAGTCCCTCGAGAGCCACGTTGTGATAATATGCCATACCGGCATCATGGAGAGAGAAGCCCCCGGTGGCGATGGATACCATCGTCAGGTTGAGCGCGTCCCAGAGGGGGATCCCTGAGAGCATTACCATTCCCGTGAAAACAACGGTCAGGAAGAGGTATATGACCCACATGCGTCTCCCGGTGGAGACCACGCTCGGCATCAACTCCTCTGATCGCCCCTCTGACCGGTAGAGCTGGTGCTGCATGAGGCTCGATCTCGAGAGCATGGCGGTACCAAATGCGATCACCCCCACCCCGCCGACCCACTGCATGAACGAGCGCCAGAAAAGGAGGGTCTTGGGGGTGGAGTCGAGGGTCCCTATTACCGTAAACCCGGTCCCTGTCCAGCCAGACATTGCCTCAAAGATGCTGTCCGTCACACTCATGTGGACGCCGATCACGAACGGAAGAGCCCCGATCACCGCAATTGCAAGCCAGATGAGCGCCACGGCAGCAAGGGCCACCGAGATCTGCGGGACATACTCCTTCCTTGGTATGCGGGATATGAGGAGCCCAAGGATGAGAAACGTCAGCGGGACGGATGCCATCGGCACCACCATCTCCCATTCTCCGAAAATTATGAGCACAACGAATGGAACGAGGGTAATTGCCCCGAGGAATTCGAAGATGACCCCCATGTCATGGGCGATGACGGCCAGGGTCTCCAGCCGCTTCATGAGGAGATGATTATCAGGGGTAGTTTATCTCCATTCCGTATGAACGAGAATGCATGATAACCCGGCCTCCTGTGATTACAAAAGGACTTGAAATCGTACACAGGATCCCCTTGTTTGGAGAGCGGAAAGCGCACGGCAGACAGTCTCTTGCATGGTGCACGCCCTCATACGGATGCACCTGGAGGACGGTATCATGTGTGACTGGCAGGCATTTTGAAAAGAAAAAGAATGCGAGGGATGGGATTTGAACCCAAGAACTCCTGCGAGACTAGACCCTGAATCTAGCGCCTTTGACCTGGCTTGGCTACCCTCGCTCCTCCTACTCGTAGGTTGTCGGGGAAAATAAAGATGTGGATTCAATGGCAGAAATATGAGAGGGAGAGCCTTTGTTTTCCCCCGCTCAAAGATCCCCGCCGTGCGAACACGACTTCATTTCCTTCTCGCGGAGGATGTTTCGCCGGATCTTACCGGAGATTGTCTTGGGAAGGTCGTCGACGAACTCTATTGCCCTCGGGTACTTGTAGGGTGCGGTGGTCTTCTTGACAAACTTCTGGATGTCCTTTACGAGCTGCTCGCTCGGCTGGAAGCCCTCTTTTAAGACAATGAAGGCCTTGACGATCATCCCCCTGATCACGTCGGGAGATCCCACTACCGCTGCCTCCTTTACCGCCGGATGCTCGAGCAGTGCAGACTCCACTTCGAAGGGGCCGATGCGGTAGCCCGAGCTCTTGATCACGTCATCATCGCGGCCCACAAACCAGAAGTAGCCATCTTTGTCGACGTATGCCTTATCCCCGGTATAATAGAAATCTCCCACAAACGCCTGCTCGTTGGCCTCGGGGTCATAGAGGTAGCCGTCGAAGAGGCCGACTGGTTTTGGTTTCACCCTGATTGCGATCCTCCCCACCTCCCCTGCGGGAACCGGCTTCCCTTCATCGTCATGAAGCTCGATGTGCCAGCCGGGAGCGGGCTTTCCCATGGAGCCGGGACGCGCCTCCATGCATGGGAAGGTCCCGATGACGAGCACGAGTTCAGTCTGGCCGTATCCTTCGTAGATGGTGAGTCCGGTCCCCTCCTTCCATACCCGTATGACCTCAGGGTTGAGGGGTTCTCCGGCACTCACGCAGTGGCGGAGCTCCTTTAAGTCATACTTCTTCAGGTCGGCGAGGATCAGCATGCGGTACACTGTCGGCGGGGCACAGAAGACCGTGACCTCGTACTTCTCGAGTATCGGCAGGAGTTCCGTCGCCTTGAACCTCCCCCGGATGTCATACACGAGGATGCAGGCACCCTGCATCCATGGCCCGAAGAACTTGCCCCACGAGGACTTGGCCCAGCCGGTGTCAGCAAGTGTAAAGTGGAGGTCGTTCTCACGGAGATCAAGCCAGAACTTTCCGGTAGTGACGTGGCCGAGCGGCAGGGCATGGTTGTGCACGACCATCTTGGGCTCTCCTGTAGTCCCTGAGGTGAAATAGATGACCAGCGGGTCCTTCGAGCGTGTCCGCTCCATCCCACTCATCGTGACGAGGCGACGGGATACCGGTGCCGGGTATTCCTGCTCCTCGCGGTAGCTGATCCAGCCCGGCAGGTCGGCGTCGATCACGAGGCGGGAGCGGAGGCTCGGGCACTCGGTGCAGATCTCTTCGACCTTTGGTGCGTTCTCATTATCCGTGATGATCATCCGGATCTTGGCCGCATTGATCCGGTACTTGAGGTCCTTTCCGGTCAGCATCGTCGGGCACGGGCAGAAGACTGCCCCCAGCTTGATGCAGGCGAGCGCGAATATCCACCACTCCGGGACCCTCGTCAGCATGATGATCACCCGGTCGCCCTTCTTGATGCCGTACTTGAGGAGCATGTTCGCCGCAGAGTTCGAGAGGTTCATCATATGACGGAAGGTGAAGGTCTTCTCACGGCCCTCCTGGTCGACCCATATCATCGCAAGCCTGTTCCGGTCCTTTGCGGCAAGATGATCGATCTGGTCGAACCCGAAGTTGTAGTATTCGGGCACGTCGAAAGAGAAGTGATCGTAGACTTCCTGGTAATTGTGCATGTTGTGCCCTGCGGCAGCCATATGAACTGATATGTTGTGCGAGAACCGACAAAAAGGTGTTCTTTTTCATGCATCAGGCAGTTGAATTGAGGGATTTACCAGGCGAAAATGAAGATATTCAGGTGAGAATGAGGTGAAAAAGGGGAGGGACTCACTGCGAGCTGTTGAACTTCTCGAGCTCTCTTCTCCTGAGCTCGCCCCGCCTGATCTTCCCTGAGAGTGTCTTTGGCAGATCGCTGACAAACTCGATTGCCCTGGGATACTTGTACGGAGCGGTGTTCTTCCGTACGTGGGACTGGATATCCTTTATCAGGCGCTCGGAGGGTTCGTATCCTGGTTTCAGGACGACGAACGCCTTCACGATGGTCCCGCGTATGAGATCGGGTGATCCGACCACCGCCGACTCTGCGACTGCCGGGTGCTCGAGCAGCGCCGATTCCACCTCGAAGGGGCCGATGCGGTAGCCCGAACTCTTAATGATGTCGTCGTCGCGGCCCACGAACCAGAAGTAGCCATCACTATCCCTGTATGCTTTGTCGCCGGTGTAGTAGAACCCGTTCATAAACGACTCTGCATTCGCCTCTGGGTTATTGAGGTATTCAACAAAGAGCCCCACGGGCCTCGGGTCGAGCTTCACCGCGATCCTCCCCTCCTCCCCGTCGGGAACGGGATTTCCCTCCTCGTCGTGGAGCTCGATGTGCCAGCCCGGGGCAGGTCTGCCCATCGACCCAGGCTTGATCTTCATGCCCCGGAAGGTGCCGATGCAGCAGACTGTCTCGGTCTGTCCATAGCCCTCTGCAATGGGAAGACCGGTCCCCTCCTGCCAGACCCGGACCACCTCGGGATTGAGGGGCTCGCCGGCACTCACGCAGCGCCTGAGTTCACGGAGGTCGAACTTCTCGAGGTCGGCGAGGATCAGCATCCGGTAGATAGTAGGGGGGACGCAGAAGGTGGTAAGCTCGTATTTCTCCATCAGCGGGAGAAGCTCGGTTGCCTTGAACTTGCCACGAACATCATATACGAAGAGGCATGCACCCTGGATCCACTGCCCGAAGATCTTGCCCCAGGCGCACTTCGCCCAGCCTGTGTCTGAGTAGGTGAAATGGAGGTCGTTTTGGGTGAGATCCTGCCAGAGTCCCGCAGTCACGAGGTGGCCGAGGGGGTAGGAGTGGTTATGCAGGACCATCTTCGGCTCGCCTGTCGTCCCGGAAGTGAAGTAGATGAGCATCGGGTCGGTGGCTAGAGTCTTCTTTTCGACCGGCATGCTCACAGAGTGGTGCGAGACCGGTGCCGGGTAGAAGAGCTCGTGGGGGTAGCTGATCCACCCCGGGCGCTCGCCGTCCAAGAGGAACCGGCAGGAGAGTGTGGGACACTCCTCTGCAATCTCGTCGACTTTCCCGGTATGTTCAAGGTTGGTGATGACCATCTTGAACTTTCCCTCGTTCAGGCGATACCTGATATCCTTCGGGGTGAGCATCGTTGGGCAGGGACAGACCACTGCCCCGAGCTTTATCAGCGCGATCACGAAAACCCACCACTCTGGTACCCTCGGCAGGATAAGGAGCACCCGGTCTCCCTTCTGGATGCCGTACTTGATCAGGATGTTTGCAGCCTGGTTGGACAGATTCTTCAGGTCGCGGAACGAGAACTTCTTCTCTTCCTTCTCCTGGTTCACCCAGATCATTGCCAGCTTGTTCCGGTCCTTCTCTGCCCACGAATCGATGACGTCAAAACCAAAATTGAAATATTTTGGGACGTGGATCTCAAAGTTCCTGCAGAGATCCTCATACGATCCCTGCGACTCGGTTGTTCCCTCCATAAAAAACCTATACTATTTCTCAATTCCCTGATTTGAATCTGTCCATTTTTCCCAAAAACGCCCAGATGCGGTGACATAAAGGTATTCGATTAGTATTATGCTGCGTGAAAAGGGATCTATTAGCAATGTCCGGTTCGAGGTACGACTCTTTGAAGATCGAGAATATCGTAGCCTCAGGGGCAATTGCCGATGCAATCGACCTTGCAGAAGTCTCAAGGAAGATCGAGCACTGCGAGCTTAACCAGAAAAGGTTCCCGGGCGCGGTATTCCGGATGGAGAACCCAAAGATTGCGTCTCTTATCTTTTCATCGGGCAAGGTGGTGCTCACCGGCATCCGCGACCAGGATTCCTTAAAACAGGGGCTCTCCCTGATCATTTCAGCGATGAAGGCGGCAGGGGTGGAGACATACCCAGAGCCCCGTGTGGGGATCACCAACATCGTCTGCTCCTATGACATCGGGAAGAACATCAACCTGAACAAGGTAGTCATCACCCTGAACCTCGAGAATATCGAGTACGAGCCCGAACAGTTTCCTGGCCTCGTTTACAGGATAAAGGATCCGAAGATCGTGGCGCTCCTCTTCTCATCAGGAAAGATTATCCTGACGGGGGGAAAGACCCTCGACGAGATCAAGCGGGGGCTCGACTTCCTGGAGCAGAAGATCAGCGGGATCCTCTGATTACCAGAACCGCCTGGTGCGGATGTAATTACGCTCAGCCCTGATAATCTCCCGGTAAAACCCGTCACCCTCCGCGAGGGTAGAAAGTATCCGCGAGGCGTTCTCCGGGCCCACTCCCCTCGCGGCAAGGGCGGTCACCGCCTTCTTTCCTCCCGACAGCACAATGTTCGCATTCCTGAGGAGACGCTGCGCGAGTGCCCGTTCCTCGTCATTCTTTTCTTTCTTTTTTACAATGGCCATCAATGACTCCTCCCACGGCTTCAAGACCGCGACCAGCCCTGCCCCGCAGACAGGGCAACGGAGGGGATCGGGGACCCGGGACACAGTTGTGCGGCTCTTCCAGTTCCTGCAGTGCATGCATGCGAGGATGATCTCCTGCTGTTCGAGGCGGCGCTTAAGGGTCCCGATCACCGCCTGGTCTGCGGTGGGAGGAGATATCTGGTCCCTTGACGCCCACAGCCCCTCTGCGCCAAGGATGCTCAGGGGAGAAACGACCACTTCGATTGACCCTTCCCTTACCAGCGAGACTATCCGTGCCGCAGCCGGAACGTCCATATATACCGAGAAGAGCTCGCGGTAGGCCTCTTTCTGGACGACGGTCCCGTCGAAGATCTCGACAAGCCTGTGGGTACTTATCCGCTCGTAGTCCGCGTCCGGGTCGATCGCCCCGAACTTCTTTGCCACCTGGACCATCTTCCACTTGAAGAGCGCCGTCCGCTTCATCGCGAGTTGCAGGATCCCCTCGATGTGTGCCGGGTCAAGTGAGCACAGGATCTCCCGCACGTCCGCCGCCTTCACTGAAGAAGGGAGCCTCAGGTAGATCCGGTAGGCATCTATCTCGATTCCTACGGTTGTCCCATACCGGGCCGAGAGGAGAATTGAGAGGACTCTTGCCAGGGCTTCATTGGCCTTGTGCCCTGCGCAGACGTTGCAGACCACTCCTTCGGGCGCGTTCTCAAGGGTGATAAGGGTATCGTGAGGCACCTTTGTGCGGTTCCTGTCCATCTCCAACAGGAACCTGGCTGCAAACTCAAGCGGGCGCTCGCCCGGATGGTACGGCGAGAAGTCCCTTGACCTCCGGAGAGATCCCACTTCACGGGCAACGGAAAAGGGGACGGGGATCTGCTCGCCCTCCCATGAAGGGAGCTCGCCCTTCGCCTTTTTCGCCGGTTCGACAATTATCCTGCCCTCTTCCATGTCAAGAACCCGCCAGAGCTGCCCTTTTGTGATGAAGACCGCACCGGTATGCACGAACCCGACAACGAAAGACTCGTCGAGGGTTCCGACGGTCTTCCTTGCTACCATGTCGAAGACGACCACCTTCCGCTCGTCGTGGATCATGGAGAGGTTGGACGAGAGATAGCGCCGGGATCTCCCTCCCGACCTTACCATTTCGCCCTCGATGCGGATGAGACCGTGCTCGGCCATCTGGGTGCAGACCTCGTCGACCAGGTCTCCTGCGTTGGCAAACGGATAACTCCTCTCCACGATGTCCCGGATCCTCTGGCGAGAGATCTCCCGGTATTCCACCGACAGCGCGGCTATCTGGTTTGCGAGGACATCTGCCGCATTGAGGTGTATATTCACGTCCTCAACCTGGCCAGCCTTCGCCCGCCTGGCAATGACAAGGGACTCAAGCAGGTCGTCAAACCCGGTCGCGAGCACCGTTCCCCTGGAAACTGCGTCCATCTGGTGCCCGGCACGACCCACCCGCTGCACAAGCCTTGCGACCTCGCGGGGAGACCCAAACTGGACCACATGCTCTATCCGCCCGATGTCGATCCCGAGTTCCATCGATGAGGTGGAGATCAGGGCACGGACCGAACCCGACCTGAAGCGCTCCTCGGCCTCTATCCTCACATCCTTCGAGAGCGAGCCATGGTGCACCTCCACGTCCCCCCTGTGGTAGAGCTGGTGGCCGAGGGCTTCGGCGGTCACCCGGGTGTTCACGAAGACCAGCGTGGACTCATGCCTCCCGATAGCCCGGGATACCCACGCGGCCTGCTTCTCGAATGAATCCCCGGCAAAATCGACGGATATTTCAAGGTGCTTCGTGACCGGGACACAGACTATCGAGAAGTCTCGTGCCCCGCAGAGGAAACGGCCCACCTCGTCGGGGTTTCCCACCGTGGCCGAGAGCCCGATCCGCTGGAACTCTCCTGCATACTCCCTCAGCCTCTCGAGGGCAACGGCGAGCTGGGCTCCCCGCTTGCTCCCCGCAAGCTCGTGGATCTCATCAATTACGACATACCTCACATTCGCAAGGTGCTTTCGCAGCACCTTGCCCATGAAGAGCGCCTGGAGGGTTTCGGGAGTGGTAATCAGGAGGTCCGGCGGGTGGAGCGCCTGCTTCCTGCGCTCTGTCTGCGTCGTGTCCCCATGCCTGACACCCACCCGAAGCCCAAGCTCTCTGCACCACCACTCAAGGCGCTGCAGCATGTCCCTGTTCAGCGATCGGAGGGGAGTGATGTAGAGCGTGCAGAACCCGCCCCCCGTCTGCGACATCATCGCATCAAAGACCGGGATCATCGCACTCTCGGTCTTTCCCGTCCCGGTGGGGGCTACCAGGAGGAGGTTTCTGCCCTCTCTGACCAGCGGGATGGCCTTCTGCTGGATCTCAGAGAGCTTTGAGAAGCCCCGAGCCCGGATGCAGTCCTGCACCCTTCGGTCAAGCGCCCTCTGCGTCTCCATGGTCTTCCAGGGATCCAAGCGGACCAATGAATGTCCCATCTGCGAGGAATACCTCGGACTGCTCCGTATTCATGCACCGGGAGAGGGGGCTGAAAGGCTCTTTTGCCGTGCGTATGATGTCATAGCCGGCAAGCTCATTCAATGCGGGGATGAAGAGCACCCGGGTCTCTCCGGCCTCCCTTTCAGGGGATTCAGGAAACTGGAGGCAGAGATCGTCCACCGATGCCAGGAGATACCCCGGTGAACGGAGTGCGCAACCCACTTCGTCGCGGATGGATATCATGGGGTGGTGATGCCCTGCAATGATGAGGTGTCCCTGTAGCAAGGGGTCGGGATAGGTATGGCCATGAATATAACCCACTCCGTCAATCAATGCCCCTGTTTTTGAGAGTACCTCACCTTCACGGAAGAACTTCTCGATTCCCGGGTCATGGTTTCCGGGGACCAGGTTGATCGGCACCTTTGACCGGAGGGCATCCAGTATACCGGGAAGTTCCTGGAACTCCTGCCTGCTGGTAAGAGGGACGTTATGCTTCACGTCGCCGAGAAGGACAAGGAGGTCGGGCGACGCGGATTCGATGCAGGAGAGAAGTCTCTCCTTCCTCTGCCTGCTGCGGCTCCTGATATGAAGGCCATGCCTCGAGAGATCTGACTCTATCCCGAGGTGAAGATCTCCTGCGACAAGGACGCGGAGGTCCTCCTCGACCAGGAGTGCAGGACCGGTCTCGAGGAAGTCAAGTCTCATAGGAATTTGAGAACGCCCCTGGCGGGCTGGTAGCATTCATCGTTCTGAAGGAGCGATTCCACCGCCAATTTTACTTCCTTTTGCGAAAGCCCGTGCTTTGCAGCCTTCCGGGCAACTTCCTCTATTGTGATCCCCGTCTTTCCACCATGATCCCGGATAATTTCACGCACTACTTCGGAAGGGTCGCCTGTTCCAGTAGGTGCGGGCGTGGCAACATGAACCCCCCTGAGCGCCTCCCTCACCATGAGGGCAAGACCTCTCAATACCACGGGGTCGGGGCGGAAGTCCCCGGCAACAGTGCCGGTCAGGGAATTTCCCTTCCCCTCGCGCATCGCTTCTGCGACCCTCTCGATGCGCCTGATGGTGAGATCTGCTGTGCGCAATACCCACGCATCTCTCACGTACCGGTCAACCATGCGCAATTCCCGGACGCGAACGCTACACCTTGCGGATGGTCCCGCCCCGGTGATCCTTGCCTCCCCGATGACCGTCGCAAAGCAGGGGATCTCCATCGATTCCAGGATTTGCGCAGTGACCGGATCGGAACGGTCAATGAACAGCTCGAACGCCGAAGTCGGGTCCGCGAGACGTGCGTGCATGAAATCCCCGCTGCTCCCCTGCCGCTCGAGAAGGGCGCCGGCACAGAAGAGATTGGTGCAAGCTGCTCCCCCAGGCGTGAGGACAACCGTCTGCGGATAGGCCCCAGTCTCTGTATATGTCACCGTGGACCCATTGTATTCCCTGGCAAAAACCCTCTGCAAATTCCCGTTCATGTATTCCCTGCGGAAGTGGGCGTAGGGCGCACAGCTCCGCAAACCTGTTGAATAGTATAATGAGTCAAATGCAGATATCCATTCTGATACCGGAACACCCGCCCCTTTCAGCGGTTGACTGGCAGGTACCACTTAAAATATTTTTCGTATCAAACCCTGCCAGAAATTATTCCCAGATTGAAAAAATAAGTCTTTTTCACGAAAATTTTACCACTATATTTATATAGTGTGACTTACTCCAGATCACAGTACAAGGGTTTTTCATGAGGACAGAAAGGCTAAGGTGGCTAGTCATACTTGTCCCTCTCTTCATTACAGTTGTATCCGGCACGGCCGGTTTCCCACTTGTTGACCTGCACATCGGTGATGCTGGTTTTGGAGACTCACTGCTGGATAATGCCCCCTACGGAATAGGCGGGGGAGAGAGAGGACTGGAGGAGACAGTAACGGCAATACCCCTGCACTTCATCAAGAATGCAGGGCAGAGCGACGATGATGTCGAGTTCGTGGTCATCTCCGACGGAGGGTCCATCTTCTTCACCAGGGAAGGAATGAGGATCAAACTCGTGACATTGGTGGAGGGGACTCCCACTGCGGCACTGATAGGGTACAGGTTTGCCGGTGCTGAACCTTCCCCACGGATCGTGGGCATTGACCCCCTGGAGGGCAAAGTACACTTCCTCGTGGGGAACGAGCCTGCAAAATGGCTCACGGGCGTATCAACCTACAGGGCTATCAGATATCATGAACTCTACGATGGAATCGACCTGCTCTATCAGGGAACCCCTGAAGGTATAAAGAGTACATTCATTGTGGCACCCGGCGCCTCGCCACAGGATGTCACTTTTGACTATTCAGGAATAGAGGGGCTGACGATCGGTGACGATGGATCGCTTTATGTCCATACAGCCGTTGGAGCACTTGTTGAATCCGCGCCTGTATGTTACCAGGAGATTGATGGCACAATAATCCCTGTCGATTCCTCTTACATTTTGAAGGGGAGCAACGGTGCAGGGTTTGCAGTCGGGCCCTATGATGCAAAACATCCGCTGTTCATCGACCCTGTCATGAAATACGGGCTCTACCTGCGGGGGATAGGGGTCGCATACGGGAGGTCTGTCGCCCTCGACGATGCAGGAAATGCATTCCTCACAGGTGAATCATTCCCTGCCCCATACACGATGAGTCCTGGCTCACATGACATGAGTGGGGAAGGAATCGATGTGGTCGTAGCAAAGGTCAATCCTCAAGGGACTGCGCCACTCTTTGTAACTTACATCGGGGGAAAAGGTGATGATATCGGGCGAGGAATCAGCGTCGATGCGGAAGGCCACGCCTGTATCACCGGGCAGACAAATTCAACCGATTTTCCCACGGCATCTGCAATAAAAGACACCCTGACAGGAAAGAACGACGCATTTGTCACCAAACTTTCTCCTGATGGCTCAGATCTCCTCTTCTCGACGTATCTAGGCGGAGGTGAAAATGATACAGGAAATGCAATCGCGCTTGACAGATGGGGGGATATCTATATCACGGGCAATACCCTGTCTTCTGATTTCCCGGGCATCCGGGTCCCCCACGAGACTACATACAGGGGAAGCCAGGACGCGTATATTCTCAAAATGAAGAGTGACGGATCCGACATAGACTTCTTTGAATTCATTGGCGGGCGCGGAATTGATGCAGGGAACGGGGTTGCAGTTGACCACCAGGGGAACTCTTATGTCACCGGGGATACCTACTCACTCGACTTCCCGGTAGTCAATGCGATGCAGGGTGCCCTTGGCGGGAGCAGGCTGTCTGATGCGTTCATCACAAAGATTAGCCCTGATGGTAGTGAATTCGTCTACTCGACGTACCTTGGGGGAGGGCAGGTAGACTCTGGAAGGTCTATCGCCGTTGATGCAAAAGGCCGTGCCCACGTCACGGGAGCAACCATTCTCGGCGTCTTCCCGGTGAAAAATCCCTACCAGGGTGCAGGTGGATGTGCTGATGCATTCTACAGCAGGCTCTCTCCCGACGGCAGAACGCTTGAATACTCGACCTATATCGGGGGAGTCAACAACGACGAGGGCATGGGTGTCGCTGTCGACGACTGTGGGGTCGCATACGTAACAGGGTTCACGTTCTCCCCGGACCTCCCGTTGATCAACCCCTACCAGCGTTTCTTCGGCGGTGGTGCCCCCTACAATGTCGAATTGTCCGATGCATTTGTGGTAAAATTCGTCCCCTGGGACACGACTCCTGATTACGTGACGTTCCTCGGAGGAAACGGGAACGATGTGGGTCGCGGGATTGCAATCAATCGTAAGGACTGCACCGACTGCGCCGACAATCGGACCTGCGTTTCCATTACGGGGTTCACAGACTCCACCAACTTCCCTTCGAGTAGCCCTTACCCCATCGCATTCGAGCCAAAGGGCAGTGGCGGTTTTCTCTTTACCCTGTGTGACGATTCTGAATCACCTGCAATGCCGGTCGCGGACTTCTCCGCCGAACCCACTTCCGGATGCCCCGCCCCACTCCTCGTCCAGTTCACCGACCTCTCGACCGGTATCCCCACCTCCTGGAACTGGTCTTTTGGTGATGGAGCCTTCTCTTCCCAGCAGCACCCCAACCATACCTACACCGCGCCCGGGACCTACAACGTCACCCTCACTGTCACCAATGTATGCGGGTCTGATTCTCTCACGAAATATGAGTACATCTCGATATGCCCGATTTATCCCCCGGTGGCAGACTTCTTCGCTGAACCCACTTCCGGGTGCCCCGCTCCACTCCTCGTCCAGTTCACCGACACCTCCCTCAATGGGCCAACCTCCTGGAACTGGTCCTTTGGTGATGGAGCCTTCTCCTCCCAGCAGCACCCCAACCACACCTACACCGCGCCCGGGACCTACAACGTCACCCTCACCGTGACCAACGACGCAGGTTCAGACTCCCTCACGAAGTCAGAGTACAT
>Ga0116184_10001617_pt1 | contig 21187 bp, 19 predicted proteins | sample AD_JPNNA5_MetaG_FD_89886 | JGI IMG/M metagenome (GOLD analysis project Ga0116184, IMG submission 89886) | Active sludge microbial communities of municipal wastewater-treating anaerobic digesters from Japan - AD_JPNNA5_MetaG | ecosystem: Engineered > Bioreactor > Anaerobic > Digestate | place... | reverse complement strand
TGCAGCCGGCCAGCCGCATGCCTGCCTCAAGCAGGAGAAAAAAAAGCGCGACCCCTGCGGCAATGAGCGCCACCCTGACCGTGAATCCGGAGCCTGTTTTTGTTCGCATATGCTCTCAGATTGAAAACGGAACCCGATGAAGGAGGATAATAAACAACAGCCGTAATCGAAGTGTCCCTGACTGTTCCCTCAACAGGCATCGGATGGTTTGGTTATACTGGGCGGACGCCGTTAACACGCTCGACGCGTGTATCTCATGCGAAGAAAACCGGGCTTCTTCGTATGCCGCCGTCATATTCAACAAAAGCTCGCGGGGAATCCCGAACCTTTTATGCGCCTCATCGGCCAAATGGCGGTAATGCGTATTCGCATATCCCTGCATGCCCGCGGCAAAAAGGATGCGTCGCAAGATCTCATAAAGCGCGATGAGATACGCGGAAGGATCCGATCTTTTTTTTGCGAGCGCGTGTTTGTTCATTGCGGCCAGATAGAGCAGAAAAAAGACGGCAATCACCGCAGCGGCAACGCTCCAGAACACGGCCGTGAAAACAATACCGAATATCCACCGCAGGCTTGCCGCGACCTCGAGCCGGAGCGGCTGGCTCATGAGGCCTTCATACTGCGCATGCACCGCGGAAATGCCGAGCCGCCGCGGATGCAAAACATTTTTTTCTATCCTGAAAACGCGCGCATCGGACAATACCCACCCTGTCCTGGACGTCAGGTCTTCCCTTGTGCCGTCGCTCCATACGCCCTGCGCCGTCAGCGTAAAGATATCCCGCAGATCCCCTTTTTGCGCGCTTGCACGTGCGATGATCGATACCAGCTTCGGCGGTTCCACGGTAACCTGCAGCGGGCTGCTTTCAAACGACTGGTATATCGCGCGAATTCGCGCCTCTCCGACAGCCCTGGCAGACAGTTTCCCGGCGATGATATCGGCAATCGCGGGATCCGAACTTCGCCAGATAACAAGGTCGCTCACGTCCCATTGAGAACCGTCTTTCGCCGTGCCGATCACCACAGGGCTGACCGCTTCATCCCCGCGGCCAACCGTGATGGAAGCCGGTCTAACCGATAATGAGACAAGCGGCAAAGGATCGCCTTTTCCCTGATAGGGCACGAACGTTTGCGGCGCTCTCATATCGCTTTGAGCGGCCTGCTCGCCCGTAAATCTCGGGATCTTCGCCGCTTCTTCGATCCGCTTGATCATCTGATCCTGTTCCTGCACCGGGATGTCGAGATTGCCCAAAACCGCTTCCCGGGCGCGCTTCGCCTGGGCCGCCCGTATCATATGGGCTTTGATATCGAGCGCCTCCTGCAGCTTCTCATAGATGTGGGCATCGGCGAACGCGCCTGAGGCCATGGCCGCGTCTATCCTGTTCTGCAGTTCTTCGACGTCTCCGAGATTTACCGCAGCCCTGATACCAGCAATGATCTCCTGAAGCGCTCCTCCCGTACCTCCGGCTGATTTTTCAGCTTCGCCAGAAAGATATGATAGGTCCCTGCGGTATATCTCGTACAGCTTCCATTCCTGGAGGCTATCAAGCTGTTGGGCTATTTCATCCTCCGTACGCCTGCCAAGGGAATGCGCCTGCGCCTTTTCTTGAGGCGACGGAAGCCTGCGGATATCCTCAAGCGACCGGGCCTGCTGTATCCGGTTGACATGGTTCATAACCGACATGCGCGCAGGGATGTTCAAGGGATCGTCCTTAAGAACCTGCGCAATCTTTGCACGCGCACGGTTCTGCTCGAATTTGACTTTTGTATCGCAATATGATTTGGTCAAATGTTTGCGTTTTTCTAATTCAGGAAGATTTATACCTGCGCCGGACGTTCTAAGCAAGGAGATAAGCCCTTCTTCGCCCTGTTCGGCGTCTATCGTCAGGGGCGATTCCTTTACAAGGTTGTTAAGATCATCGAATGATTCAATTCTTCGATCGTTCGATTCCAGGTCAAGAATAAGATCCATGCTCTGCTTCTGGAGGCGTTCCTGTTTCTCAAAGTAGTCCCTCTCCAAGTTCTGTGAATCTGCCTCTCCAAAAAACGCTCCGGCGCGCTCCATCTTCGGCAACGTGACCGCTGTCATAAGGATAAGGGAAAGTGAAATGCTCACAAGAACTATAATAACGGGTATGATAAGAGATACTGCATGGGTGAATGAATATCCATGTCCGCGCCGGGCGAAATCGGAAAGCTTGAAACGCATGGCAAGGCCGGAAAGCGCCAGGTAAGAGCCCACCAGAACCATAGAACCGGGATGATACTTGTCTATCAATAGCGCATGCGCCATAAAAAGCGGGACGCTTAATGCCTGCACATATCCCATAAAGGCGCTTGAGCAAAGCATAAAGCTTAAAGCAAGCTCTATGAATATCAGTCCCTTGAGCACCACGATAACCAGGTCACGGTACGCCAGAGGCGCGCTGAAAATGACGTATATAATCCATGTGCAGATAACTGCCAGCGCCAGAGGCGCGGCATAATGCTGCCAGTCATTGGCGCGGTTCATCCTGAACACGCTGAACGTCAGCCCAAGGCCAAGCAAAAACGTCGCCTCCGGCCGGAACATGATGACCCCGGAAGGGAACAGCCAGAGCGCGCAGACAACCATCCCCGTAGTGACGCACAGTTCAGCCATCAATAACCTGTCTCTGGTCTCCATACGCTCACGCTGAAAAATTACGTTCAAGGTCCTCCCCCGCCGAGAAAACCAGCGGGCTTATATCTCCGTGCTCGGCGAATTTAACCTTTGCGCGCAAAAGCGTTTCCTTGCGCTCATATCCCGTGACGAACGACGATGAAAGCAGGATCAAAGGCACAAGCGATACGTTGCGCCTTCCGGCAGTGGCATAGGTCAGGAACACATCCCAATCCCGGTCAAGCATGATCACAATGAGATTGGAATCGTCCGGGATGAACCTCATGAACTCGCGGAAGATCTCTGCAAGAGACACATTGCTCTCCGGCTGGGCAACGGTCAGGAATTTCAGTATCTCCTCGAGATGCTCAGCGCCCTTGTTGGAAGGAATGTGGACAATCTCCTGTGTATGTGCTATGACCTCGACGGCGATATCATTATCCAGAAGGTGTTTTGAAACCGATGCGGCAATGCGGGCGATATATTCCGCGACGCTCTCCCTGCCCTCGCCGAGATTGGATTCCCCGGACATATTGAACAGGATTGTCGCTCGAAAAAAATTCTGCTGCTGAAATTCCCTGACAATCAGCTTGTTCCTGCGCGCCGTCGAAATCCAGTGGATGCTTTTCACCGGATCTCCGGAACGGTAATCCCGGACCCCGAAAAATTCATCGTCGCCTCCGCTTGAACGCGACGCTCCTATCCCGAACCACGGCGCGGTCCCTTTCATCATAGGCGGGAACTTGTTGATCCGGAATATGCGCGGATACACGTATATCTGAGACTCCGTATCCGGCAGTATTTTGCTGAAAGTAAAGAGACCGAAAAAATCCGAATAATACAGCCTGCACGGGCCAAGGGCGTACCTGCCTCGGGCCTCGCAGGCGCATCTCCAGCGTACCACCATAGGATATCCAGACGGCAGGTAATCGACTTCGGCGCGCTGGATACGCTGCGCCTCGGGCGCGCAGGAAATGCAGTCTTCTATGACTGTGTTGAAGACAGGCGCAGCTCCGGTATTTTCTATTTCGATCTCTATCTCGATCCGGTCGCCTTCGTCCACGCGGCCGGGATGCCTGCGTTTGACCGTGACGCGCATACCGTACCTTGTCACTGCCAGCCCCACTGCATCAATAAGGACCGATACCATGAAAAACCAGAACAAAAACCTGAAAAAAACAACGGGTGTGCGCAAGACGAGCACACCGTTGAATATAAATACGACTCCGACAAGGGCCAGGCGTTTTATGGAAAATCTATCCATCACAGGCCTTTATGGTATGGGGACCGCTGCAAGGATCTCGCGCACTGCCAGATCAGCGGTCTTGCCGGCGACCAGGGCCTTCGGATGCATATTGACCCGGTGTTTGAGGACGAACGGAAGCAATTGAGCGACATCCTCAGGCACTACGTAATCGCGCCCCTCCAGGAACGCCCAGGCGGAGCTGGCCTTCATAAGCGCTATGGAGGCGCGGGGGCTTGCGCCGAGCTTGATGTCTTCCTTGGTGCGCGTCGCATATACAAGGTCCACGATATATTTCATGACCTGTTCCGAGATGGCTATATTCTTGACCGTTTCCTGCAGCGATAAAATATCCGCAAGGCTAGCGACCGAGGGCAATGTCTCGATCGGATGGCGGACCTTTTGCGTTGAAACCACAGCCATTTCCTCCTGCGCTGTCAGGTAGCCCATGGATATCTTCAGGAGGAACCTGTCTATCTGCGCTTCGGGCAAAGGGTACGTTCCCTGATGCTCAATCGGGTTCTGGGTCGCAACGACCATGAACGGCGACGGCAGATGGAATGTTTTTCCGTCTAGCGTGACGGTGCGCTCCTGCATGCATTCAAGCAGCGCGGATTGCGTGCGCGGCGTGGTGCGGTTAACCTCGTCAGCAAGTAGGAGGTTCGTGAATATGGGCCCTTTTTTGAAATCGAAATCGCCCGTCTTGGGATTGTACACGTGGCCTCCGGTCACGTCCGAAGGCAAAAGGTCAGGCGTGAACTGGATGCGCTTAAAGTCGCCGCTCACTGACTTTGCAAGCGCAAGCGACATCATAGTCTTGCCCGTCCCCGGCACGTCTTCGATAAGGATGTGGCCGTCGGTGAGCAGGCCGACGAGCAAAAGCTTCACCGTTTCGGTCTTGCCTACGATAACCTTTTCGATATTGGCTATCAGCGATTTTATGTCAAACGATCCCATGTATGCTCCTTTCGTGAGTTCACGGCAGGCTGCCAGCGGCCGTGCCGTACAAACGCTGCGTTTCTTGCGCCATCCGGCGCGCCGAATAATCGTCTTTTAAGGAATCGCGAGCTTTATTCCCGATGCGTGCTCTCATTGCCGGGTCATGGAACAGCGTCAATAATCTCCGGGACATGGCGCCCGTGTCGCGGCAGGGAACAATGAATCCGGTATCTCCGTCCCTGACAAGCTCCCTCACGCCGCCTGTATCCGTAACGATGACGGGACGGGACGCTGCCATGGCTTCGATGACCGCGATCGGCATGCCTTCCCATAACGACGTCAGAATAAAAACGTCGCAGCTTGCAAGAATCTCCGGGATATCCCGGCGCCATCCAAGAAGGAGAACGTTGCCCTTGAGGCCGTATGCTCGGATCAGCTTCGATATCGCGCGGCGCCGGGTGCCGTCGCCCGCGATCATGAACAAGGCATCCTTTCTTACGGCACAAACATCACGGGCGACAGTAATGAGATCCTGCACTGCCTTCTGCGGTTTAAAACACGAAATCATAGCTGCGACAGGCACGCCTTCAGGTATGCCCAAGCTTTTGCGCGCTGCAGGAATAGCCTCCTCAAACGCCGCCGCATCGATGCCGTATCGCACGAGGCTGTAGCGGCCATCGCAACCGATCCCGTATTTGAGCCCTCGCGTTTTATCGTGCTCCGACACCACAATGATCCGGGTGGTCACGGCAGCCGCGCATCGTTCAAGAGACACAAAAAACCATCTGGCCGGAGGGAACTGGAAATCATGAAACGGCCAGCCATGAACGGTATGATAGATTGCCCTGACGCCGGCAGCCGCAGCGGCGAACCTGCCCAGTATCCCGGCCTTGGAGCTGTGCGTATGAACAATATCTATTTTTTCCCGCCTGATAAAAAATGCCAGCTCGAAGAACGCCGGGATGTCTAAGAACGGATTTACTGCCCGTTCCAGGAAGAGCGACCGGTGCACGCGAAGGCCCGGAACCGCAAGGGCATCGTCCATAAGGATGCCTTCGCGCGCGGCAAACAGGAAAATATTGTAACGGGCCCTGTCAAGCCCCTGTATGAGCGATAGGAGCTGCTTTTGCGCTCCGCCCAGCTCAAGCTTCGTTATAACGTAAAGCAGGTTAATCTTATCCACGCAGAAGAACCAGGATCGCCGAATGGGGCACGATGACGAGCTTGCGCCCTTCATAGGTTATCTCAACGCCGGAGTTGCGCAGGAATATGCAATAATCCCCTTCCTTTGCCTGAAGGGGAAAATATTTCTTCAGTTGTTCGGGCGACTGCCACGGCTCGATCTCGAGGTCCTCGGGGCTTGGGATGGGAAATCCCGGCCCGGTCTTTACAACCGTGCCTGCCTGGACCTTTTCCTTTTCCTTGATGCCCTGCGGAAGATACAATCCCGTATCGGTCTTCTCGGTCTCGGTATCCGGCTCGATGAGCACGCGGTCGCCAATGACGATCAGTTCACGGTCCATTTCTTCCTCTCTTGATAACAACCTTTATTCGCAGACCTTAGGCAGGTCCTTCAAAGCACGCTCGATCTCCGCCGAGGGATGCGCGTAATTTACGAGCTCACCCGCCATATATTTGTCGTATGACCCCAGGTCTAGGAACCCGTGGCCGCTCAGGTTAAAAACAATACATTTGCCCTTCGGAGCGCGTTTTGCCACGTCTATTGCAGCCTTGATGGCGTGGGCGCTTTCCGGAGCCGGAAGCGTTCCCTCGGTCTGCGCGAAAAGCATAGCCGACTTGAAGATGTCCAGTTGTTCGCATGATACTGCGTCGATGAGCTTATGCGCGCATAATGCGCTGACAAGCGACGAGCATCCGTGATACCTCAAGCCCCCGGCGTGTATCCCCGGCGGCATGAACTTATGTCCCAGCGTGAACATCTTCAAAAGCGGGGTAAGCATTTCTGTATCGCCGAAATCATAGGCGTATTTTCCCCTGGTGATACTGGGGCAGGCGCTCGGCTCTACAGCTATGATTTTCAAAGACGGGCGCTTTAGCTTATCGGTGATAAACGGCAGGGCAAACCCGCCGAAGTTGCTCCCTCCGCCGACGCAGGCAATCAGATAATCCGGAGTCTCGCCTGCCATTTTCAGCTGTTTCTTCAATTCAAGGCCGATTACCGTCTGATGCAGAAGCACGTGGTTAAGCACGCTGCCGAGGGAATAATTGGTATTCTTATGCTTGGCTGCATCCTCCACCGCTTCGGATATGGCCGCGCCGAGGGATCCCTGCGAATGGGGGTCGGCCTTGAGCATGGCCCTGCCGGCGTCGGTAGTATCCGAGGGCGACGCGATGACATTTGATCCCCATATATGCATGAGCGACCTGCGAAACGGCTTCTGATGGTAACTGACCTTTACCATATACACCGTGCACTTGAGGCCGAATATGTTGCACGCAAAGCTCAAGGCGCTGCCCCACTGTCCGGCTCCGGTTTCCGTAGTCAGGCGCTCGATGCCTGCCTTTTTGTTATAATACGCCTGCGCAACGGCGGTGTTCGGCTTATGGCTGCCGGCAGGAGAAACGCTTTCATCCTTGTAATAGATGCGCGCCTTGGTCTTGAGCGCCTTTTCGAGCCTGACCGCGCGCTTTAAGGGAGTCGGCCTCCAGATACGGTAAATATCGAGTACCTCTGACGGGATATCGATCCAGCGTTTCGCCGACATCTCCTGTTTGATCAGCTCCATCGGAAAAATATGCGCCAGGTCCTGCGGCTGCAACGGCTTTAATGTTCCCGGATGTATGGGCGGCGGAAGCTGGAACGGCAGGTCAGCCGCGACATTATACCATGCCTGCGGGATATCTTTTTCGCCAAGCATAAACCTAGTTGTTTCCATACGTGCGCTCCTTTGTTTGGGCTTCCGCCGGTCACCGGCCTGAAGCTTTGATCATTTTACGCAAGATAGAAGTGTATTTCTCATCCTGCATTTCTTCTATCGACAGCGGCATTACGAGCGACCAGTTGGCCGGACCGACCGTGCCGGGCGTATTCAACCGGTAATCGTATGGATCGCCGCTGATCGCGCCGAAAAGATACAGAATATCGGTGATCAGGTTGATCGAAAATACGGAAGCGGTCTGCAGGTTTGCCCGCATGACCTCGCTGACCAGCGATCTGGTAGCTTTTTCCTTCATGGCGCCTTTCATGGCCATCTGCTTCCAGAGCTTTTCCTTCTCCATATACGAGTTCTCATACAGGTCAATAAACTGCCACAGCTGATCGCGGCCCTGGCCGAGTATGGATACGAGCCTGTCGACCGAGTCTATATCCTTGAGCCAGCGAAGCCTTCCGTGTGCGGACAGATTAGGATCGAACAGCGCCTTTTTCATGGCCGCTGCGTCTATGCCGCGTGCCGCGCACAGGCGGTCGAACAATCCTTCGTCGATCGTGCCCGCTTCGTTCTCCCACCACGCGCTCCAGTTCGTGGTGTCGTGCGTGGAAAGCATTGATACCGCAAGGGGCCGGTATTCCCCGGGTGCGAGGAAATCGTGCTTTACTTTCCAGTCCTTGATCCAGCGCTGCACGTCGTTGCCTGGTATTTTGAACTCGAGCAGCGTCTTGGTGCACACAGGAGGGATCGTGCCGAGGTCCTCCGCGCACAAAAGCATCGAGGTATGCGCCAGCATGAACGACAGGATACGCTTGCCGTGCGACTCCCACTGCTGTTCGTCCCCGGGATCGTAGGCGCCGTTCAACCCCTTGTTCTCCTCGGGATCGTTGAACGGGATCGCCCATATCCGGAAAAGCCCGACCACGTGGTCGATGCGCAGGATATCGTAGAAGTTCTGGGCGTAGGCGAGCTTTTCCGCAAGATACGTGCCCGCGTCGGAGAAGATCGCGTCCCATTTATAAGTCGGAGTTCCCCAGCGCTGGCCCTTTGCGCAGTACATATCAGGCGGAGCGCCGGCGACAAAATCGAGGTTGAAATAAGACGGATGGGCCCACACGTCAGCCGAATCCCTGGAAACCAGGATCGGCAGGTCGCCTTTGAGCAGGATGCCTTTTTTCAGCGCGTATTTTCTGGCCTCGGAGAACTGCTTGAACAGCTGCCACTGGAGCCATTTGAAAAAATCAAGATCATTGGCGTGCTCGATCGCGATGTTCTTGAGCGCAACAGGGTCGCGGTCACGGTATTCCTTATCCCATTGCCACCATGCGTATCCGTTATGGGCTTTTTTGAGATAACAGAATAAGGCGAAATCTTCCAGCCAATAGCTGTTGGCGTCCGCATACTCCCTGAATCCGTTTTTTTTCGACTCAGGCAGCGCGTCGAAGATGCCTCGCAGGACTTTCAATTTTTCAGCCTTGATCCTGTAGTCAACGTTCCTTTTGCCTGCAGGGAACGCCTCTTTGAGCTTCGCGACTGAAGCGCGCGCCTCATCGGTGTCGAATCCGTCAACCCCTTCAAGCCGAATATACATGGGGTCAAGCGCGAACGAGCTTAAGGAATCATACGGGCAGAACAACGGCCCGACCTCGTTCATGGGCAGCAGTTGAAGAATAGAATTTCCGCAGGCGCTGCACCAGTCCGCAAGCGGCCTTATGTCTTCGATATCTCCTATGCCGGCGCTTTTTTGCGAAAAAACGGAAAAAAGCGGAACGAGGATGCCGGCGCGCTTCTGCCTGCCGATGCGGCTCCATGCCTTATCGGCCAGCTGCGCCGCGTCCTGCCCAACGGCTTCATCAGTCTTCATATTCGTCTCCGTGGCGTTTGCTTATATGCGCAATAACCTGCGCGCGTTTCCGGAAAGGATCAATTCCTTGTGATGGCGGCCCAGGCCAAGCTTTTCAATATAGTCAAGCCCGGTCTTCTGGCTGAAGAACGGGAAATCCGTGCCGAACACGATGCGTTCCTGCGGATGGCGGCGCATGATGTACAGAGCGTCCTCGTCGGATATATATCCGAACGACGCGGACGTATCCAGGTATATGTCAGTGCCCACGAGAATTCTTTTTACCTCGTCCCACTGCCTGAACCCGCCCATGTGCGCGGCGATCATGGTCATGCCCGGGAATTTCTTATGGACCTTGAGCAGCCGTTCGGGCGTGGCCCTGATCGTCATCTGCGGGGCCAGCTCATCTCCGGAGTGGAACAATACCGGCAGCCCCGATCCCTCAAGGGCTTCGTACACCGGGAACACCGCTTCATCGTCCACGAAGAAGGACTGGAAGCTCGGCTGGAATTTGATCCCGTGGGCATATTCCCTGATACGGGCGATTTCTTTCTTCCAGCCGCTGTACCCTGGATGCAGGGACGCGAATATCTTGATGCGTTCGCCTGCCACCGAGAACAGCCAGTCGTTGATGGAAACAACCTGTTCGGGCCTCGACGCTACGGCGCAAATAACGCTCACGTCGACCTTGTTGGCGTCCATGAACGAAAGCAACGTCGAGACCGTGGGGTCACCGCAGCATTTAACCGTGTAATACGATTCCAGATTCTCGCGCGCCTTCTGCGATACCTTCTCCGGCCAGGCATGCGCATGAATGTCTATGACCATATCAGAATTCGTGCAATTCGTCCTCAAGAAGTTCAAAGCCCGCCTTCCGGAGTATCTTCTTAATCGCGGCCGTGTCCTTGACCTCCAAACAGAACACCGCCTGTTTGTTCGACTCTATGACAAACCCGTAGGCGTCAAGGACGTTGACCTTGTGCGTGTATAAAAGGTCGGCAAGTTTCAAAAAGCTGCCCGGCTTGTCTTTGAGCGCGATCGCCAGGATATCCTTGATGGCACAGGCGAAACCTTTATCCTGAAGAGCCAGGAGCGCCTCCTGCGGCTTATCCACGATCATTTTCATAAGGCCGAACTCCCCGCGGTCCGCAAGGGTCATGGTGCGCACGTTGATCCTTTTCTGCGACAAAACCTCGGCTACCGAGCGCAGCCGGCCTGGACGGTTCTCGACGAATATGTTCAATTCTCTTGCCATTGGATGTACCCTCCGTTAATAAAACGCTTCCGGCTTGCCGCCGCTATAATTTTGCCCTGGCGTCAACCACGCGTTTTGCCTTGCCTTCGAACACGGGAAGGCTGCCGGGCTCGTGGAGTTCAACCACCGGATTGATCACGATCGATGCGCGCAGTTCGTCTTTGATCCGGCTCTTGAGCGCCTCAATCTGGCTGATCTCGCCGGAAAACAATTTCGAATAGATCTCGACCTTAACGACCAGTTTATCGAGCGTCCCTTCTTTTTCAAGATAGATCTGGTAATTAGTGCCTACCTCGGGAATGCGCATAATCACTGCCTCGATCTGAGACGGATACACGTTGACCCCGTTTACGATGAGCATGTCGTCCGTCCTGCCGGTGATGCGCGATATCCTGCGGTGCGTACGGCCGCACCTGCACGGCCCACGGTAAATGCATGCGATATCCCGCGTGCGGTAACGTAGAAGCGGTGTCGCGCGCCGCGTCAGGTTCGTGAGCACAAGCTCCCCTTCCTTTTCATCGGGAAGCGGCTCGCACGTTTTGGGGTCGATGACCTCGATAATATAGGTGTCTTCCCAGCAGTGCATGCCGGTCTTGTACACGCATTCGAACGCGACGCCCGGGCCGTTCATCTCGGAGAGGCCGTATGAATTATACGCGTCGATATGGTAAAGGGATTCTATCTTCTTGCGGGTATTTTCCGAATACGGTTCCGCGCCCAGATACGCCTTTTTGAGTTTCAGGTCTTTGAGCGATACACCGCATTCCTCGAGCTTTGAATATATATGGAGAGCGTAACTGGGCGTTATATGCATCACGGTCGTCCCGAAGTCCTTCATGAGCTGGACCTGGCGTTTTGTGTTGCCGCCGCCCATGGGGATCACAGTCATGCCGACGCGTTCCGCCCCGTAATGAAGGCCGAGCCCTCCGGTGAACATGCCGTATGACATCATGTTCTGGAATATGTCCTCCTTGCCTGCGCCTGTGGCGACGATCGAACGCGCAAGCAACTCTGTCCAGACGTCGATATCCCCGCGCGTGTGATAGATAACGGTCGGAATGCCGGTCGTGCCGCTCGACGTATGAAGCCTGATCACGTCCTTCATCGGCACCGCAAGCAGGCCTGTCGGGTAACATTCGCGCAGGTCGTCTTTTGTCGTGAAAGGTATGCGGTTGAGGTCGTCGAGCTTGCGGATATCGGCCGCGGATTTTATGCCGGATTTTTTCAGACGCGACTTATAAAACGGGGTCTTCAAAGCGTACCGCACAGTCTCCCTTAGGCGCTTCAGCTGCAACGCCTTTAGCGCGCCCCGATCAATCGTCTCGATCTTCTTATCCCTGTATTTCACTTCCATCACAAAGCCCTCATGTCCTTCTGACCGACAACGCGTATTTTGTTCGCCTTGAGCACCTCGATCGCGGTATCGGGATTGTCAAACCTGAACACCAGAAGCGCACGGGTCGAGGCGCGTTCGAGAAAGCCGTACATGTATTCGACGTTGATATTGTGCTTTGAGAGAATCCTGAGCACCTCGGCGAGGCCGCCCGGTTTATCCGGGACCTCGACTGCTACGATCTCGGTGAGATTGGCCACGAACCCTTTGGCCTTTAGGATTGTAGTCGCCTCCTGCGGCTTGTCCACAACCAGCCGCAGCACGCCGAAATTATCGCTCTCGGCAACTGTCAGCGCCCGCAGATTTATCTTGTTCTCGCCCAGAAGCGAGCACACCTCAAGCAGACGCCCCTTCTTGTTTTCCAGGAATATAGATATCTGTATAAGCTTCATCGCAGGCTCCTTTATGGTTTACAGCACTCGTTTGTCTATGACGCGCTTGGCCTTGCCCTCGCTGCGCTCGATGGTCCTGGGCTCGACAAGGCGCACCTTAACCAGGACTCCCAGGATCGACTCGATCTCCTTCTTGATCTTCTCTTCCAGGCCGCGAAGTTTCTTGATCTCGTCGGAGAATATCTTTTCCTCGACTTCAACCAGGACCTCAAGCTCATCCAGGTCGCCGACCTTGCGGTCAACGACAAGCTGGTAATGCGGCTGCGTGCCTTCGATGCCCAGAAGCACGTGCTCGATCTGAGACGGGAACACGTTGATGCCCCGCACGATGATCATATCGTCGGTGCGGCCCGATATCTTGGAGATGCGTGGGCTGGTCCTGCCGCATTTACATTTCTCGTATTTTATCGCGACGATGTCGCGGGTACGATAACGGATAAGCGGCAGCCCCTGTTTTGTAAGCGTCGTGATGACGAGCTCTCCCTTGCTGCCTTCCTTGACCTCTGTGCCGGTCTTGGGGTCTATAACCTCCGGATAAAACACGTCCGAGAAAAGATGCAGCCCGTTTTTATGCTGACATTCCTGCGCGACGCCCGGGCCGATGATCTCGGACAACCCATAGACGTCGGTTGCTATCATGTCATATGTGGATTCAAGCGCCTTTCTCATACCCTCGCTCCAGGGCTCAGCTCCGAATATCCCGATTTTCCATGACGCGTCCCTGGGCTTGATGCCGATGGATTTTGCCTCTTCTGCCATATACAGCGCATAGCTGGGAGTGCAGCCCAGGATCCTGGGTTTGAAATCCTGCATGATCTTGAGCTGACGCTTGGTCTGCCCCGAAGATGCCGGGATGACCGAGAGCCCCATTTCGAGCGCTCCGTAATGGAATCCCAGCCCTCCGGTGAAAAGCCCGTAACCGTAGGCGACCTGGATCATATCGCCGGGAACAGCGCCGGCGCAGCACAGCACGCGCGCCATGACCTCTGCCCAGAGCTTCAGGTCATCCTTCGTGTATCCGACAACCGTAGGGTTGCCGGTCGTGCCGCTTGACACGTGGATCTCACTGATATCCTTGATCTGCCGGGAGAAAAGGCCGAAGGGATAGCTGTCGCGCAGGTCGTCTTTGACCGTGAAGGGAAGTTTTTTTATATCGTCGATCGTCTTGATGTCCTTGGGCGATATGCCGAAGGCATCGAGCTTTGCCGCGTACGCGGGAGAATTCTTATGGATATAGGCGACCAGGTTCCGGAGCCTTTCCGACTGGATGTTCTTGAGTTCCTCCGGCTTCATGCATTCCATCTTCTCGTTCCAGATCATTTCATCTCACCCCTTCCTCGCAAAAACGCGTTTCTGTTCGCCTGCGGGTTCTTCTTTCCGAACACGTGGTCTATCGCCGAGAACCAGCTTTCAATGCGGATTGACAGACGGCGCGAAAGAACTCCGAGGAGATAACTGTTAAAATAACGTTTATCGTCGCAATGGCTGCTGCCCTGCTCCAGTTCGGCGGTCAGATCAACGCCCCCCTTGCGCAGCATCGGTTTCATGCGCAGGCCTTCTTCTTTGAGGAAAGACACAAGATAATCCGCCCGACCCGCGGGAATGAGCGGTGAGAACACGCGGGGCCCGAAGCGCACATGCGATTCGACTGAACCGCCCCTCTGCGCCATGCCGTGCACCTCTGACTTCTTGACATGATACCCGTCGTAGATCGCAGCCCAGCCGAGGACCTCCGCAGCGGACAAAACACCCTGGCCTCCTGTTCCGCAGAACAGGATGCTCGTCGTCAATATCCTAGGCACGGGTCTCTTCATGGCTCCTGGGAACGGATCTGGTGTTTAATGAGCGCGCCGAAACTGCACGCGTTGACGCAGACGTTGCAGCCCGTGCAGGTCTGCGCGTCGATTGCGATAAACCCGTCTTCGGTTCTGGATATAGCCGGGCAGTTGACCGCAAGGCACTGGTAACATTTCTTGCATTTAGACGCATCGATCTTAGGCGCCGCGGCGCGGGTGCGGTCAATCAGGCGGCAGGGATAACGCGCTATTATAACCGATAACGCTTTTCCATCAAGGCGTTGTTTGACAAGCGCCTTCAATTCGGCTGTCTTGAACGGATCGATCACATCGACAAAGTCTGCGCCGCAGGCCCTGCACAGGTCCTCAAGGACAAGCTTCTTTGTCTGTTCGCCTCTGGCCGTCAGCCCTGTTGCGGGATGCGGCTGGCTGCCGGTCATTGCGGTAGTAGAATTGTCAAGGATGATGATGACGCCTTTTGTCCTGTTGTAGGCCGCGTTGACCAGTCCAGTGATGCCTGAATGCACGAACGTGGAATCGCCGATCACGCCCACGACGTTATTGCCCAGGGCCCTTGAGAATCCGTCAAAAAACGTGACTCCTGTACCCATGCACAGACAGGAATGCAAGGCGCCCAGAGGCGGAAGAGCGCCGAGCGTATAACAGCCGATATCTCCGGCAACGGTCAGCTTTAACGACCTCAAAACGCTGAATACCCCCCGATGCGGACAGCCCGGGCACAGCACCGGCTTGCGCGATGTTGGTTCTTCTTCGACCTTCTTCTTGCCCGCGACGATGGCAGGGATTGATTCCGGCCTCAACTCCCCTATCCGAAAGGAGCTGCTTTTGGCCTTTGCCCGTACGCCGAGCCTCTGAAGTTCTTCTTCGAGAAACGGCTCGAGCTCTTCGATGACAAAAACCTTTTTTACCTTTGAAGCAAACTCCCTGATCTTTTCATCGGGAAAAGGATACGGCATTCCCAGCTTCAGCACCGAGGCATCCGGATACGTCTCTTTGACATATAAATAGGAGACGCCGCTGGTGATAAAGCCGATCGAACGCTTGTTCAATTCGATGCTGTTCAGGGGGGTTTTATTTGAGTATTTCCGAAGGCGGGCGAGTTTTTTTTCGAGTATAATATGCTTTTTGTATGCGTTGCGCGGCACCATGACGTATTTCGGCACGTCGATCCTGAATTCCTTTTGGGCCGCCTTGCGTTTTCCGGAAACCGCGATATTCTCTTTTGTGTGGGCGACCCGCGTCGTGAGCCGTATCATGACCGGGGTATCGAAATCCTCGCTGATCTTGAACGCTGCCGGGGCGTACTGATAACACTCAAGAGGGCTGGACGGCTCGAGCATCGGGATCTTTGCGACGCGGCTGAAAATGCGGGTATCCTGCTCGTTCTGCGATGAATGGATGCCGGGATCGTCGGAGATCACGACGATGAATCCGGCATTGACGCCTGTGTACGCCGAGGTCATGAGCGGGTCCATTGCAACGTTCAAGCCGACGTGCTTTGACGAATACAACGACCGCTTTCCAGCGATAGCGCTGGCGAGTGCCACCTCGAAGGCGACCTTTTCGTTAACCGACCATTGCGCGTCAACGTCAGGTAATTTTGCCAGATATTCGAGCACCTCGGTCGCGGGCGTGCCTGGATATGAAGCGGCAAACTGTAATCCTGCCTCATAAGCCCCCTGCGCCAGCGCCTCATCTCCTGCTAAAAATTCAATCATAAAATACTGGACGTTTTAGCTAACATACTGTGGATTAATATCTTGCAAATAAATTCTTTATTGCCCAATTTAACAAACAGTCGGAATTGTTTTGTAATCTCTTATCCACCAAAATGTTAGCTAAAGCGTCTTCAATTGTTAGAACTTGAGTTCGAGCTGGGTACGGATAAAAATAGCCGGATCTGCGGCGTCCGTATAGAATCCGTTGCTCCCGTGGTTCGGTATGAAGTATTCTCCCAGTAAGTAAGATGATATATTCTTGTTAAACGTATAATCGAGCTTTCCGATTATCAAATGCCCCCTGTTTTTTCCAGTTCCTGACAGATTGCCCGTGGCATTCGCCGCGACAAGCTCATTGGCGCGCAGGAAGCTGTAATTGAGATTGAACTTAGCCTGCTTGAACGGAATTAGCGTGACGCCTATACGGTACATCGACAGGTTAGTCCAATAGGAATTTCCTGACTCATACTGAAACGCCTGCGCGTACAATTCAGAGTAGATGGGGAACCTGCACCACAGAGGATTCCAGCCTTCTTGCTTCGGCGTCCTCTGCTTGTTCCCTGACAGGTAAACGTATCCGGCGTTCAAAACAGGATTCATTTCTGAATCATTCAGGTTGAGATCAGCAAACAAATACCCGCCCACTGCCTGCCTGTCATCGTCGCCGTATTCGCCTGACTGGTGCGCAAGTTGTCCGTGCAGCGTCCACGGCGCGATGCTGTATTTGCTGAACGCGCCCACGGTCCTTATCTTGCTAGATTTTGACTGATACCCGCTGCCGTAATCGTCATCTTCATGCTTATACATGAAATACGGCTCCAGTGCCAGGTTCTTTACGGACTTGTTCTTCCAGTAAAACGCGAAACCCTCTTCCGCGGTCGTGGTCAGCACAACCGGGTTCTTATCCTCGTTGATAACCGGCAGCCACTGGTCGTCGCGCGGGGTCTTCATGTACATCATATCAAGGGTATTCTCGCCGTCCATGTACCAGCTAGCCTTCAACGCATTAAAGTAGAAAGTGCGGGAGCCGTCGCCGGGCGTGCCGTCGCAGATAAGGAAATTCTCCCCGTACTGGTTGAGCAGGTCCTGGCGGCCGATCCTGAAGCTGACCGGTATGTCAGCCGGTCTTTTCACGTCGATATAAAGGTTGTCGAAGATGGTCTCGTCAGGGTCCCAGTGGCGATGATCGCTGTAATAGACCTTGCGGCCTCCTGAACCGAGAAGATTATAGCTCTTAATCTCATTGGTCAGCTTTCCGAACAACGAAAAGGTCTCTTCATAATCCACCTGGCCCCAGAGGCTCGTCTTGAACCTGAAAAAATTACGGTCTCCGCCTCCGTAATATGTATCCTCCATATCCTGGTTGTTCTTCCAATATTCATGGCGGATCCTTTCATACACGCCGCCTTTAAGCTTGACCGCGTCATCCTGGGCCTGTGCGGACATCAATCCGACCGCCGCAATAAACGCCATAAGTATAAGTACGGTAACTGATCTGCGCATACCATCCTCCTTTATATATGTTTGAAACATGCCTCGACGTGCTCCTTCGACATTTTTTTGGTGAACAGGCTCACCCCGAATGCTGTGGCCAGCGACAGCGGCAGAATGACGACGATCGGGTCCACGACGTTCCACGGATGAACCGCGAGGCAGGGCTTGTTGAATATGAACTTGCACAGCCCCAGGGCAACCGCTTCCTTCTGATGGATGAACAACAGCCAGAACGCGCTTCCGAGAAAACCGACCATCATGCTGGCGATCGCCCCCTGTTTGGTCATGCCTTTCCAGAAAAGGGCTCCTATATACGAAGGGAGGAAAGTCGTCGCGCACAGGCCAAAAAAGATAGCCGTTGCGACAGCGATGACATTATCCGGCAGTTTGAACCCGAGCAAAACCGTGACAAACACTCCCAGCACGATGCCGATCCGGGTAATCCCGACCGTGTATTTGAACTGCCTTCCTGCCAGGACCGATTTTTCGACAAAATCCCTGCCAAACGCGCTTCCCAGCGTATGGAACTGCGAGCTCGACGTGGACATTGCCGCTGATAAAAGCGTGAGCATAAACACATACACGAACCATGTGGGCAACGCCGCGTTGATATAGGTAGGGATTATCTTGTCGATGTTGCCGCCCGCTGCTGCGACGGCGATTTTTCCGAACGCGGGATGATCCAGAAAATACACGTTGGTGAGAGCTCCGACCACGAACGCCACGCCCGTCATCATCAGGATAAAGATCCCTCCGATCATAACCGCACGGTTAAGCTCCTTATTGCTTTTCACGGTCATAAACCTTACCGCAAGCTGCGGCTGCGCGAGCACCCCGATGCCCACGCCCATGACGATCGTCGATACGAGCGACCACCATAAGGGCGAGCCGAGAGCGGGCATAGCGGTCCATCCCCGATGGCCCTGCGCGACCAGGTTCTGCGGCACCTTATCAGCGATCGCGGTCAATGCCTGGTGCGCGACGACGACGCCGCCTAATTTCACATACGTGAACACAAGCAATATTGCCATGCCGACGAACATGATGCTGCCCTGCAGAGCGTCGGTGTACATGACGCCCTTTAACCCGCCTGCAAGCACGTACGCGCATATTATCAGCGTATAAATAAGGACCGCCACGTTATAATTGATATAGCTGGGGAACGTAGCTTCAAGGAACCGGGCCGCGCCTATCAGGACCGCCGCGGCGTATATGGGCATGAAAAGGAAGATGACCATGCCGCTGAACCCCTGGATGAACGTCGATTTGAAACGCCTTCCCAGCAGTTCCGGGAACGTATGGACGTCAAGGTTATGCCCCATTTTTCTCGTGCGTTTGCCGAACACGATGAACGCGATGACGATGCCGACGAAAATATTGAGGAACGTCAGCCACAAAAGCCCCATGCCGAACAGCCCCGCGGCTCCGCCGAAACCCACGATGGCGGACGTCGAGATGAATGTCGCGCCGTAGGACAGGGCCATAACCACCGGATGCGCGCTGCGGCCGGCTACCAGGTAATCCAGGGCATTCTTGGTCCTGCGGTATCCGTAATACCCGAGATACCCTATGATGAAAAGATATGCTACGACGATGAGAGTTAAAAGAGTAATGTTTTCCATATATCCTCCGGTCAAAGGTTAAAATTCCTCTTTTGCTTCTTTTTCATCCTTTACCCATTTGACGTCTTCAGGATACACGGGCTCATCCCCTTTATTCCAGTTCGCAGCGCCGTACCAGATACTGATCACGACGCTGACGATGCACAACAGGTACGCCATCCACACGCCAGGATCCGGTATTCCGAGCATTTCAACCCTCCTGTTCTGGTGACCTCCAGACCGCTTTGAGGCCTCGGGCCCGGCGCGGATCATCAGGTTCCCGCTGCCGTGAGCCTTTGATGCCCCATACCCCGGTTATCTATGTGAACGCTTCGCTTTATTCTCAGATACCACGGAATTCTTTAATACCCCGATACCGCAGACCTCAACTTCGACATGATCCCCGGGCTTCATTGCTCCCACTCCGGGCGGCGTGCCCGTTGAGATGATGTCTCCCGGGAAAAGCCTCATGACCCGAGATACAAACGACACAAGGTACGGAACGGAAAAGATGAGGTTTGTCGTCTGTGACCGCTGTCTCACAGCCCCGTTTAAACGGCAGATAACCGTGCTTTTCCCCGGGTCGAAATCCGTCTCGACCCATGGGCCTACGGGACAGAACGTATCGAATGATTTTGCGCGAGTCCATTGACCGTCCTTTTTCTGCACGTCTCGCGCCGTTACGTCATTCAAACAGGTGTATCCGAGGATGTATTTCAAAGCGTCCTCGGCAGAAACGTTTTTGGCTTCTTTGCGGATAACTAGCGCCAGCTCCGCCTCGTAATCTAGACGGTCCACGCCTCCTGGAAGGACAATCTTCTGTCCGTGCGCAAGAAGCGCGGTCGGGGGCTTCAGGAATATGACAGGGTCGATTGGCAGGGGCATGTTCAACTCGGCAGCATGGTCGCGGTAATTGAGGCCGACCAGCACGATCTTCGTGGGTTCTGCGGGAACAGTTAATTTTACCCTCGAAAGAGATATTGATTTTTTTGATGGGATGATCCTTTCAAAAGGCGGCTCTTTCAGGAGCGCGACTCTGGAGTCTTTCAGGACACCCCAGCGGATTGCCGAATTGTATTTGCATCGAACAAGGCGCATTTGTGAAACGCTCTTAGTTCAGCCAGCCGATAAATGACAGAGCGCAGATCGTCTTTGCGTCGACGATCATGCCTGACTTAAACATCCTCCGGACCGTGGCACGGCCCATCGGAATACATTCCAGTATCTCGTCCTGCTCGGGCCTGACAGCGGCTCTGCGCAGGCTCCGGGCAGAAAATATATCGATCTTTTCGGTCGAATATCCAGGCACCGGATAGATAGTTCCTACGCGCGTTAGCGACCCGGCTAAAAACCCGGTTTCTTCAATGATCTCGCGCAGCGCGCACCTCCGTGCCGATTCCCCCACGGAGCGCGTTCCGGCAGGCAGTTCATACAAATATCTGCCGATCACGGGCCGCAGCTGCCGGAGCATGATAACTGTATCACGGTCCATGAAAGGAATGACAAGTGCCGCTCCCGGATGTTTTATGATCTCGAATCCGGCAACAAAACCATTGGGCAGGCGTATTGAGCGGGAATACAGCTTTAGCAGCCTGCCGTGAAATATCTTCCTGTCATTCGGCATCAATATTTATAATAACTTGCGGGCACCTGCTGCGAGATGTATTTCACCGCCTCGATGATGCAAACGCGTATAGCTTTTTCCATGGGAGTATTCGCATACCCCGATAAGCCTGCGCCCAGCCCCCAGCTTCCGAGAAAACCGGCGAGTATGCCGCCCTGCATGTCCGTCGCCTGACCCTGGACGCGGGTCGCTGCCAGTATCTCCGAAGTCGACGTGTCGAGTATGCGGATATCAAGAGCCATATGGGCTTTATTCCTTGAACCTCCCAGTACCGCGCCGAGAACCCCGCGGCCTATGCCGGCGCCTCCGCCCAGGCCAGCGGCTCCTCCCGAAGCCTCA
>Ga0116184_10001610_pt1 | contig 21242 bp, 17 predicted proteins | sample AD_JPNNA5_MetaG_FD_89886 | JGI IMG/M metagenome (GOLD analysis project Ga0116184, IMG submission 89886) | Active sludge microbial communities of municipal wastewater-treating anaerobic digesters from Japan - AD_JPNNA5_MetaG | ecosystem: Engineered > Bioreactor > Anaerobic > Digestate | place... | reverse complement strand
CCCCCGGTGATCCGCGAGAGTCGGAACACACGGGCGGCGTCACGGTCCAGATCGTGCCCGGTGAGATACCAGTGCCCGTGCCACAACAGGACCCGCCAGGGCTGGACTCGACGAGTCGTCGCGTCGTCGGAATCCGCCCGGCGATAGTCGAAGGTCACCGCCATCCGCTTGACGGCGGCGTCCTTGAGGTCGTCGAAGGAGGGCTCCACGGTGCGCAGACGAGGCTCGATGCCGATGAGCGACTCCCCGTCCCGCTCGACGTCGGAGGCTCGGAGTTTGCGGAGCGCCTGTGCTGCCGGTCCCGCCAGCGATGCCTGCGCCCACGCCCGGCTCGCCAGACCGAGCACTGCCCGCTCGTCGGCGCTGAACTCGACGTCCGGCAGCGCATAGTCCCGCTGGTGTATCCGGTAGCCCTGCTCGTCGTCCCAGCCCGCCGACAACTCCTCCATGACCAGGGGCACGCCGAGCTCGCGCAGGTCGTCCTTGTCGCGCTCGAACATCCGGTCGAAGGCCTCGTCGTTCGGTGCCGTCGAATACTGGGGCACGACTCCGCGGATCTGGGCCTTGGTCATCGGACGCCGTGTGTAGAGCAGCACGAGGACGAGATTGAGCAGGCGCTCGGTCTTGGCTGCAGGACCGCTGGGCACACTCATGTCCGCAGACGCTACCGGAGAGGCGCCCACGCTTCCGTCGGGCCGTCATTAGGCTCGCAGGCGTGATGTCATGGCGACGAGGAACGATCGAGGCCCAGGTCCGGCGGTGGGGACAAGCGATCGAGTATGCCGTCCGCCTGGCTCCCCGAGACGGCTCACCCCAATCCACCGCACCGGAAGAGGCTCCGGCCTCGACCACGGTTCGCGCGATCGCCTATGTCGATCTCGTGGGTGCGCCTGAACTCGGTGATGAGGTCCTGCTCAACACCGGCGCACTGGACAAGGGCCTGGGCACCGGTGGCTATGCCTTTGTCGTCGCCGTCCCTGATCGTTTGCCCGAGGTGCAACTCGGCGTCGGTCACATCGTCAAGGCGCGCTACACGCCACTCCAGCAGATGTTCCTCGCCATCGACGAGCAGGACAGCCCGCACCACGCGACCCTGGCAACGGACGACGCGTCCGTGTCACTGGACGCGCTGCCCGTGGTGGTCGCGGATCTGCACTCAGCCCTTCCCGCGGTGCTGGCGGGGATCCGGACGCTGGCACCCACGGCCCGGGTGGCGTACGTCATGACCGACGGAGGCGCTCTCCCCATGGCCTTCTCGCGTGCCGTGGTCGGTCTCGTCGAGGCAGGCTGGTTGGCCAGCACGATCACGGTCGGCCAGGCCTTCGGGGGGCAGCACGAGGCCGTGACCCTCCACTCGGCCCTCCTGGCGTGCCGTCATGCCCTGGACGTGGACCTGGCCGTGGTGATCCAGGGACCCGGCAATGTCGGCACGGGCACCCCTTGGGGCTACACGGGCGTGGCCGCCGGCGAGGCGCTCAACGCCGTCCACACCCTCTCCGGGCGAGGAATCGCAGCCCTTCGCGTCTCCTTCGCCGATCCCCGCGGAAGGCACCGCGGGCTCTCCCACCACAGCCGGACGGCATACGGAAAGGTGTGTCTTGTCCCGGCGGACGTGCCGGTCCTCTCCCCCACCAACGACGAACAGCAGCTCGTCTCGGAGCAGGCACGGGACCTCGTGGGCGACGCCGCGGGAGGACTCACGCTGCAGATGGTCGATGGTTCGGGTCTGCTCGAGGCACTCGGGCAGAGTCCGGTCGCACTGTCGACAATGGGGCGGGGCCTGGACGAGGACCCGGAGGCCTTCCTCGCCAGCGCGGCCGCCGGCCGCTACGCCGCGAGCCTCCTCGTCTGAATCGGTCGAGGAGGCTCGCGGGTCAGGCGGGTGGGTTCAGCGGACGTCGACGAGGTCGACGACGAAGATCAACGTCTCGCCACCCTTGATGGCGCCCCCGGCTCCGCGGTCGCCATAGCCCTTGTGCGGCGGAATGACGAGCTTGCGTCGACCGCCGACCTTCATCCCTTGGATGCCCTCATCCCAACCGGCGATGACCATGCCGACACCGAGGCGGAAGTCGAGGGGTGCGCCACGGTTCCAGGAGGCGTCGAACTCCTCGCCGGTGGAGTGAGCCACACCGACGTAGTGGGCGCTGATCGTGTCTCCCGCCTTGGCCTCGGCTCCGTCACCCTCCCAGATGTCCTCGATGACGAGGTCAGCCGGCGGGGTGTCGCCGGGGAAGTCGATCTCGGGCTTGGTCGTGTTGGGGTCGAATGCCATGTCGTGCTCCTTGTCCGTGAACGAGTGATGCGGAGGGTTCCACATCAGGCGATGAGATCAGTAGGCCGCGAGGATGTCGATGACGAAGACGAGGGTGTCATCGCCGGCGATCTTGGGAGGGCTTCCGGCCTCGCCGTAACCCTCGGCGGGCGGGACCACGACGAGCAGTCGAGAGCCGACCTTCTGACCCTTGAGGGCCTTGTCCCAGCCGCTGATGACCTTGCCCTGGCCGACGGTGAACTCGAAATGGCCCGGCTCATGAGCTGCCGAGGAGTCGAAGACGGAGCCGTCCTTCCAGAGGGCACCGGTGTAGGTGACACGGACGGTCTGGCCGTCGGCCACCTCCGCGCCCGTGCCCGTGATCAGTGGCTGGACGACGAGTTCGGTCGGCGCAGTCGTTCCGGACGGCACCGTGATCGTGGCGGGCTTGCCCGACTCCATCGCCACCGTCGGCAGGCCCTCCTTGGGCGCGACGGCCTCGCCTTTGGCCTCCTTGAGCGGTGTGGTGGCGGACTTGACGTCCACCACGAAGATCACCGAATCGGTGGCTGCCAGGCCGGCGGCCTCATTGCCCTGCTCGCCGAAGACATCCTTCATGGGTGCGGCGATGAGGATCCGGGAGCCGACCTTCTTGCCCGGCACCTGTGACTTGATGGCTGGGAAGAGGTCCGAGGCGCCGAGGTCGACCGGAGCCGCCGTGTTGCCGGCCCAGGTGTCGTTGACGACCTTCCCCGAGGTCCCGTTGACGATCAACGCATGGATCGTCGTCAGGTCTTCCTTGCCGACGACTGCCCCGGTCCCCTCGGCGAGGACCTTGGACTCGGTCGCCTTGGGCTTGAGTGGCTTGGTGGTGAGCGTCACGGTGGGTGCCTTCTCGGCATCCGTCCCCTCGACCTTGATCGAGCTGAGGACCGTGCCTGCAGACGAGCCGGTGCTCGAGCCACAGCCGGCGACGAGGATCATTGTGGCAGCCGCGGCAGCGGACAGCAGGGGGCGTCGGGAGAGCGTCACGATGAGGGGAACCTTCGAGGTGTTGTGGGCAACGGATCGCCGTCCACCATAACCGCGTCGACTGTGGCTCAGAGAAATCGTCACCCGGGCCAGCCTCAGGCCATGGGTGGGATCGCTGCCTCGATGCCGTCGATCAACCGAGCCACCCGTGCGTCCTCGGCAAGGAAGGGGTCCTTGCACAGGACCGTGCGTTGGGCCTGATCGTTGAGTTTGAGGTGCACCCAGTCGACCGTGAAGTCGCGACGATGACGCTGCGCTGCGGTGATGAAGTCACCACGCAACTTGGCGCGAGTGGTCTGGGGTGCGATGACCTTGGCTCGGAACGCCTCGACCTCCGACACGACCCTGGCCGCGCGACCGCGTCGCGCGAGCAGGTGGAAGAGGCCGCGCTGGCGATTGATGTCGTGGTAGGCGAGATCGAGTTGCGCCAAGCGTGGGTGCTCGAGATTGAGCCCATGCTTGGTTGCGTACTCGTCAAGGACGCGTCGTTTGATCACCCAGTCGATCTCGGTGTCCACCAGACCCAGGCGATCCTGCTCGATCGCATCGAGAGTCCGGCCCCAGAGATCGAGGACTTGGACGTGTGCAGGGTCATGGGTGCCTTCGCGCTCCACGAATTCGACTGCCTTGGAGTGGTATTCGCGTTGGATGTCCAGCGCTGACAGTTGCCGGCCGTTGCTGAGGCGGACCAAGGCGCGGCCCGTGGGATCGTGACTGATCTCCCGGATGGCGCGAATGGGGTTCTCGAGGGTGAGGTCGCGCATGACGACGGAGTTCTCCAGCAGGCGGAGCACGAGGTCGGCCGAGCTCACCTTGAGGAGGGTGGTCGTCTCGCTCATGTTGGAGTCACCGACGATGACGTGGAGCCTGCGGAACTGCTCCGCATCGGCATGAGGCTCGTCGCGGGTGTTGATGATCGGGCGTGATCGTGTCGTGGCGCTGGAGACGCCTTCCCAGATGTGGTCCGCCCGCTGGCTCACGGCATACGTGGCGCCTCGGGAGGTGGAGACGATCCGACCGGCACCACAGGTGATCTGCCGACTGATGAGGAAGGGCAGGAGGGCTTCGGACACGTCCCCGAAGTCCCCACCCCGACGGACGAGATAGTTCTCGTGACAGCCATAGGAGTTGCCGGCTGAGTCGGTGTTGTTCTTGAAGACGAAGATGTCGCCCCGCACCGAATCCGCTTCGAGTCGCTCCTGGGCGTCAGCGGCGAGCGCCTCGACCACAAGTTCCCCGGCCCGGTCGTGGGCGATGAGTTGCCTCAGCGAATCGCATTCCGCCGTGGCATATTCCGGGTGAGATCCGACGTCGAGGTAGAGCCGCGATCCATTGGCGAGGAAGACATTGCTCGACCGACCCCACGCGACGACCTTGCGGAAGAGGTAGCGGGCCACCTCGTCCGGCGTCAGGGTGCGCTGGCCCCCCGAGGAGCAGGTGATGCCGAACTCGGTCTCGATCCCGAAAATGCGACGCCCGTGATCGGCCATGCTCAGCTGTCGGTCCCGTGAACGTCCGCAGCATCGTGGTCATCGGCGTCGCCATGGTGCGCGTCGTCCTGGTTGGGGCGCTGGGTCTGTGGGTTGGTGGCCGTCTGGCGCGGACTGTCACCTGGGTTCGCGTGAACTTCGGTCGCCTTGGCGCTGCCTGTGGCGTCCGCATCGCTGGCACCGCCGTCCACCCTCGCTGAGGCCACCAGATCGCCGAGAAGGTTGGCGAGTGCTGCCCCGACGATTCGACGGAAGGTGCGACGGGGCCGATGGCGGTCCAGCACGGCTACTTCCAACTGATCCGGTCCGAGCACCCGATCGGGCCCACCCGCCTGATCCTTGGCGAGCTGGGACACCGCGAGGGTGAGCGCGGACGCGAGGTCCATGCCCTCGGACCAACCAGCTCCCAGCCCCTCCTCGATCGCCTCCGCGGCGCCGCCCATGGCGACATAGGCACGCTCGTCGGCGACCGATCCGTCGTAGGTCAGCCGGTAGATCTGGTCTCCTTCGGGCGTTCGCCCCACCTCGGCGACGACGATCTCGACCTCATACGGCTTGGACTCCTGGGTGAAGACCGTGCCGAGCGTCTGCGCATAGGCGTTGGCCAACCCGCGCGCGGTGACGTCGGTGCGGTCATAGGAGTAGCCACGGAGGTCGGCATAGCGCACGCCGGCCACCCGGAGGTTCTCGAACTCGTTGTACTTGCCCACGGCCGCGAAGCCGATGCGGTCGTAGATCTCGGAGACCTTGTGCAGGGTGCGCGAGTGGTTCTCCGCGACGAACAGGATGCCGTCGGCATAGGTGAGGACGACGACCGATCGGCCTCGCGCAATCCCCTTTCGCGCGAAGTCTGCCCGGTCCTTCATCAACTGCTCGGGCGAGACGTAGAACGGCATCTGGCTCATCGCGCACCTCCCGGGTTGCCGCGACGCTCGTTGACAATGGCTTCGACGACCGACGCCACCTGCTCATCGGGCACAAAGCGCACCCCTTGGGCGTCGACCAGTGCCACCGTGGGCCAGATCCGCCGACCGAGGTCGGGGCCACCCGTTGCGCTGTCGTCGTCCGCCGCATCCCACAGTGCCTCGAGGGACACCCGCAGGGCCGAGTCGGCGTCGAGGTCACGCCGGAAGAGCTTCTTGAGGGAGCCGCGCGCGAAGAGTGAACCACTCCCGATGGTGTGGTGGTCGTGCTCCTCGTAGCAGCCGCCGGTCACGTCGTAGGAAAAGATGCGTCCTCGCTCCAGCTCGAGGTCGTAGCCCGCGAAGAGGGGCACGACGGAGAGTCCCTGCATGGCCATGCCGAGGTTGCTGCGAATCATCGAGGCGAGGCGATTGGCCTTGCCCTCCAACGACATCAGCGCGCCTTCGATCTTCTCGTAGTGCTCCAACTCGACCTGGAAGAGGCGCACCAACTCGATCGCCAGACCAGCCGTGCCCGCGATGCCGACGGCGGAGAACTCGTCCGCGGCGAACACCTTCTCCATGTCCCGGTTGGCGATGAGGTTGCCCATCGTGGCCCGGCGGTCACCGGCGAGCAGGACGCCGCCGGTGTAGGCCACCGAAACGATCGTCGTGCCGTGCGGCGCCTCCAGCGCGCCCGCCGGCAGTCGGCGGGACCGCGGGAGCATCTCCGGTACGTGGGCGGCCACGAACTCGCTGAACGACGACGAACCAGGTGTCAGGTATGCCGTGGGCAGCGACCCACTGCCGGGTGCACCGCTCACTGTCCGCCCTTCTGGACAAAGCCCCGGACGAACTCCTCGGCGTTGGTCTCGAGCACCCCGTCGATCTCGTCGAGGAGGTCATCGATGTCCTGGGTCTGAGCCGTCGGCGCCACTGGCGTGGGCTCGGGCAGGTCGTCCGGTCCGTCATCGCGCCGATCGCGCTTGATCTGCTCCTGACCAGCCATGGCCACCTCCCACGTCGCATCGATGGCCGTGCGCCACCAGCGTCTCCGAGCCTAGTTCACCCAGCCCGCACGTCACGGGATGGTCAGGGAGTGGCCAACTCGGCCATGAGGTCCGCCATGGACGCACTGCGCTCCACGACGCCCCCGAGCTGCTCCTCGGTCCCGCGATGAGGATCCATCATGGGGATCCGTTGCAGGTTGCGCTGGCCCGGCACCTCGACGATGAGGGAGTCCCACGAGGCCGCGACCACCTGCTCGGGGAAGCGCTCGAGCACCGTGCCGCGGAACCATGCCCGGGTGTCGGCGGGTGGCTGCGTCATGGCTGACTCCGCGTCTTGATGGGAGACCAACCGTTCCAGCCGTCCACTGTCCGACAGCCGGTGAGCCAGGCCACGGTCGGCGCGGACGTCGGACCACTGGATGTCGACCGCCTTCAGTCGTGGGTCGCCCCAGCCGAGGGAGTCACGCTCTCGATAGCCCTCGAGCAGGGCCAACTTGGCCACCCACTCAACTTCGCGTCGCGCCTCCATCGGGTCACGGCGAAGGCGTTCGAGGACGAGGGTCCACCAGTGCATGACCTCTCGGGTGTCCTCGTCGACGTCGCGCCCCCAACGCTGGTCGAGATAGGCGGCGGCTCGCTCGTGGAAGTGGTCGAGGAGGTCGAGGGCCGTGAGTCGACGACCGTCTCGAAGGGTCAGGAGGTGGGTGAGCGACGGATCGTGTGACACCGCGCGCAGGGCTGCGACCGGCTGCTCGATGCTCAGGTCCTGGTCGAGGAAGCCGTCCTCGATCATCGCCAGGACCAGCGACGTGGTGCCCATCTTGAGCAGGTTCGCGACGTCGGAGTGGTTGGCATCGCCGATGATCACGTGGAGTCGCCGATAGAGGTCGGCGACGGCGTGGGGCTCGTCCCGGGTGTTGATGATGGGCCGCTTGAGCGTGGTCTCCAAGCCGACCTCGCACTCGAAGAAGTCCGAGCGCTGGGCCAGTTGGAAACCGTTCGTGCGACTGTCCACTCCGATGCCGACCCGGCCGGCGCCACACATCACCTGACGCACCACGAAGAAGGGCGTCAAGTGCTTGACGATGTCAAGGAACGGGGTCCGCCGGGACATGAGGTAGTTCTCATGGGTCCCATAGGACTGCCCCTTGCCGTCGGTGTTGTTCTTGTAGAGATTGACTCCCGGCGGCACCGTGCCCAGCCGCTGGACCGCCTCGCGCATGACCAATTCACCGGCTCGGTCCCACCGGATGGCGTCGCGCGGATTGGTGACCTCGGGCGAGCTGTACTCGGGATGGGCGTGATCGACGTAGAGCCGGGCGCCGTTGGTAAGGACGACATTGGCCATGGTCGGGTCATCGAGCGCCGGATCACCCCACTCATCGGTGAGTTGGCTCGGATGCGCGACAGCGCGGTTCATCTCGAAGCCGCGTGCGTCCCGCAGCGGCGCCTCGTCGGCGTAATCCCACGAGGCGCGCGCAGGACGGATTCCGCGCGCCGCGGCATACGTCGTCACCACGTCTCCGGAGAGCACCATGGGGTTGGCCTGCGGTCGTCCGGGGACCGAGATTCCGTATTCGGTCTCGATCCCCATGATCCTGCGCACCGTCATGGCTCGAGGCTACGTGAGCGCGCCAGCCCGCTCGCCGCTGTCCCACTAGGCTGACCGCCATGCGGGATGTCGTCGTCTTCACCGGTTCGGCCCACCCTGAACTCGCGCACCTCATCTGCGACCATCTCGGCGTCACCCTGTCCGAGACCGCGATCAGTCGCTTCAGCAATGACTGCCTCCAGGCCCAACTCCTGGCCAACTGCCGTCAGCGCGATGTCTACATCGTTCAGCCACTCGTCCCGCCGACGCAGGACTCCCTCATGGAGCTCCTCCTCATGATCGACGCGGCCAGGGGCGCGTCGGCACAGCAGATCACGGCGGTCATCCCGCACTACGCCTACGCCCGCTCCGACAAGAAGGACGCCTCGCGCATCTCCTTGGGCGGTCGCTTGGTCGCCGACATGATCTCCACCGCGGGCGCCAACCGCGTCCTCACGATGAACCTCCACGCACCCCAGGTTCACGGCTTCTTCTCGGTCCCCGTCGACCACCTGACCGCGCTGGGAGTGCTCGCCGACCATTTCCGCGAGCAGGACCTCACCAACTCGGTCGTCGTCTCCCCCGACCTGGGCAACGCCAAGGACGCCACGCAGTTCAGCCGCCTCCTGGGCCTCCCCGTGGCCGCGGGCTCGAAGCGTCGCCTGGGCGATGACAAGGTGGTCATCGACTCGATCGTCGGTGACGTCGAGGGCAAGCGGGCCATCGTCCTCGACGACGAGATCGCCACGGGTGGCTCGATCGTCGAGTTGCTCGAGAAACTGTCGGAGTTCGGGGTCACGGAGGCCGCCGTCGCCTGCACCCATGGTCTCTTCGCCGGCAAGGCCGTCGACAAACTCCGTGGCCACCCCATGATCAGCGAGGTCGTCACCACGGACACCGTCCCTGCACCGAGCAACTGGCCCGAGCTCAAGGTGCGCACCATCAGTGGACTCATCGCGGAGGCGATCACCCGCATCCACGAGGGCGAGTCGGTCTCGAGCCTCTTCGACGGGGTCGACCCGACCCACGCTCCTCCGCGGCAACGCTCCCTGTTCGAGCGGACGGATCAGTGAGTCGACTCCTGCCGGTCCTGCTCGACGCCGCCTTCGTGGTCGTCTTCGCGGCCATCGGGCGGCGCAGTCATGAGCACGGCCTCAGTGCGGTCGGCGTGATCCAGACGGCGGGCCCCTTCCTCTGCGGTGCAGCCGCCGGATGGTTGCTGGCCTCGACCCTGACCTCGCTCGCCCCGACCGGTCTTCCCTTCGGGCTCGTCGTCGTCGTCGCCACGGTCGTCATCGGCATGCTGTTGCGGCTGGCCATCGGTGCAGGCACGGCGTGGTCGTTCGTGACGGTGGCCACCGCAGTCCTCACCGTGATGCTCCTCGGGTGGCGCCTGCTCGCACGCCTCGTCGGAGACTGACGAGATGGCTCTCAGCGCCGAGGACCGGGTCGACACCTGGCTGCGCAGTCAGGGGCTGCCCTATCTCGTGCCCCGTTCCCGTCGCGCCGCCGACCTGCTGCAACGCACCTCCCCCGCCGTGGTCCTGCTCCTGGGCGCGCTGGTCTTCGACATCCTCGGTGGCACCGCCCTGGGCACCGCCTTCGACTCGGTCGGTGACTCGTTGGGCGCGGCCTCGGACTTGCTTCTCGTGCTCATCCTCGTGGCGTCCGTCGTCGGTCCCGTGTGGCTCGCGTGGTGGCTTCATGGGGCGATGGTCCGCTGGAGTGATCCCAAGGGTCGCGCGGTCGCGCTCGGCTTCATGGGCGTGTATGCCGTGGCCGCCCTTGCCGCTGATCTCGCCGCTGGCTTCGGCTGGGGGCGGATCGTCGCCGAGGTGGTTCTGCCCGTGGTTGCCCTGCACTTGGTCGTCTGGAGTGGGCTGGGGTCCATCCTCGGCTGGGCAGGGCGCTGGGCCTGGCGGTCGATGAGCGCCATCCAGAGCATGGCCTCACGGGCGCTGCCAGTGATCCTTGTCCTCGTCGTCTTCGCCTTCTTCTCCACGGAGCCGTGGCAGATCGCGGACTCGCTCGGCCTGCGCCGCCAGTGGGCGTTGACGGGGGTCATCGCCCTCATCGCGATCCTCGCCATGGTGCCGGTCGCGCGCAGCGAGATCGACCAGGCACATGACGCGCTCACCGAGGAACAGGCCCACACCCTGCTCGCGGGCACCCCGTTGGCCGACGCGCCGACCGGTGCCGTGACCGGCCGAGCCCTCACCAGGACCGGGCGGATCAATGTCCTGGCTGTCCTGGTCCTGGCCCACCTGATCCAGGCCGCAATGTTCACGATGGTCATCGCAGCCCTGCTCGTGACAATTGGGCGGATCGCGATCACCGATGCGGTCGTCAAGGCCTGGCTCACGCACGAGCGGGTCCCCTACACCTTCCTCGGCGACAAACTCCCGATGGACCACCAGACGGTGCGGACTGCCTTCCTCCTGGGCATCATCGGAGCCCTGTCGTTCGTCCTGTCCAGCCTGTCGGACCAGTCCTACCGCACGCTCTTCTTCGACCCGCTCCTGGAGCGGGTGCGGGTCGCCGTGGCGGCCCACCGAGCCCTCACCTCAGAGCCTGACTCCGCCCCGCTGCCCCCTCTGCCGGGTGTCACGGCTGCCGCGCCCGACGACGGACGGCGAGCGGACGGCATACCGGAATGATGGTCCGCGCCCCGATGGGGGTGTGGGACGGCCGACTCAGAGGTATTGGCCGGTGTTGGCGGTCGCGATCGACTTGCCGGGCTCGGTGCCCTCCTTGGTCTTGATGAGGGTGCGGATGTAGACGATCCGCTCCCCCTTCTTGCCGGAGATGCGGGCCCAGTCGTCGGGGTTGGTCGTGTTGGGGAGATCTTCGTTCTCGCGGAACTCGTCGGTGCACGACTGGAGCAGGTGCTCCACGCGCAGGCCGCGCTGCTTGGTGAGCAGCAGGTCCTTGATCGCCATCTTCTTGGCGCGGTCGACGATGTTCTGGATCATCGCGCCGGAGTTGAAGTCCTTGAAATAGAGGATCTCCTTGTCGCCGCCCGCGTAGGTCACTTCGAGGAAGCGGTTGTCCTCGTCCTCGGAATACATCCGGGTGACGACGGCCTCGATCATGCCGCGCACCGTCGCCTCCGGGTCGCCGTGATGGACCGCGAGGTCGTCGGCGTGCAGGGGCAGGTCGGGGGTGAGGTACTTGGCGAAGATGTCGGTGGCGCTCTCGGCGTCGGGTCGCTCGATCTTGATCTTCACGTCGAGTCGACCGGGGCGCAGGATGGCCGGGTCGATCATGTCCTCGCGGTTGGAGGCCCCGATGACGATGACGTTCTCGAGGCCCTCGACGCCGTCGATCTCGGCGAGCAACTGCGGCACGATCGTGGTCTCGACGTCGGAGGAGACACCCGAGCCGCGGGTCCGGAAGAGGGACTCCATCTCGTCGAAGAAGACGACGACCGGGAAGCCCTCGTTGGACTTCTCCCGGGCCCGCTGGAAGATGAGGCGGATGTGGCGCTCGGTCTCGCCGACGTACTTGTTGAGCAGCTCGGGGCCCTTGATGTTGAGGAAGTAACTCTTGCCCTCAGGGCGCCCTTCCTTCTCGGCGATCTTGCGCGAGAGGGAGGCCGCGACGGCCTTGGCGATCATCGTCTTGCCACATCCGGGAGGACCGTAGAGCAGCACGCCCTTCGGCGGCTTGAGGTGGTGCTCGATGTAGAGGTCGGGGTGCAGATAGGGCAACTCGACGGAGTCACGGATGAGCTCGATCTGCCCGCGCAGGCCACCGATGTCCTCGTAGGAGATGTCGGGCACCTCTTCGAGGACCAGGTCGGCGACCTCGGCCTTGGGGACCCGTTCGTAGACGAAACCGGCGCGCGACTCCAGCAGGAGGGCATCGCCGACGCGGATCTTCTCCTCGAGCAGCGGCTGGGCGAGGCGGCAGACGCGCTCCTCGTCCCCATGGGCGAGCACCAGGACACGATCGGGCTCGAGCAACTCCTTGACGACGACGACCTCGCCGGTGCGCTCGAAACCATGCAGGCCCACGACATTCATCGACTCGTTGAGGATGAGTTCGCGACCGGGCAGCAGTTCCTTCATCTCGACACCCGGGCTGACAGCGACGCGCATCTTGCGGCCACCCGTGAGGATGTCGACATTGCCGTCGTCAAGGATCTCGACGAGGACGCCATAGGTCGCCGGGGGTTGGCCGAGGCGGTCGACCTCGGACTTGAGGGTGACGATCTGCTCCCTGGCATCGCGCAGCGTGCGGACCAGGCGCTCGTTCTGGGAGGACATCGTGGCCAGTTGTGAACTCAGCCGGCGCACCTCGGCGGTGTCCTCCGCTCCGGGGCGCGCGGACCCGCCGCGGTCGCTCTGCTCACCGGTCATGGGCACCTCCTGGGCCGAATACGGCATGCGGCGCATGGACACTGCGCCGCCTCGACCCTAACTCGTCACTCGCTCTCGAAGGGTGACGTTTCAGTCCGTGGCGCGGGCTCGACGACGCTGCGGCGCACGCGCCGGACCCGCTTCTCCGACGGCACCCGCTCCCCCAGTGCCTCGGGCGACCACACCTGGTCCTCCGGAGCCACGTCGTAGCCGCCACCGGGCCGGCGCTTGCGCAGGGGCGGAGTGACGCCCGGCGCCAGCCGACGGGTCGTGATGAGGAAGCCGGTGTGACCGTGCATGCGGTGCTCGGGCCGCACCGCCAAGCCTTCCAGGTGCCAGCCGCGCACGAGCGACTCCCACGCACTCGGCTCGGTGAAGCCACCATGGTCACGTGCGGCTTCGGCCACCCGGGACAGTTGGGTTGCAGTGGCGACGTAACAGATGAGCACACCACCCGGGGCGAGGGCATCGGCCACGACGTCGAGGCACTCCCACGGGGCGAGCATGTCGAGGACGACCCGATCGATGGTGCCCGCCTCGACGGCCTCCGGCAGCGACTCGACGAGATCGCCCACCGTGACGGTCCAGGCCGGGTGGTCGACCCCGAAGAACGCGCGAGCATTGGCCTGCGCGATGTCGGCGAAGTCGGCGCGCCGCTCGAAAGAGTGGACCATGCCGTCGGCACCCACAGCCCGCAACAAGGACATCGAGAGGGCCCCGGAACCGACACCGGCTTCGACGACCCGCGCTCCGGGGAAGATGTCGGTCATCGTCACGATCTGACCTGCGTCCTTGGGATAGACGACGGCTGCCCCGCGCGGCATCGACATGACGTAATCCGACAGGAGCGGCCTCAGGGCGAGATACTCGACCCCCGCGGTGTTCTTGACCGTGGATCCATCGGGTGAGCCGATGAGGTCGTCGTGGGCGAGGTAACCACGATGGGTGTGGAACTGCTTCCCTGCCCCGAGGGTGATGGTGTGCAGGCGGCCCTTGGGGTCGGTCAACTGGACCCGCTCCCCTTCGCCGAAGGGACCACGGCGCAACTCCGCACCAATCGCTGTCATGGTGGCCGAGTCTAGGTCCCGCCGACTGTGACTCCGATCAGTGCGCGATCGAGGGGAGAACGGCATCGAGGTGCTGGGCCGTGATGGCCCCCCAGATCTGGTCGGCGTGGGTGAGCACAGCCAAGCCGATCCGGCCTTCGAACATGCTCGTGAGCACACCCCAGAGTTCGTCATCCGGCGCCGCCACGCAGATCGCACCTGCCGGGACCGGACTGGCCACGGACGACACCGGTGCACTGTCCGGCACTGCATCGCTGACCGATCCGGCAGGCACCCACAGCAACCCGTCGGGGTGATCGCCGATGAGGGTCACCACCGACGCAGGTATGCCGCGCAGGTCACCGACAAGCGTCCCCACCGAGATCAGGTGCACGCGCTGGGCGGCTGCACGGACCGTGACCCCCTCGAGAAGGCCGCGCGAGCGACCGACCGCGATGGCCTGGCTCGCGCCCCGCCAGATCACCGAGATGAGCAGCACCGCCCACACGAGCGTGAAGGTGTCGGGCGCGACTCCGGCCAGCAGGGGTCGTCCGAGGGCCCAGAAGACGATGAGTGCGGCCACGAGTCGGCCGCCCCATCCCGCGGCGATCATCCCTTTTGACCGACGACCACTGGCGCCCCAGACAGCGGCTTCGACCAGTTGCCCGCCGTCGAGGGGCAGGCCGGGCAGGAGATTGAAGGCAGCCAGCAAGAGGTTGACCCACGTCACACCAAGGAAGACCAGTCCGGCCACGGGTGATTCGACGACGTGCATCCCCACCCAGGCGGCCCCGCCGAGCAGGGCGTTGGCCAGTGGACCTGCCGCCGCGATGACTGCGGAGCGTCCCGCGGTCAGGCCGGTCGACGCGAACGCGGTGTGTCCGCCAAGGAAGTCCGCGACGACCCGATGCACGGGAATCCCGAGCGAACGAGCGGCGAGCGCGTGAGCCCCTTCGTGGACCAGGACGGCGAGGAGGAGGGACAGGGCATAACCCGCACCGATGAGGTAGGCGTGGGGAGTCCGGTCAACGAGGCGCGCGCCGGTGAGGACGATGATCACCGCGGCGAGGAGGAACCAGGACCAGCCGATGTGGACCGGGACACCACCGATGGTGGCGACCCTGAGGCCCGGGCCCTTGGCGGTCGCGGTGGAGGTCATGGGGTCAGAGCGTATCCGTGAGGTGGCCACGGAACGGGTCCCGCAATCCGGTCACGGACCAAACGTTCCGGCCCCCGACTCGCGGCGCACGGCATACTTGGTGTGTTTGTCCACAACCCCCAGGAAGAGTGTTCGTGCCCCAGCGCCCCGATGCCACTGCCGATCTCACCGCAGCCCTGAACGAGCGAATCCTCGTGCTCGACGGGGCCATGGGGACGATGATCCAGCGTCACGGCCTCTCCGAAGCGGACTATCGGGGGCAGCGTTTTGCCGACTGGCGAAGCGATGTGCAGGGCAACAACGACCTGCTGTCCCTGACCCAACCCGAGATCATCGGGGGCATCCACCGCGACTATCTGCGGGCCGGCGCCGACCTCATCGAGACGAACACCTTCAGCGCCCAACGAATCTCGCTCGGCGACTACGACATGGGTGACTTCGCCTACGAGATCAACGTGGCCGCCGCAGAGTTGGCGCGGGCCGCGTGTGACGAGGTGGCGACCGAGTCCGGTCGGCCGCGGTGGGTCATGGGGGCAATCGGCCCGACGACGCGCACGGCCTCGATCTCGCCCGATGTCAATGACCCCGGTGCCCGCAACATCTCCTATGACCAGTTGGTGGAGGCCTATCTCGAGCAGGCCCGCGGCTTGGTCGACGGCGGCGCTGATGCTCTCCTCATCGAGACCATCTTCGACACCCTCAACGCCAAGGCGGCGATCTTCGCGGTGGAGACCCTGTTCGAGGAGCAGGGTCGTCGTTGGCCGGTCGTCATCTCGGGCACCATCACCGATGCCTCGGGGCGCACGCTGTCAGGCCAGGTGACGGAGGCCTTCTGGTATTCGGTTGGGCACGCGCGGCCCTTGGCCATCGGCCTCAACTGTGCACTCGGCGCCGACGAGTTGCGTCCTTATGTCGCGGAGTTGTCGCGCCTGGCGGACTGTTTCGTGTCCGCCTATCCCAACGCCGGCCTGCCCAATGCCTTCGGCGAATACGACGAAACCCCGGACCAGATGGCCTCCGTGGTCGAGGAGTTCGCCACGAGCGGGCTCATCAACATCCTCGGTGGCTGCTGCGGCACGACGCCCGACCACATCAGGGCAGTGGCCAAATGCGTCGACGGGGTGAGCCCGCGAAGGCCCGCCCAGGTGGTCCCTGCCCTGCGCCTGTCCGGGCTGGAGCCCTTGGTGGTCACGGAGGACTCGCTCTTCGTCAACGTCGGCGAGCGGACCAACATCACGGGGTCGGCCCGCTTCCGCAAGCTCATCAAGGAAGAGGACTACCCCGCGGCGCTGACCGTCGCGCGTCAGCAGGTCGAGGCCGGAGCCCAGGTCATCGACATCAACATGGACGAAGGGATGATCGACGGCGTCGCCGCCATGGATCGCTTCGTCAAGCTCGTCGCGGGTGAGCCCGACATCTGCAAGGTCCCCTTCATGATCGACTCCTCGAAGTGGGAGGTCATCGAGCAGGGGCTCAAGGCGGCACAGGGCAAGTGCATCGTCAACTCGATCTCCATGAAGGAGGGCGAGGGGCCCTTCCTCGAGCAGGCGCGGCTGTGCCGCAAGCACGGTGCCGCCGTGGTGGTCATGGCCTTCGACGAGGACGGTCAGGCCGACAATCTCGAGCGCCGCAAGGCGATCTGCAAGCGGGCGTACGACCTGCTCGTCGACGAGGTGGGCTTCCCCGCCGAGGACATCATCTTCGACCCCAACATCTTCGCCGTCGCGACCGGCATCGAGGAGCACGCGGCCTACGGCACCGACTACATCGAGGCCGTCCGCTGGATCAAGGAGAACCTGCCGGGTGCCCTCGTCTCCGGCGGCGTCTCCAATGTCTCCTTCTCCTTCCGGGGCAACAACCCCGTGCGCGAGGCGATCCACGCGGTCTTCCTTTACCACGCGATCCGCGCTGGCATGGACATGGGCATCGTCAATGCCGGTGCCCTGGTGGTCTACGACGAGATCGATCCCGAGCTGCGCGAACGCATCGAGGACGTCATCCTCAACCGGCGTCCCGACTCCACCGAGCGACTGCTCGAGATCGCCGACCGCTTCAACACCTCACCTGAAGAGGCCGGGGCCACCCTCGAGGAGTGGCGTCGCTATCCCGTCCGGGAGCGCATCACCCACTCCTTGGTCAAGGGCATCGACGACCACGTCGTGGCCGACACCGAGGAGTTGCGCCTCGAGATCATGGCCGCTGGTGGAGCCCCGATCGAGGTCATCGAGGGCCCGCTCATGGACGGCATGAACGTCGTCGGTGACCTCTTCGGCGCCGGCAAGATGTTCCTCCCCCAGGTGGTGAAGTCCGCTCGCGTGATGAAGAAGGCCGTCGCCCACCTCATCCCCCACATCGAGGCCGAGAAGGCCCGTACCGGCGTGGACTCCAGCAGTGCCAAGGGCCTCATCGTCACCGCCACGGTCAAGGGCGACGTGCACGACATCGGCAAGAACATCGTCGGCGTCGTGTTGCAGTGCAACAACTACGAGGTCATCGACCTCGGGGTCATGGTGCCTGCCCAGAAGATCCTCGACACCGCCCGTGAGGTCGGCGCCGACATGATCGGCCTCTCCGGCCTCATCACTCCGTCACTCGACGAGATGGTGCGGGTCGCTGCCGAGATGGAGCGCCAGGGCTTCGAGATCCCCCTTCTCATTGGCGGCGCCACGACCTCGCGTGCCCACACGGCGGTCAAGGTCGACGGCCAATATCACGGTCCCGTCGTCTGGGTGAAGGACGCCTCACGGTCGGTCCCGATCGCCAGCCAACTGCTCAACCCGGAGCAGCGCGAGACCCTCATGAGCACCATCAAGAGCGACTACGACTCGCTGCGGGCACGACACGCCGCCAAGGCGACCGAGCGCCCACTCATCTCCCTGGACGACGCACGGGCAAACGCCACGCCGATCGATTGGTCCGCGGGCGTTCCGGCGGCACCCCTCACGCCGGGCATCACCGAGTTCCTCGACTACCCCCTCGAGGACCTGCGCGACTACATCGACTGGACGCCCTTCTTCGCGGCCTGGGAGATCAAGGGGCGCTACCCCGATGTCCTCAACACCCCGGGCGTGGGTGAGGCCGCGCGCAAGCTGTTCGACGATGCGCAGGTGATGCTCGAGAAGGTCATCGCCGACAAATGGCTCACCGCCAACGGTGTCATCGGGCTCTTCCCCGCCAATGCGGTCGGCGACGACATCGAGGTGTATGCCGATGAGTCCCGTTCGGAGGTCATCGCCACCATCCGCTCGCTGCGGCAACAGGGAAAGCACCGCGACGGCATACCGAATCGGGCGTTGTCCGATTTCGTGGCGCCCAAGGCGACGGGGCTGGCCGACCACGTCGGGGGCTTCGCCGTCACGGGCGGGATCGGTGCCCAGGACCGGATCATGGCCTTCAAGGCCGACAACGACGACTACTCTGCGATCCTGCTCGAGGCCATCGCCGATCGCTTCGCCGAGGCCTTCGCCGAGCGCCTGCACCAGCGGGTGCGGAAGGAAATCTGGGGCCACGCGGCCGACGAGGACCTCGACAACGAGGCACTGATCGCGGAGAAGTACTCCGGGATCCGTCCCGCCCCGGGCTACCCCGCGTGCCCGGAGCACACCGAGAAGGGGACTCTCTTCGAGTTGCTCTCAGTGACGGGGCGCACCGGCATCGAGCTCACCGACTCGATGGCCATGTGGCCCGGGGCGGCCGTGTCGGGCTGGTATTTCGGCCACCCCGACAGCCAGTACTTCGTCGTGGGGCGACTTGGTCGCGACCAGGTCGAGGACTACGCCAAGCGCAAGGGCTGGACGGTTGCTGAGGCCGAACGCTGGCTCGGCTCAAACCTCGGCTACCTCCCCGAGGACTGACAGCAAAGGCACTCACGCAGCGGGCGGGACGGCGGTGTCGGTGGCACGGCATACGGTGTCTGGCATGTCACCTGCACTGTCACCGAGCCGCGCCGCGGACTTCAAGCAGTGCCCCCTGCTCTTCCGCTTCCGGACCATCGACAAGCTCGAGGGACCGCCGAGCCCGGCGGCGGCACGAGGCACCCTGGTCCACTCGGTGCTGGAGCACCTCTTCGATCTCCCCGCTGCCGAGCGCACCCCTGAGGCGGCCAACGCACTCCTGCTGCCCCGGTGGGAGGCCTTGCAGGCGGAGCGACCGGAGCTCGCGACCATGATCGAGGACAGCACTGACCTCGACGAGGCCTCGTGGTTGACCGATGCCGGCGCCCTGGTCGACAAGTGGTTCGGCCTCGAGGACCCGACCAGGCTCGAACCCGCCGAGCGTGAGCTCTATGTCGAGACCGAGATCGACGGGCTCACCCTGCGTGGTTATGTCGACCGCCTCGACGTCGCGCCGGATGGTGCCATGAGGGTCGTCGACTACAAGACCGGCCGGTCCCCCGGTGACCGGTTCGAGGGCAAGGCGCTCTTCCAGATGAAGTTCTACGCGCTCGTCCTCTGGCGCCTCCACGGCCAGATCCCGAAGATGCTCCAACTGGTCTACCTCGGCGACAGCCAGATCGTTCGCTATGTGCCGGACGAGCACGACCTGCGTTCCTTGGAGCGCAACCTCCAAGCGGTATGGGCTGCTGTTTGCCGCGCCGCAGAGACCGGGGACTGGCGCCCCCGGACGTCGAAGTTGTGTGGCTGGTGCGACTTCAAGGAGTTCTGCCCCGAGTTCGGTGGCACTCCCCCACCCTTGCCGGCTCACGCCGCCACCATCGCCCTCGACCCGGCCGTGTCCGGGAGTGCTGTGCCGGGTGACGACTGAGGCGGCTCAGGCCGATTCGGTGCCCATGGACACCCGGGCCTGCTGACCCAGTCGAGCCAGATTGTCCGGGGTGAGCCCGGCCAAGGTGCCGATCTGCACGGCACCGGCAATCTCCGGCACCGGGATCACGAAGGGGATCGCGATCGTGGGGACCCCGGCCGCCACCGCCGACCGCACGCCCGTCGGGGAGTCCTCGAGGGCGATGCAGTCGCCGGCCTCGACACCAAGTCCTCGGCAGGCCGCCCAATAGGGCTCCGGATGCGGCTTCCCGTGCTCAACCTCGTCGCCGGTGATCACCGCAGCAAAGGAACCCTCGGGCAGGGCATCGATCACCCCGCCGGCCAGCGAACGCCACGACATGGTCACGAGCGCGCAGGGCACGCCGGAGGCCCCGAGGTCGGCGAGCAACTCCCGAGCCCCGGGACGCCATGGGACGTGCTCCGTCACTCGCGCGACGACGCGGACGAGCAACTCCTCGATGATGCGCTCGTTGTCCCACGTGATCGGTGAGTGGTCGCGGATGAAGGACGCCGACACGTTGAGGTCCTTGCCGACGAGTTGGAGCGCGTAATCGTCATTCCACTCCCCACCGGCCGCCTCCACGATCTCGTGCTCGGCCTCGATCCAATAGGGCTCGGTGTCGACAAGCGTGCCGTCCATGTCCCAGAGCACGGCGGCGGGCAGGGGGGCAGCCAGATCCATGACCGCGAGTCTACGAAGCACTCGCGTCGGTCCTCACCCCCGGTGCGTAGGGTGTGGACTGCCCAGCATCGGCGAGGAGGACGTGCGTGATCGAGATCGAGGACCTGCCCGAGTTGTCCAATCCCGTGATGATCGCCGCCTTCGAGGGCTGGAACGACGCGGGCGACGCGGCCAGTGGCGTCATCGAGCATCTCGCTGAACTGTGGAGTGCGGAGGCCGTTGCGGCCCTCGACCCCGAGGACTACTACGACTTCCAGGTCAACCGGCCGCGCGCGGTCATCGAGGGGGGACAGCGCAGGATCAGCTGGCGGACCACCCGCATCCTCATCGCCCAGGACACGCCCTTGGGTCGCGACGTGGTCCTCGTGCACGGTGTCGAGCCGTCCTTCCGTTGGCGGGCCTTCGCGGTCGAGCTCATGGAGTTCGCGCAGGGGGCCGATGTCCAACTGATCATCACCCTCGGTGCGCTCATGGCCGATGTCGCCCACACGCGGCCGATCCCGGTCACGGCGACCAGCGACCAGGAGGACGTCCGCCACCGCTTCGACGTCGAGGCGAGCACCTATGAAGGACCCACCGGCATCGTCGGTGTCGTCGCTGACGCGGCCGTCCAGGTGGGCATCCCATCGCTGTCAGCCTGGGCCGCCATCCCCCACTATGCCGGCCACTCACCGTCGCCCAAGGCCACGGCTGCGCTCATCTCCCGCCTCGAGGAACTGCTCGACACCCCGATCGATCACGCCGACCTCGACGACGATGGGCGCGCGTGGCAGCGCGGGGTCGACGAGCTCGCCGAGGGTGATCCCGAGATCGGCGAATACGTCGAGGCGCTCGAGGAGGCCCAGGACACCGCTGACCTCCCGGAGGCGAGTGGTGACGCGATCGCCAAGGAGTTCGAGCGCTACTTGCGCCGTCGAGGCACCGACGATCT
>Ga0116184_10001607_pt1 | contig 21266 bp, 13 predicted proteins | sample AD_JPNNA5_MetaG_FD_89886 | JGI IMG/M metagenome (GOLD analysis project Ga0116184, IMG submission 89886) | Active sludge microbial communities of municipal wastewater-treating anaerobic digesters from Japan - AD_JPNNA5_MetaG | ecosystem: Engineered > Bioreactor > Anaerobic > Digestate | place... | reverse complement strand
CCTTATTCATAACCCTATAATGGTAATACTCTAAGCCCAATTGATAAACAAAGTAATTTATCGACTTTTCTTTATTGAATGAAATCAATTCATTTGGAATATTAAATTCAAAATCATCATTCACCTTACCATAATTCTTAATAAATTCAGCGTATTCAAACAATTCAAACTGTTTAGCTAATGAATAATACATTGAATCTCTTTCGAATCTAAATTTTTCTGCCTGCGAAACAGTTTTACTTTCATCGTGATATCTAAATCGCGAAAAAACCTTATCGACGTCAACAATAGAATTATTACCATATGCCAAAAGGTATCTTAAATACCATTCAGTATCCATTAAATAATTCATTCGACTATTTATCATGCCTATTTTTTTGTGGCACTTAGTACTGAAGTACATTGAAGGTTGATTCACTTTACCAAAACCAATGCATTGTTCTAAAAGAGGCGAAATAACGCTGGAAGTAGTTCCGATTACACCCGACTGATTAAACATCTCAATTCGGCCAACACAACAGGTACATTCCGGATTTTCGATAAACGCTTTACCTATTTCAAATAACGAATTCGGCGCCAGTTCATCATCACTATTCAACCAATTAACAATATCACCTGTAACACGCTGAAATCCTTTATTGATTGCATCTGATTGGCCATTATCGGGTTCAGAAACCCAGTATGATATTTTACTTTCATACTTCTTAATTACTGAAACCGTATTATCGACACTTCCACCATCAATAATTATAAATTCAAGATTAGGGTAACCCTGATTTATAACAGATAAGATAGTAGATTCAATATAACCACCTTGATTGAATGAAGGCGTAATGATTGAAATTTTTGGCCAATTAATATTCATTTAACAACTATGAATTCATTGATCGAATAGAAGATTCTAATTCGTCACAATAATAAATAGCATCACCCCAAGCTAATTGCCCGCTCTTTTGATGCACTAAATTATACAAGCCGAACAAGTTGTAATTAAACCCACTAAGAAATGCTGTGAGTTCATACATCAGAGGTTGCCCTTTATAGATTTGTAAAAATTCTATTTCGATATAAATAATTTTTATTTTCTTTTCTCTAAGCATTCTTTCTGCGCCCTTCAATACCGCAAGTCCATTTCCTTGAACATCAATTTTAAGTACGTCTATACAATCGATGTTTTTTTCTTCACATAAATAATCAACTGTAGTAGTTTGTACTTCTACACGGTCAACAGATTTTGTGAGGTCATCGAGATAACTATTTGTTGTTTCAGAAGGCAAAAGCGAATTAGTTGCATCCATACTATTCACATGTAGAATTGCATGTCCGACTTTTTCGGCTACCGCTGCATTAATAGGCTTTATAAAACTATGCTTATTTGCAGTATTTAACAATTTAGAATAAGTTGCAGCGAAAGGTTCAAAAGAATACACTGTAGCATTTGGGAAATACTCTTTATACTTTAAAGCAGTACCGCCGTCATAAGCTCCGATATCAAAAACAACTTTAACATCCTTTTTACCAACTAATCGTTGTTGTTCTAAAAACGCATCTCTTAATTGAGCATGCATATTTTTAACAAGACGAATTTCAATACCGCACTTATTCAAAAATGCTCTAACAAGTTGTTTCATATTAGTTATTTGATTCGTTGTGAAACTCTATCAGGATTTTTAGTAGCGACAATATTTATGTGTGTATAGACTTTACGTTTAGCCTCGGGGATCAACTTCTTTCTTGCCTCATCAAACAAGAACATTTGATATCCATATTTTGCAAGGATATCATATAATCCGGCACAAGTAAAGCCTGCATTCTTACAATTTTCTTCTGTAAATTCAACAAGTAAATCAGGTGCATTTTCAGCCGAGAAAAAAGATTCACCTCCAATCATTACATTACACTCCCAACCTTCAACATCAATTTTCGCAAGGTTGACATTAGAAACATTTTGATTTTTGGTCCAAGAATCGATTTTAAAAATTGAAACCTTTTCTTTAATAAAATTTGATCCCGCTGTTGGTTTCCCAAAGGAATTCCAAGCATCAAAACCTTCTGCAGAAGTAGTCATTTCCAACTCTCCATCTGAATTCGACAAGCCTGCATTAAACAAACTTACATTAGCAAAAGAATTTATATTCACGTTTTCTTCTAACCTAGAATATGTTTTTTTTACCGGCTCAAAAGAATAAACTTTACCTCCGGCACCTACTTTTGAAGCTCCAACAGTAGTAAAGAGCCCAATGTTCGCCCCAATATCCATAAAAACATCTCCTTTTCTAAGATATCTTTTAACGAAATCCAGTTCTGCATTTTCGAAACGCCCTACATATATTGTCTCTGATAAAACGCTATCAGTATAAAGTTTCAATTTAGTATTATCACCTAATTCAATCTTAACCGAATCGGTTTCACCTTTAAGCTTTCTCCATTCAGAAATTCTCTTATTCGCAGAAAAATTATTTAAATAATTCTTTGCTACATGAAGAAGGTCACCATCTTTCAAGTGACTAATAACTTTCCCAATCATCTTATTGATTTTAAATTTACTTGAAAATTCACCGATCCATAGCCCCAGCTTTGTTGAAGCACTCTAGACTCGTTTTCTTTCACTTTTTTATCTACTTTGAACGACAAACAATCGAATACACGATCAAACCATTCAACATTTGGTTGTGTTAAATCTACAGCCAGGTTATAATCACCTGAAGCAAGTGATGATATATCTATATCTAAAGTCAATTCTGTAATTCCATTATTTAGGTCAACTAAATCACTATAAGTTAGCGCACCTAATGAACCAAATCCAATCATTCGATTCATTTGATCTCTAAAATGAAAATCGACACTAGCTTTAATTTTCGTTCCTGAACTTATTCCGATATTCAATCGTAGCAATTCATCATCACATGATTCAATCTTAACGCTCACGATTTTGGGCTTCCCATTTAGATCAGGAGTAGCTGAATACTCGGTAGCATCAGAAACAGATGCTGAATATTTTTGAACGACATCATTAGCAGACCCTTTCATAACTACACTTCCTTTATCCAACAAAACAGCTGAAGAACAAAGAGAAAGTACGCTATTCATATCATGACTAACAAACAACAAAGTACGACCGCTTTTACTCACCTCATTCATTCTACCGATGCACTTTTTTTGAAATTCGGAATCACCAACAGCCAACACTTCATCGATTACTAATATTTCAGGATCGAGATAGGAAGCAACAGCAAAAGCAAGGCGAAGTTGCATACCACTAGAATAGAATTTTATTGGCGTATCTATGAATTTTTGGACTCCTGAAAATTCAACAATATCATCAAATCGGGCTTTAATTTCACCCGACCTCAGACCTAAGATGGAACCATTGAGGAAAATATTCTCTCGTCCGGTTAATTCTTGATGAAAACCGGTTCCGACTTCAAGTAAACTTGCTATTCTGCCGTTCAGAATTATTTTACCTTCTGAAGGATGTGTGATTCGAGAAAGTATCTTTAACAATGTAGATTTACCGGCACCATTTTTTCCAATGATCCCAACAGCTTCTCCTTCTTTAATTTGGAGATTTACATTACGTAAAGCCCAATAATCGTCTTCCTTTGATTTACGCTTAAAAGAAGATACAATGGACTCTCTTAGGGTGTGATATTTTTTCCTCTCTTGTCCGATTCTGTACTTCTTACCAATATTTTGAATATCGACCATTATCATATTTAAGCGATGTCAGCAAATTCATTTTCAACACTTCTAAATACAAACAAGCCAATAAAAAGCAAACACACGGAGGCGAAAATTCCACTAACAACCGATAACCAAGGAATTTCACCACCTACCAGACCGGTTCGAGCCAACTGAATGGCAGTGGCGATTGGATTCAAATTCAATAATGATCTTATCAAATCGTTTTTGATGAGGCTGATTGGATAAATTACTGGCGTAACGAACAAAAGTATTTGCACCATAAAGGGAATAATATACCTAAAGTCACGGTACTTAACATTTAACGCCGACAAAAGAAAACCTGCTCCCATTGTAGTTAATAGCGTAATAATCAAAGCTATAGGGAAACAAAACAGTATGTTTGCAGACGGAAGGAACTTCCAATAAACTAGTAAACCGGCAAATATTCCTACCGTAATGAGGAAATCGAAAAGAGAAACAATGATTGTTGATACAGGAATTATTAATCGCGGAAAATAGATCTTTTTTATAATGTTAGCATTGCTAACCATACTATTACCTGCTGATGTTAATCCGGAGGAAAATAAATTCCAAAACAACAACCCGGTAAAACAAAAAACCGGATAGGGCAAATCAGTAGACTGGACATTCAAAGCACGACTAAAAAAGACGGTAAAAATCGTCATCATTATTAACGGCTGGAGAACTACCCAAACTAAACCTAGGATTGTTTGTTTGTATTTTACTTTTATATCGCGCCAAGAGAAAAAATAAAACAACTCCCTGTAAGTCCACAACTCTTTGATATCCAATGCAAAATTGGACTTTCCGGGCGAAATAACTGTTGAACGCATAGATTTTTATAAGGATTACGAAAGTAATAAAAATTCAATTGAATCACCTTTAAGAGTAAATTCCCTCCAAGCAAGAAGGGCTAATTTCACGAATAGGAACAATTGGAGTTGCTGTTATATCTTTCATCGTAGTTAGTGCCTTGAAAATTAAAATGTTTCAAAATCATCTTCAAATTACCCCTAATATTTAAGGCTCTAAAGATTTATCGATGCAGATTAACAGCAATTTGCATAGATTTGTCGAAAATAAGTCCAAAATATTTCCAGATTAAATGTCAGAAAAAATTACGAATTGTCTTCTATGTTCGGGCAACCACTTCACTGCGGTTTACCCAACCGAGCATCCTGGATTAATGAAGTGCACACAATGCAGTCTGATTTTTTTCAATAAAAAGCCTTCACTTGACGAACTTCTTGCAAACTATAACAACTATCCAAGAAGAGACAGTATATCTCCGATTACAATAAAGCGCTATCATCAATTACTAGGTAGATTTAATAAATTTAGAAAAACCGGGAAAATCATTGATGTTGGATGTGGTAACGGACACCTTTTAGAAGAGGCGAAGAAATTAAACTGGGAGGTATATGGTACAGAATTCACAGATACAGCAGTAGATTTATGTATTAAAAAAGGAATATCTATGCAAAAAGGTGTATTAGATGTTTCTAACTACGAAGAAAATAGTTTCGACTGTTTATTCTTTATCGAAGTTATTGAGCACATAAATAATCCTAAGGAAGAGCTAGAGAAATTTCACAAGTTATTACGTAAGGGAGGATTACTTTACATCACAACTCCAAACTTCAATTCAATATCATCGAAGCATTTAAAAAGCAGATGGTCGATTGTTGAATATCCTGAGCACTTAGCGTATTACACTCCAAATACACTTCATAAAATCCTAACTGAAGCCGGCTTTAAAAAATCACAATTATTCACATCCGGATTAGGTATATCAAGTATAAGAACAAAAGATGAAATAAGAGGTAGTATTGCTGAAAACAATGAAGTATTCCGAAAAAAAGCGGAAACCAATCCTATTTACTCATTAACTAAAAGGACCGCAAATTTATTACTCAAAGTATCCGGTAGCGGAGATACTATCAAAGCTATTTACATAAAACAATAAAGAAAAGATGTGCGGTATTGCAGGATATTACTCTAAACAAGGTAATTTTAACAAAGAGCATCTTGTTAAAATGACCGACTCTTTAAAACATAGAGGGCCGGATGCCCAAGGCTTTTTTTCGGATAACATTTGTGGCTTAGGACATCGACGTTTGAGTGTAATTGATTTATCTGAAAGAGCGAATCAACCAATAACATCATCAAATGACAGGTATGTTATCGTATATAATGGAGAAGTTTACAACTATAAAGAGATAGCTGCCAGATTAAAGTCGCATCAAACAAACAAAGATGATTTTCAATTCAAGACATCAAGCGATACAGAAGTTGTACTAGAAGCATTTGCTACATACGGTACAGATTTTGTGCAGCAATTAAATGGCATGTTTGCTATTGCCATCTATGATAAAAAAACAGAAGAACTCTATTTATTTAGAGACCGTATCGGAATCAAGCCTTTGTATTATTACTGGGACGGGAATATGTTACTTTTCGGATCCGAATTAAAAGCGATAAAATCGGTACCGGAATTGGAATTAAAAATCAGGAAGGAATCGATCAAAGAATTTTTATATCTAGGTTATATCCCCGCTCCTAATAGTATTTACGAAAATATTCACAAGCTTGACAGCGGATCATATTTGAAAGTTAGTAAAGATGGCATTGAAAAATTCTCCTATTGGAGTTTAAAAAACAAAATAACCTCGAATGTTCTAAAAAACAGAGAACAAGCTTTAGTAAAACTATCTGATTTAATTATTAGCTCCGTACAATATCAACTTGAAAGCGATGTACCTTTCGGAGTATTCTTAAGTGGCGGAATTGATAGCAGTTTAATTACTGCACAAGCAGTTGGACTCTCGAGTGTAAAAGTTAAGACATTTTCCATTGGTTTAGAAGAGAATAGTCATAACGAATCTGAGTATGCAAAAACAGTAGCCAATTATTTGGGGACTGAACATCATGAATTCATCGTTTCATATAAAGATGCGATAAACTTAATTGAACCTGCACTTGATATTTTTGATGAACCGTTTGCAGACTCATCGGCAATCCCAACGTTACTTGTATCAAAATTAGCAAAGCAATACGTAACTGTTACACTTTCGGGCGAAGGCGGCGACGAATTATTTTTTGGATATGGAAGTTACAAATGGGCGAAGCGTTTAAACAATCCACTCATTCAAATGAGTAGACATTTGATTGCAGGAGTATTTAATCAGATGCCATCTCGTTATCAAAGGATCGGAAAGATGTTGAGCTATAGTAATAATGACGACAAGAAAAGTCATATATTCTCTCAAGAACAATACTTCTTTACCTCCTCAGAACTATCAAATTTACTAATTGAAGATCAGCCATTCAAACTAGAGTTATTAAGTTGGATTAATGAACCAAACATATTAGCCAAAACAGCCTCATTCATGGATGAAAATAGTTTATCGGTAAAAGAACGAAAACTAAACGCCATGGAACAACAAGCTATTTTTGACTTGCAGTACTATTTACAAGACGATTTGCTTACAAAGGTAGACAGATCAAGCATGCAATATTCATTAGAAACGCGAGTACCCTATTTAGATCATCGATTAATAGAGCAGGCATTAAATTTATCACCTCACTTAAAATATCAAAACAATACATCTAAATTCATTTTAAAAGAAATTCTTTATCAATACATACCCAAACATATTTTCCAAAGACCAAAGCAAGGGTTTGCAATACCATTAAACATTTGGCTAAGAAACGAACTTAAATATTTGATCGACGATAATTTATCTGAAGAGATCGTAAATAGGTATGATGTAGTTAAGTACTCAGAAGTAAAAAAAATAATCACCCAATTTATGGAAGGAGTAGATTACCTTTATAACAGAATATGGGTTTTAATTGTACTTCACAATTGGCTAAGAAAAAACGCTTAATCATACCTAATAATTAAGTTAAACGATTGTATTGAAATTATTTGAACATGGAATACCTATCAATTGTCGATTTTCTTCTTACGCCGGTTTACCTGTTCATAATATATGCGGTATCTCGAATAATTCAGAAACATAAAATCGAGAATCACCCGGAATACAAATATTACCTTCGAGCTCTAACGATGAAAATCTTAGGAGCGTTAAGTTTATGTTTTGTTTACACCTTTTATTATAATGGAGGTGACACAACACAATATTTTGCCGATTCCATATCTGTTAACAAATTACTTTTTCAAAATCCTGTTGGAGGTTGGGATGTAATTATACATGGATTAACATTAGACAAGCTTTCATACTTCGACAACGAAATCGGATATCCTGTTTATTTCAGAGAGGCTTCAACTTCGTTTGTTGTTCAAGTAATATCAGTAGTTTCCATATTAGGATTTCGAAGTTTTTTACCATCAACGATTATCATTGCATGGATATCGTTCTCAGGAATTTGGAATTTGTATCGTGTATTTTTAATTGAATTCCCTAAACAATCAAAAGACCTAACCATTGCCTTTTTCTTTATCCCCTCCGTGTTAATATGGGGGTCCGGGATATTGAAAGATACATTCACATTAAGTGCCGTAGGATATTTCACCTACTCCTTTTACAAGGGGTATATAAAATTCGAAAACCCGATAAGGAATACAATTGTAATTTTCATTTCTGCATATGTAATTATAGTAGTTAAGTCGTATATATTCATTGCTCTTTTGCCTGGTGCATTACTTTGGTTTGTAAGTAATATCATGGGTAAAATAAAGGGAAAACTTCTTCGATATTCAATGGCGCCTTTATTCTTATTTTTCACCATTGGAGGAGCACTTTTCATTATTAATTACATGGGTGACACCCTGGGAAAATTCTCCTCTGACAAACTTCTAGATAGAGCGGTTATTACACAACGAGATTTAAAATCCGATTATTACCACGGAAACTCGTTCGACATTGGAAATTTCGATAGTAATTTCGAAAGTATTTTGACCGTTTCTCCTAAAGCACTTCTTGCAGGATTATTTAGGCCATATATTTGGGAAGCCAACAACATCCTTATGGTTGCATCAGGACTTGAAAATTTATGGTTTTTATATATGTCGATTTTGATCCTGTACAAAACGAAAGTAGTAGGATTTTTTAAGTTCTTTTTTAAACATCATCTATTGACATTTTCATTAGTCTTCAGTTTATTCTTTGCCTTCTCGGTAGGACTAACTACATCAAACTTTGGTAGTTTAGTTAGATATAAAATCCCAGCCGAACCTTTTTACATTGCAAGTATGATTATTATAAACAGCTATTTAAAAGAAGAAAAAAAAAGCGAACTACAGCTGGAAAGTGACGAAGATTTAATAGCAGCATAATTAAATACAATATTGAAAACAGAGTCAACAAGTAAAGACATATTATACATTTCACATGATGGAATGACGGACTCACTTGGCCAATCTCAAGTTCTTCCATACCTATGCGGATTATCCAAACTTGGATATAGGTTTCACCTAATAAGTTTAGATAAAAAAGAGAAATTCAATACGCTAAGCACAACAATATACTCCATTTGCAAAGAACACGGCATATCGTGGCATCCTGTTAAATACTCGAAAAAACCTCCGGTATTTAACACACTATACGACCTCTATCGTATGCGAAAGATTGCAATCAAACTTAACAAAGAATTTTCTTTCGATATGATTCACTGTCGAGGATATTTACCTACGTTAATTGCACAATCGTTAAAAGACAAATGGGAAATTCCGTTAACATTTGATATTAGAGGTTTTTGGATAAACGAAAGAGTAGATGGAAATATTTGGAACTTAAAAAATCCGATATTCAACCTGATTTATTCAACATTAAAAAAGAGAGAAAAAACACTTTTCAGCAATTCTGAAACTGTAATTTCATTAACGAGAAAAGCTATACCTGTTATACATCAAATACAAGGAGGAGAAATAAAAACTCAACTTACTGAGGTAATTCCTACTTGTGTTGATACCGACTATTTTTCAGTAAAGAATATTAATCAAGATAAACGCAATCAGCTAATCGAGAAATACAATATCAAACAAAGCGATTTTGTTCTTTCATATTTAGGAAGTTTGAGCACTTGGTATTTACCTGATGAGATGTTTGATTTTTTCAAAAGATTATTGATTAAAAAACCTGATGCGAAATTTTTAATAATTACTCAAGACGACCACGAACCATATAAGGCACTTGCAGTAAAAAAAGGAATTCCATTATCACATATTATTTTAATTGCAGCAATCAGAAGTGAAGTACCTACCCTATTGAGTTTGAGTAATGCATCTCTATTTTTTATAAAACCTGCCTTTTCTAAAATCGCAAGTTCACCGACTAAACTTGCGGAATTACTGAGTATGCAAATTCCTGTAATTTGCAATGGAGGAATTGGCGATACAGAAGAAATCGTACGACAATCCGACACCGGAATTATTTGCAATGAATTTAATGATTCCGCCTACGACCAAGCCATAGAAGAATTCTTCAACAACAAGAACTTAACGAATGGAGAACGGCTTCGTGAAAAATCGATTGAGTTATTCGGATTAAAAATGGGAGTAATGAAATACGCTGCTGTTTATAAAAAAACCATGCATCAAGAATGATGATATGGCTCGTTTTTCAAAATCGTTAAGGCGCGATAAAGTTGTTCAAGAAAAATAAGTCGAACCATCTGATGAGTAAAAGTCATTTTTGACAAAGAAATTTTCTCATTAGCGCGATTCTTTAAGATTTCATGAAACCCATAAGCACCGCCAATTACAAAAATGAGGTCGGAGCTAATGCCCGAAAACTTCTTATTTAGCCACTCGGCCATTTCCTGAGAAGTGAATAACTTTCCCTTATCATCAAGAAGTACCACATAATCAGCAGGCTTAATTAACTGCATGATTTTATCGCACTCCATTTGCAGCTGAAGATCTTTCGTTTTCGCTTTTGAAAGTTGTATTTCTATATCCTTGATTTCCAAAGGAATATAATTAGATAGACGTTTTACGTATTCTGAAACTCCTTCCAAGAGCCAACCTGAAGATGTTTTATTTACCTGTATAAGCTTGACTTTCAATTGATTAATTGTTTTTTATTTCAAAATCTTCATTAAATGTTAATAAACAGATTGAGAAGGAGTCGAAAACAGCCTTTCTTACCATTATCATTGTGTAAAATTGATAAAAGAAATTGTAATAGCCCAAAATCGACTTTGGTCTGATTTTTGGAAGTAGTTCAGGGAATTTCAAACCATGAAAAAGTACAAATTATTTATTTTGGCAATTATCCTTAGTGCGGCTCAATCGTTTGCTGCACTTGACATCTTTGATGATGTTGCGAATTCGTTACGTTCGGGGGACGCCAAATCAATTTCACATTTCTTCGGTAACACTATTGATTTAACCATAATAGATCAAGAGGAAGTATACAGCAAAGTTCAAGCAGAACAGATTTTGCGTGACTTCTTTAGCAAAAACACCGTTCGTTCTTTTACGTTAATTCATAAAGGAGAATCAAAGGAAGGAGCTCGATATGCAATTGGAAGCATGGTAACAGCTCAAGGAGTAACCTATAGGACCTATTTTTACCTTAAACAACAAGGCGGGACATCGGTTATACAAGAATTGCGATTTATGCGTGAATAATCTTAAATTAATGATTGAGTACGGGGTGCCAGATTTTGACACCCCGTCTTTTTTTTATTTTGGTGCAAATATGTCCCAATTTCATTTATACTGTGATATTTAGCACCTTTGCATAGTATTTTATCATTATGGATCTTAAAGAATTTATCACAGCTTCATTAAAAGAAGATGTAGGAAGTGGGGATCACACTTCGTTGTCGACAATCCCTTCAAACAAATTAGGCAAAGCCAGGCTTTTAGTAAAAGAAGAAGGTATAGTTGCCGGGATTGAAGTTGCATTAGCAATATTCAAAGAAGTTGATCCGACTTTAACTATTGATATTAAAAGCAAAGACGGAGATCGTATATCGATCGGTGATGAACTTTTTTATGTAGAAGGCCCCATACAAAGTATATTAAAAGCTGAACGACTTGTTTTGAATTGCATGCAAAGAATGAGTGGCATTGCAACAACTACAAACAAATATGTAAAAGCTATTGAAGGAACAAATGCTAAAGTTCTTGACACTAGGAAAACTACTCCTCTATTACGAGCATTAGAAAAGCAAGCTGTAAAAATTGGGGGCGGATTCAATCATCGCTTCGGGTTGTACGATATGATTTTAATTAAAGACAATCATGTTGATAGTGCCGGTGGAATTACCCAAGCATTAGAGAGTGCTAAAAAATACATTTCAGACAAAGGTCTTCAAATTCCTATCGAAATTGAAACAAGATCCTTTGAAGAAATAAAAGAAGCATTAGCATGTGGCATAGCCGATAGAATCATGTTCGACAATTTTAGTCCTGAACAAGTAAAAGAAGCGGTAAGTTTAGTTAATAAGCAATGTGAAACAGAAGCTTCAGGCGGAATAACAATAGTGAATATTAGAGAGTACGCATTAGCAGGAGTTGACTGCATTTCTGTTGGAGCATTAACTCATTCGGTAAAAAGCTTAGACCTTAGTTTGAAAATAATATAATCAGTGCTTAAACTTCTAAAGTATTTATTGCGTGTTAGTCCGTTGAAGCAAATCATCGAGATTACAAAACGGCTACGTTTGCCCGGTTTTGACGGCTTACCACTCTATGATGTACTAAACTTTTTCATAAAGCGATTAAACGAAGGAGAATTACAAGTAAGAGCTCGCTCATTGGCATTTAGTTTTTTACTTGCTCTCTTCCCTGCAATCATTTTTATTTTCACATTGATTCCGTACATTCCAATTGAACATTTTCAAGACAGGATGTTGGCATTAATTCAAACACTCCTTCCGGGCAATACTTATCAAGCAGCACGCACAACAATAGAAGATATTGTTAAGCATCAACGAGGAGGCTTACTCTCGTTTGGTTTCTTCTTTGCTTTATTTGTTTCTGCAGATGGAGTATTAGCTTTGCTAAAATGGTTTAACAAAAGTTATCATGGGAGAGAATTTAGAAAGCCATGGAAGCTTCGCTTAATATCGATAGCAATTACTATTACTCTAGCAGTATTAGTAGTATGTTCAATCACGTTAATAGTAATTAGCGAAGTAGTGTATAATTATTTGTCGAGCCCCCAACAAATTTACGATCACGTAATGCACCTATTGATTTTACAAATCGGCAAATGGATAATACTTCTTGCGCTTTGTTTTACGGCAATTTCACTATTGTATTATTATGGGCCATCAAAAGACAGAAAATTAAGATTTATATCGGCAGGGTCATCGTTAGCCACCCTATTAATTGTAGCAACTTCATTAGGGTTCAATTATTTTATAACCCATTTTGGTCAATACAACAAAGTATACGGATCAATCGGAACCTTAATAATCATCCTTATTTGGCTTTACATAAACTCACTGGTTATGTTAGTAGGATACGAACTTAATGTTGCGATACGAAAAGCCAAACAAAACGAGATTACTTCTCTTCCCATTCAGTAACACTACCGGAAACAGTATCGATTTCTTCCCAAACGCCATAAGCATTTAGTTTTTCAATTACATACTTTTCTACTCCCAGATCCCAATCAACATAACGAGTCCATTTTAAAGAATTCGAGACCTCTGTTTGTATTGCCTTCAAAAGTATTGACGAAGCAACTCCGCTTTGTCCATCGGCAGCACTACAAACATTTTGGACTTCAATCTTATAATAATAATCCTGATTATCTACATCCACATTATAGTCAGAGTAATCATGAACAGTTTCAGGGACCGAAGCTATTAATTCGAAATGGACATTATCAGTAGATCTAAAAATATTATATCGATCAACTAAATCAGGTCTATAAGAAGGAGTTCCCCACTCAGTTAAAACGAATAAATCATTTACAACAGTTGATCGAGTTACATCAACAACTTGTTTACCAATATCGCTTATCGGAGTTGCTGAAGCAGTATCACTCCACGAATCGAAATTAGCATCACCACAAATTGCCAAAGCGCGAATTTGGTAAGAGAACTCAGTAGGACAATAAGCAGTAGTATCATCAAAAAGTGTTACTGATGTATCAACAGAAGTCAGAAGTTGGAATGACCCACCTACATCTTTACGATAAATTTCATACCCTCCAAAGTCGCAACCGATATAAGGAGACCAAGTCAAATTCACTTTCATAAATCCGGCGACAGCATTCAACTCCATCGTAGCATGAGATTTCAATGCTGATAATGGCTGACGATTGCCGCATCTATCAACAGCACTTACTTTATATTCATAAGAATTCTGCAGCGTATTTAATCCGTAGTCAATATACTCAGGTGCGGCACCTGAAATTGCTGCAGTGTTTTGAGAAATTGAAGCAATACTATCGAAGCTTGAAGTTGAAGTATTATATCGATAAACCACATAATAATCCATGTCTTGTTGTAAGCACAACTGCCAATTTACTTTCACACTACTATTATCGACTACCGAAACTCTATAAATTCTAGTTGGAGGCGGCGGCAATTGATCGTAAACAGTAATTAAGTCAGGCATTGAAATAGAATCAGTGCAACCTCCCTGATTTATGACCACCAAACTAGGAGTAAAACTTCCTGCTCCGGTATATACATAAGTTGGATTTTGCAATATAGAAGTATCCCCATTGCCAAAATACCATAGGTAAAGAGGATTATCGAGGCCGGAAGATTCATTTACAAAATTCACCTGTAAAGGATCACATCCCTCCTGAATATCGGTAGAGAACGAAGCCTGAGGACTTAGTGAAACATGCACCGGAACAGGGTCAACAATAGTATCAGAACAACCTCCAATATTTTTCGCTATCAATGTTATCTGATAGTCACCCGGAATAGCATATGTATAAGAAGGGTTACTACCATATAATATAGTTCCATCACCCATGAGCCAAATTAAAGAATCGGCAGAAGTAGCAAGAGAGTTAAACGAAACAGTTAAAGGAGAACATCCAACTGAATCAGACTTCACAAACTGAGCATTTGGAGATGCCGAAGTCGTTATAGGTTGCGGATAAGTGAAAATAGTAGAACATCCAGTAGCATCAATAGCATACAACGAAACTACATAAGACCCTGTATCAGCATAAAGGTGAACAGGATTTTGAATTGAATCAATTGTTCCATCACCAAAATTCCATATCCAACCAACAGCGCCTGAAGACATATCACTAAATGTAACTGACAGAGGAGAACATCCTGAAATATTTGAAACCGCAAACTGAGGAATTGCACCGTTAACAGTAATATAATTTGTACGAGTTAAAGTATCAGAACAACCATTAGCGTTAGTAGCAATAAGAGTTACGGTATAAACGCCAGGAGTTGAATAAATATGCGAAGGATTCATTAATGTAGAACTACTGCCATCACCAAAATCCCACTGCCATGAAACGGCATTTAAAGAAGAGTCTGCAAAATTCACCATAAACGGTAAACAACCTGTCGTTGAATCAGCATTGAACAATGCAGTAGAAGTAAGAACAGACACTAGTGTATCAACATGCAAAGTATCGAAGCAACCAGATACAGATTCTACGATTAATTGCACATCATAAAAACCATCTACAATATAAGTATGCACAGGGTTTTGCAAATTCGAAGTTGTTCCATCACCGAAATCCCATTGCCATGACAAAGGATTAATTGATGAATCGGCAAAAGCTACAGTTGCAGGATTACAACCATGAGTAAGACTAGGATAAAAAGTAGCGTCAGTAACTTGAATATTTGGTTTAGAAATCGACACTTTACAACCATTAACATCAGTAATTGTTAAAGTTATTGGACTATTGGGAGCTTTTAAATAAACATGGCTCGGACTTTGAACATCTGAAGTATCTCCATCACCAAAATCCCATCGCCACGCTACAGCATCAACACTTAAATCTTGGAAGTTTATAGTTACCGGCAAGCAATTTTGACTTTGAACATAAGTAAAATCCGCTGAACGGTTTGGAACATAAATAGCATTAGGAATAGTTATAGTACTACTACAAACATTTTTATAAGCTGTTAGAGTAACATCATGATAACCTAACTGACTATAATAATGATAAAGACTATTCGAAGTAGAAGATGATCCATCTCCAAAAGTCCATAACCACGAATCACTATTAGTACTTTGATTTGTGAAATAAGTATACACCCAAGAACAATTTGAAGTTGGCGTTGAAAAAACAAATGCGGCTTGAGGATTGAACACCTCAATTAAATAACTCAATGGATAATTAATACTGCAACCATTTATATCCACTACGGTTAATGAAACTTGAAAGATTCCACTATCACCATACACGTGATAAGGGTTTTTTAATGTTGAAGTATTACCATCACCAAAATCCCAATAGTATTGCGAAAAATTAATATTCCCCGCATTAAATGAAATTGAATCATTCGCACAAGACCTTCTTGTACTAGCGGAAATCGGATTAGTAACATTAACAGCAAACGACTTTGCAACGAATGCACTGCAACCATTCGTATCTGTTGAATTCAAACTTATAACATAGCTAGCATTTAAGCTTGGATATGTATGGGAAGCACTAGCATTAGTAGAAGTACTTCCGCCACCAAAATCCCATAAATAAGTATTTGCAATTAATGGTGAACCAACATTAACAATTACACCGGTACATGTATTTATTGTTGAAATATTAAAATCAGTTATCGGCTTAGTAACATAGTACCATTCATTCATAAACACTGTATCTACAATACCTCCGTGAGTAACTATTGCAGAGACCACAAAAGTTCCACTATCTGTAAATGTATGTTCAGGATTAAGATCGGTAGACGTTACACCATCACCAAAATCCCACACAATTGAAGTAGTTCCGGGAAGTGGAGAAACGAAATTAACAGTATATGGTGCGCAATGGTATTGTATTGGAGGAGGAGGAATAGAATCATTCCCGATAGGAGAGCCACCTGAACCGGTTGAACCCATTGAAACCGGAGGATAATTATACAGAAATTGACAACTATCATTTCCTATTGTTAATGAAATAGTATAAGGACCAGTTCCTGTATAAATGTGCGTAGGATTTTCTAAAGTTGACGTTGAGCCATCACCAAAATTCCACGACCACCAAGTAGCTTGTGTTGAATTTGCATGAAACTGAACATTAAAAGCAGGAATAGTATCAGCTGTAAAAAAAGAAGGTGCCGCACCCAATCCTGTAATATGAACTGAATTAGTTGCACTTAGAGTTGTTATACAACCTGAAGCAGTTGTAACTGATAAATTGACAGAATAGTAACCTGTTGAATTATATAAATGGACAGGATTCTGACCCGTTCCACTTCCTCCGTCACCGAAGGTCCACGACCAAGCAGTAACATTTTGTGTTGTATCATGAAAATGAACTGCGAATGGAGGACAAGGATCTACCGTGTATGTAAATCCGGGATTTGCCGCATCAATTACAAAAGTTTGAAAATTTGGAATTTTCATTTCACATCCGCCATTTGTTGCCCACATCGTAAGTGACACAACATAAGTTCCTGCTGAATCATAAGAATGATACGGGTTTGGAGATGTAGAAGTAGTACCATCACCAAAATCCCAAAGTACACTTGCAGAACCTGAAGCATCTGCTAAGTTTACAGAGTAAGGCACGCAACCATATATTGGAGCAGGAGGCACAAAATTACTTACGTAAGCACTTACATTAATTGGAGTACTTAATGTAAATGTATCGGTACACCCTTGTGAATTATATGCTATTAGTTTAACATAAAATGTACCTTGCGTTAAATAGGTATGATTTGGATGTTGAGCGACAGATGTAAAGCCATCTCCAAAATCCCAAAGCCATGAAATAGCACCAACTGATTGATTTGTAAAATTTACTTGAAGCGGATTGCAACCGGAAGTAACATCGGCAGTAAATTTAGCTGTAGGCCCAACTGCTGAAACATAATACCATCCATTCCTTTGTACATTGGTACAACCATTCGGGCTAATAGCAGTTAGTGAAGCGACAAAATATCCTACCGAATCATAGACATGAATAGGGCTAAATGCAGTTGATGAATCTCCGTCACCAAAATCCCATATCCATGTATAACTACCCGGTGGAGTTGTATTGTTAAAAGTTACAGTTAACGGAATGCAACCGGAATAATTTAACATACTAAATGCAGGAATAGGAGCCTTTTCAACTAATACAGGTCCTAAAATTTTTGTGCGAGAACAACCGTTCGCATATGTTATAGTTAATGAAGGACTGTATGTACCTGAATCAGTATAAATAACTGAAGTATTTCTTGTACTCGATGTTAAGCCATTATCAAAATCCCATAAATATGAACTTCCTAAAGTATAACACAAGAAATTAATACTAAGTGGGGTACATCCATTCGTATCTGTCATTACTATAACAGGATCAGGATTACTTTTAATTCTTAAGCTATCAGAAAAATAAGCAGTATCATAACATCCGAAATTATTAGAAGTAATTAAACTAACATTATAATTCCCGGAAGAAGAATAAATATGAGAAGCTTGTTGCTGATTTACGGTACTGTTATCACCGAAATTCCATAACCAAGATGAAATCTGATTAGTTGAACTTGCATTAAATTGAAATGAATGTTGCAAATCACAAGTTGTAAGAGTATCAACAGTAATATTTGCAATTGGCTGCGGATTAATAACTACCGAAGAATTTATGATCTTTATGTCTGAGCAACCGAATTGCTTATTATAAACAATCAACTTTGTATTAAATGTCCCTGAAGAAACATAAACATGGGAAGGGTTTATTACATTGGAAGTAGTACCATCACCAAAGTCCCATACACAAGAATCATAGTTTGCTGATAGATTTGTAAACTGAACTACGCCATAACCTTGACATGTAACGCCACCGGAAATTGAAAAAGACGCAATAGGGTTTTGGACAACTGAAATATTATAAGAATAAGTTGAAGTAATTCCAGAAGCAGAAGTCACCGTTAACGATGAAGAATAATTTCCTGCTTGCGTATAAATATTACTTGGATTTTGTTGAGTAGAGGTATTTCCATTTCCGAAATTCCAAAAATAACTTACTGCATTTTGAGAAGTATTCGTAAACTGGACATTTAAAGGACTACATCCTTGACCTGCGGAAACTTGGAATGATGCTACGGGAGTTTGCGCAATTGCAAATACATGCAATAGCATCAAAACTGACAATACCAGGAATCGGTAAAACGTAACATTTATGCCGCAATTTGGCTTCATAGGGGGTTTAAATATGCACCATGATACGAATGGAGAGGAGAAATGTTCCCAATTCCTTTAAATTAAGCTGTTTTCACCTAAAAATCAGCCCTAATCAACACAGGATGACGCGTGTAAGAAATAAGTAAAATTCACAATGAATTGAATTTGAAGGTCATTTTTTAACGCTGAATTACAGCATTTTAACAATCCGCAAGCTTGTTCTTGTTACCTTTGGCGTTCTTAAAAATCGTGTAAGGTTTAAGCAAATATGTTATCGGAAGAAGAATGGGTTGAAGTTTACGGGGCCAGGGTTCACAACTTACAAAATGTGGATGTTGTTTTCCCTCGAAATAAACTGGTTGTAATTACGGGATTGAGCGGAAGCGGTAAAAGTTCGTTGGCGTTCGATACTATTTATGCAGAAGGTCAACGTAGGTATATGGAGACTTTTTCGGCATATGCTCGACAGTTTTTAGGTAATCTAGAAAGACCTGATGTTGACAAGATAAAAGGACTTAGTCCGGTTATTTCGATTGAACAAAAGACAACTAATACCAACCCTCGATCAACTGTTGGTACGGTTACTGAGATTTATGACTTTATGCGTTTGCTTTTTGCGAGAGCATCGGATGCCTATTCTTATTTAACAGGAGAAAAGATGATCCGCATGACGGATGATCAAATTCAGGATGTTGTCTTTAACAATTATGACGGCAAAAACATTTTGTTGCTTGCTCCGGTTGTTAAAGGAAGGAAAGGTCATTATCGTGAACTGTTTCAGCAAATTGCTCAAATGGGATTTGTACGTGTGCGCATTGATGGTGTATTGACAGAAATCAAGCGAGGACTTCAAGCGGATCGATATAAGACCCATGACATTGAAATAGTAGTAGATCGACTGGTAGTAGATGAAGACTCACGGCAACGCATATCCGACAGCATTAAAACCACTTTAAAGCACGGAAAGGGATCTATGATGGTGCTCGACGAAAAAAACGACAAAGTGCGTCATTTGAGTCAGCATTTAATGTGTCCTACTACAGGGATATCATATGATGAACCTGCACCAAATTCATTTTCGTTCAATTCTCCTTATGGAGCTTGTCCGAAATGCAATGGGTTAGGCACAATTCCTGAAGTAGATATAAAAACAGTTATCCCCGACCCTACTCGCAACATTAAACAAGGCGGGATTGCTCCTCTTGGCGATTACAAAGACAACTGGATTTATCAGCAGATAGCAGCTATTGGTAAACGATTCGGATTCACCTTAACAACGCCAATCAAAGATATTCCCGAAGAAGCTTTGAATATTATTCTTTATGGTTCCAACGAAATTTTTACAGTTGACAAAGAATATACTCCAGGAAGCGTAAGCAGCTATAACTTGAGCTTTGATGGGATTGCGAGCTTCATTGCAGCTCAACTTGACGATGAATATTCGTCGGGCAAAATGAAAAAATGGGCTCAAGGATTCATGACGTATGTAACATGTCATGAATGCAAAGGAACCAGACTAAAGCAAGAAGCACTTAACTTTAAAATTGACGGCAAGCACATTGCAGACTTAGCCGGCATGGATATTATTGCACTTTACGAGTGGGGAAAAACCATCGAGAAAAAACTCTCTAAGAAACAACTCACAATAGCGAAGGAAGTTTTAAAAGAAATCAATAAGCGAATTAAATTCTTACTCGATGTTGGTTTAGATTATTTAACATTAAATCGAAGTGCGAGAACATTATCGGGAGGAGAATCACAACGTATTCGTCTCGCTACTCAAATAGGATCGCAACTTGTTGGAGTAATGTATATTCTAGATGAGCCAAGTATCGGACTTCATCAAAGAGACAACGTGCGCCTCATTAATTCCCTTAAAAACTTACGCGACATCGGAAACTCTGTCATTGTTGTTGAGCACGACAGAGAAACTATTATGGCAGCTGATCATGTGATTGACATTGGACATGGAGCAGGAATTCACGGAGGAAGAATTGTTGCTAGCTGTAAGCCGGAAGACATTGCAAAACATGATTCACTAACTGCTAAATATTTGTCGGGCGAGATTCAAATAAGATTCGGTGAGCGCAGAAAAGGCAATGGCTACAGCATTGAACTTACAGGTTGCAAAGGCAACAATTTAAAGAACATAAATGTATCGTTCCCTCTCGGGAAATTAATATGTGTAACTGGAGTTTCAGGAAGTGGTAAATCGACATTAATTAACGAAACCCTCTACCCTATTTTAAATCAACATTTCTACAGATCGCATCAAAAACCACTTACCTACAAATCGGTAAAAGGACTTGAGCATGTT
>Ga0116184_10001605_pt1 | contig 21289 bp, 13 predicted proteins | sample AD_JPNNA5_MetaG_FD_89886 | JGI IMG/M metagenome (GOLD analysis project Ga0116184, IMG submission 89886) | Active sludge microbial communities of municipal wastewater-treating anaerobic digesters from Japan - AD_JPNNA5_MetaG | ecosystem: Engineered > Bioreactor > Anaerobic > Digestate | place... | reverse complement strand
CCGTGCATCAATCCGTCGACATACCAGGTGCGCTCCGGCAAGAAGCCGGTGGAAGCGTCGATGGCCCTGTTCGGCGATAGATGGTAATGGCTCTTGTTCCCGCACCCTGCCGGCGCGGTACCCGGAGCCCGCGCGCCGGTGGCGCAAAGCAGGTCGATGACGCCGTCGGAGTCCGGGCCGCCCGTTAAGAGAACGTTGTTGTAACCCGCGACGATAAAGACATCGACGCCTTTTTCTTCCAGGCCGGCGAAAACCTCCCCGAACTTCCCCTGGACCCTATGGTGGTAAACGTCGCTTTTGGCTTTCAAAAGGCCGTATTTCGCGTCCGACAGGAAGCGGGCTTTATACGCCTCATACTGGTCCGCGCCGACAAAATCCCAAACACTGCCGAAGTTGACGAAAATATCGAAAAGGTACACCCGGACGATTTCGCGGATCGTTTCGTCGAGCACGCTCAGCCCGACGGTGTCCGCCAGGAACAGCAGGTCCTTTTTGCTTTCGTCGCGGTCAAGTTCCATGGAAAAATTGAGCAGTTCGCCGTATTGGATATCGAGCGGCTCCCCTGCCAGCAGCTGCCCCGCGATGGAAGTGCCGTCGAGCGCGGGGCAGTTGAGCACGACATTGCCGATGTCCGCGTCCTCATACAGCGTCAGGTAAGTGCCGATGACCTGCCCGCCGAAACTGATGCCGATCAGGTTGACCGTCGGGCTGCCTGTCACGCTGCGGACAGCGTCAAGATAACCGTCAAGCACGGCGGCGCAGTCGGCCTGCCCGCGGCGCCAGTCGAGCGTGCAAAGGTAGAGGTTGTTCGCGCCGACTCTGGCAGCGATTGCTTCCATGCAGTGGTATTCGGGGATGAACTCGCCGCCCATCTTTTTAAGCACGTCGTATCTCGTCTGCGCAACGCCGGTCGGGTAGGGCGCGACTTGATACGGCGAATCGCCCCGCTCGTCGACGCGCAGCGGTTCGAACACCTCGCGCACCAGCGGTCCCGCGGCGGTTGCCAGCAGGTTGGGGCTGGTTCGGCCCTCCCTGACAGAGGCGGCGATGAGCCCGATGCTTTCCTCAAGCAGGCGCGGCAGGAGCGTTTCGGCCTCCGGCTTCCACACCAGTTCGCGGTCTTCGCTTTCGGCGTTTCGAAACAGGTTGGTCGAACTGTAGCCGGCCACCAGCACCACCGGCACAACCGGCGCGGAAGCGGCGCCGACCGCAAGGCCTGCCGTCAGCGCGAGGCAAAGAACGGTGCACAACGTTTTTTTCAGCATATCGCGCGAACTCCCTTTTGGCTGATTATATCCATAGAAAACATTATAATTTCCATCGCCGGCCAATACAATGTTGCCCGCGAATATTGAAAAAATACCGGGGACGATATGATATAATAGCGAATATCGAAGGGGGCGCTTTCTTTGACAGCAGTATTCACCGCCGTGAAAAAGTTTATCTGCCTGATCGTATCGTCGCTGGCGCTTATCACGTCGCTTCAACGGGGGGACCTCGGGACCGCGTCGTATTTTCCGCAGCCGCAAAGCGCTTTCATGGCGCGCAGCGCAGGCATGCCGCTCGTCGCCGCGCACCGTACCGGCAAGGGCAACGCGCCCGAGAACACCCTTATGGCCCTCGAGGCAGCCGTCGCTGCGGGTGACGAAGTCGATATGTTTGAAATCGACATCCAAATCACGTCGGACGGGGAACTCGTCCTTTACCACAGCCTTTATCTTGACGAAAACAGCGACGCGGCCGAGTATTTCGGGCGGGCGAACACCACCGTCTTTTCCAAAACCTATGCGCAGCTGCGCAACCTGAATATGGGCGAGAACTTCAACCGAGGCGGAAAGTATCCTTACCGCGGCCTGCGCGGCGCCGATATCCCCGACAATCTGCGTATTCTGAAACTGGCGGATTTCTTCGACTGGCTTGCCGCGAGGGGCCTCGCGCAGCGTTATCTTTATTCTATCGAGGTCAAGTATCCGTTCCCCTGGGGTCCCTCGATGGTCGATCAACTCGCCGTTATCCTTGAGCAACGCGGTCTGGCCGGCAACGCGGTCATCGGCAGTTACTGGGCTGACATCACAGCGTATATCGACCGCGCGTACTCCGGCCGGCTCCAACGTTTCGCCAGCATTGCCGAATGCCTGCAGCTCTACAGCGCCTACTATTGCGGCGAGGACCTGACGGGCGTCGACCTGCCCTATATAGCGCTCTCGCTGCCGTATTACGAGGACGACAACCGTATGATGATCGCCCATTGCGGCGACGCTGCATTTATCGACTACGCCCACCGTTACGGCCTGGCGATGTGCTATTGGACCGTCAATACCGACGGCGACGTCCGCGCGCTCGCCGCCGCCGGCGCCGACGTGCTGATGACCGACTATCCCGAGAAGGTCTACGACATCATCCACGCAGGCTGACGCCGAAAACGGTCAAAGAGCACAGGATTGACGTGCCGGACAGAGGTGTGCGCATGAATAAAATTTTTCGTAAAAACGCTCCGTGGTTCATGGGTTTCGGCATGCTCGGGCTCACCATCGCCAACCAAACCTTCTCCGGCGTTTACACCTTCTTTTATGTTGATAAACTGGGCGTCACGCTGCTGATGTTCACGGTTGCCAAAACCGTTTATATGATTTGGGACGCCTTCAACGACCCGTTATACGGTATCCTGTCCGACAGAACGCGCAGCAGAATCGGCAGGCGGAAGTTCTGGATGCTCCTTTCCGCCCCGCTGTTTATTTTTGGCTTCGTCTTCATCTTTTCGCCGCCGTCGGGCTTTATCGCCTCGGGTAACAAAACCGTCCTGGCCTGGTGGCTGTTTTTCGGCTTGCTGATTTATGAAACAGCCGCCGGGATGCAGTGGGTCAACTACGAAACGGTCTATCCCGAAGTTTACACCGGGGACCGGGAACGCTCGAAGGGCGAGATGTTCAAGGTCATGGGGGAAATTGCCGGCGTGCTGATTTCCTCGACCGCGGGCATCAGCCTTTATTACAATTTGGGCGCGACAGGCATGTCGCTGATTATCGCCCTTGTCTATGCGGCGCTTATCACGGTTTGCATTCTGACGCTGTCCGAAAACCCCGCCCACCAGCAGCAGCCGCGTATCCGGTTTGTCAAGAGTTTTAAGGAGACCCTATCCAACAAGCCCTTTTGGGCATTCAATATTTCCAATCTGTTGGCACAAACGGTGAACGCCACGCTTGCGGGGCTCCTGCTTTTCTATGGCAAATACTGCCTGAAAATCGACGGGGACCAGGTCACCGTCATGATGGGCGTGGCTTTCGCCCCCGTGATTTTCCTGGTTTCGTTTTGGAGCTATCTCATCAATAAACTCGGCGCGAAAAAAGCGTGGAAACTGTCCTTTCTGGTCTATGCCGGCTGCCTGACACCCCTGCTTTTCGCAAAGACATTTTTAACCGGCGTCCTTGCCGCTTTCTGCGCCGGTTTCGGCATGGCCGGTTATCTGATTACGCCCGGCGTCATGCGCGGCAGAATCATCGACGAGGATATCAGGAAGTACGGCGAGCGGCGCGAAGGCGTCATCACGAGCATCGCCAGCTTTATCCGGCAGGTAAGCCCCATTGTTTCGGCGGTCATCGTACTGGCCATGGGCCTGCTGACAGGGTATAAAAGCGGCGATGAACCCGGGCCGTACCCCGATTTGACTTTCCGCCTTCTCATTTCCGCCGTGCCCATTTTGTTGCTGATAGGAGCTTACCTGGTTTCTACGCAATGCAAAGGCTATGATGAGGAAATCAAGGAACCAATATAACGGCGCAAGGCGCGATATGTCGAAAAAATTTTCAATTCATTTTTAAAACTCAATACAGTTTTTCAACCGGCAACCGCCCCGCTGCTCACAGGCAGCGGAGCGGTTGCCGGCATCGGGGTTAAGTTGTTTGCCCCGCTGTTTTGAGCAGTTTGAGCCTTGCCTCCCTACCGTTGGTGAAGCCGAATTTGGCCAGGTTCCGCACGCCGCACACCACGCCGTCGTCCATCCGGCAGTCGCTGCCCATAAACCAAAGTCCGTCGGGGTTAAACCTCTTCGCATCTTCCAGCGTCATTTTCCACTGCTCTTCCAGAGGGCCGAAGACCGACGGGTCGTTCGCCCAGGGCATCACCCCGCGGGAAAGATAGTAGACGGTAAACCCGAATGTTTTGGGCTGGACGACGCAAAAATCCATCGTCGCGAGCCTGTTTTGATTCCTGTCGTAAATACTGTCATAAGTAACGAGGGAACACGCCGGCGTCTGTTGGCGCACCATGCCGAAATTCATGTTGCCGATGACCGCCATCGGGCTGTTTTCAAGTTCCGCGATTGTGGAGAGTTCGCCCGCGAACCCCGCGGCCCGTATAACCGCTTCCAATTCCTTGAATATATCGATACGCCGCTGGGTCGTAAAATCGCGCCAGTGCGTGAAAGGGAAACTCCTCGGCTGCAAATCGATGTTCTTGATGGTTTGGTAGTCGGGTCTCCCGTTTTCTCGTGCCCACCGGTTATAGATGTCCACGCGGTGCGGCTCATCCCTGTCGCCGAATTCCAGTTCCAGCACAAAGCCGTCCGTTTCGGCACCGAAGAGCCGTACGATTTCATCGGTCATCTCAAGCATCCGCTCGCGCAGCCCGGGATGGTCGAGGTCATAACAGCCGAAATACTCGCCGAAGGCCTCCTTCGTGCCTTCCGGCGCCCAGACCGGCTCGAGGCCGAAGGTTTTTACGGGGAACTGGTTTTCGACAATCAGTAGCCTGGTTTTGATTTGTCTGGCGCGTGCCGCGTTGAGCGCGTAATGCAGGATGCCGTTGTCTGTTTTCACAGCCGAGCAGGCAGGGTCGCGGTCAAGCCAGGGGAAGCGCGAACGGTAACCGGTAGTCAGCCATTTGACGCCCAGGACAAGCGAATTGAAACCGCCTTGCGCCATATCGTCCAGCAGGATATCCCAGTCGTTCTCGTTATACCGTTCCAGCGAACCGTGCCGGGGGCAGGAATAATCCCAAAAGCCGATTTCCTTCAAAAAATACTTCCTTTCCAAGAAAAGCATTAAACGTGCCAAGCGTGTCCGGAACGGGGTTTGACGAATGCTATAAGACGGTCTTGATGGTCATTCCCTCGAATTCATCCGCCGCCAAACCCTCTATTCTGACGGTTCTGCTTTCGCCGGGCAGCAGGTCGAAATATTCGTCCTCGGGAACGGCGTTTTCCAAGCCGAAATGCACCCCGTGGCAGTAGTTGTCCGCGCTGACGCGGACCAATACGCCGCCGGCATCCGCGCCGACCATTTCCGCGTTGATTTTGCTTTCCGGCAGGTCGAGGCCTTTGAACGAATTCTGCCGCAGGACGGCCGGGCGCACGGTTTCGCCGTCCGGTTTGAGAGCCCACACCTCTTTGCGGGCATCACCCTCGGCGACGGGCAGTTCCAAAACAACCCCGCGGAAAAAGGCGGGTATGACAATGGCGACTTCTTCGGTTCGGCGCGCCGAGCCGTCCAGCGGAAACCAGCCGGCCTGCGCGCGGAAGGTGATTTCTTCCGCCGTATCGTTGCAGCCGGTGACCGCTGCTTGGTCCCCGTTTTTGCGCAATATCAGCTTCACCGGTTCAAATGCCCGCTTCACGCCGTAAAACGAGGGTTTGCGTCGCAGGTAATAGTCGATGATGGTCCAGCCCACTTCGCCCCAGCAGTCGTTATACATCCAAAACAGCGCGCCCGAGCACTGCGGCTTGCTGCGGATGGCCTCCAGTGAATAGTTCAGCATCAGCGACTGCACCATGGATGCGTACAGGATATATTCGGGCAAATCGAGTGATCTTTCCGTGTAATGCTTTTGAATGCCCGCCTTGACCGTGTGCTTTTCAAAGGTGTTGTTGTGCAGTTCCCACACGCCGCTCTCTCTGTCGACGGGCTTGCCGTCGAAATATTCTTCGATGCTTTTCAATGGGCAGGGGCCGGGGTAGCCGTATTCCGAGATAAACTTCGCCGTGATTTGATCGTATTCCTCCGGCGTGACGCGCTTTTCCATTTCGCGGTTCATCATGCAGTCGCCCCAGTGGTGCCTGTCGCCGACTTCATTGGCGTTGGGCTCGCTGCCGCCGTACGGCGAGGAACTCCAATAGGGGATATGCGCGCAGTTTTTGCGCACAATGGCAGGGGCAATTTGGTTATAGATGGTCAAGCCGTAACTTTTATTGCGGCTGTACGCCAGTTTTGAGCGCGACAAGTCCCTGTATATCCACTGGTTTTCGTTGTTCCCGCACCACAGCGCGAGGGAGGCGTGGTTGCGCAGCCGCCGGGTCTGGTAGTCGATTTCTTTTTCAACCTCCCGTTGGAACCAGTCGAGATGGTCCGGGTAAATCGAGCACGAGAACATGAAGTCTTGCCAAATCAAAATGCCGTACCGGTCGCAGGCCTTAAAAAAAGCGTCCCTCTCGTAAATCCCGCCGCCCCAAACCCGCAGCATGGTGAAATGGGCGGCCTTTGCCTCGCGGATGAGCTTGTCGTATTTTTCATCGGTCACCCTGGCGTAAACGGCGTCGGCGGATATCCAATCGCCGCCCTTGCACATCAGCGGTTTGCCGTTGACGAAAAAGCGGAACCAGCGGTTTTCACCGTCGATTCTGCTTGTATCCGGTTCTATGGTCCGGATACCGAATTTCAATTCGCTGATTGACTCAAACCCGCCGCTCGCGGCGGTGATTTTGACATCATATAGCGGCTGCTCCCCCATACCGTTGGGCCACCACAGACGGGCGTCGGGCACGTCGAGTTCCAACTCGACATAGTTCATGCCGGAGACCATCAGGATATCATTTTTCTCCGCGGCGGCTGACCTCTCTCCGCCAAAAAACATCTCCACTTTCACACCGGTGTCGATGGTCTCGAAAAAACGCAAGTTTTCCACTTCAACAACCGCCTTGATTTTGGCAGGTAGTTCGACACTGATAACCGATAAGCTGCTGCCCCGCACCTCGATGCGATTACAACAGTTGATGCGGGCGCCTTTCATAATGCCGACCGTAGCGATGCGCGGGCTCCAGTCCCACCCGTAGACATACTGCGGCTTGCGGACGAACGAGCGGCGCTTGTCCCCGCGGCGCAGGCCTTTGTGGGCGTCCGATTCGCAGGCAACCGCCCAGCCCAACTGTGCCACATCCTCCTCTGTCACATGCTCCAACCCGCTGGTGACGCGCACCAAAAGGGTGTTTTTTCCGTCTGTTACATAAGGCTTCACATCATGAATAAACGGGTAATGCGCGCTGCGGTGCCGGCCGAGGTGAATGCCGTTAAAAAACACGTCCGCCTCCGCGTCGAGGGAATCGATTTCAAGCTCAACCAAATCGCAGCCCCTGTCGATTTCATCGCTGCCGATTTCCCGCAAAAACCACCAGGAGCGTTTTTCGATCCACTCGCTTTCAAAGCAGTAATCTGCCTTGACGGGGTCTTTGATGATGCCATTTTCCATCAGTGGCATATGCACGTCGCACGGCAGGTCTGTTTTCATCCAGCCCGTTCCGGTGCCGCCGCCGGTCTCAAGAATACAGTTTTTCCGGCTGAGGATCTGCGCGGCTTCGCCAACACCCCATGTCAGCGGCGCGTCCCGGAGTTCCCAGCCTTTATCAAGAGAGACAATCATCCGGCAATCATCCCGATCATTGCATTATTTAAGATTGATGAAACGATTATAATACGTTTCCATGCTATAAATACAGATTGATTTACTAATACCATTGTACAGGCCTTCCGGCCGTTTATCCGCCCGAAAGATAGAGAAAAGCGCGGAACAATGAGAAACATCCTGCGGTTTTGCCGCCGTTATCACTGATACGACTGTCCATACAACCCGGGCCCTTAAAATCCCCCGTTCACCGCCGGCGCGGGCCCCATCACAAAGGTCATCGTGCCGCCGCCCGCAATCTGCGCATGCACGATGGACGGCTCGGTGAGGCGGACTCCGTTGAGGGTGACGCTTTGCACATAGATGTTCTCTGCCGACTGGTTTTCGGCTTTGACGGTGAGCGTTTTGCCCGTGCCGAGGTCAATGACGGCCTTATTCACATTGGGCGAGCCGATCCAGTAGCGGTCAGTGCCGGCGACGGGGTAAAGGCCCATGGCGGAGAAAACATACCACGCGCTCAGCGTGCCGCCGTCGTCGTTGCCGTCGAGGCCGTTGACGGCGGTGCTGAAACGCTCGGCGAGCGCCCAGCGCGCCCATTTCTGCGTCAGGTCGGGCCGCCCCGCGTCGTCAAAAAGATAAGGCGCGTGCATATCGTGTTCGTTGCCCATCCAAAAACCGGAACCCGGCACAACGGCGGAGAGGTTTTTGCTGGCGTCGGCCATAAACTGATTCAGTTCTCTGACAAAATATTCTCTGCTGCCGAAAAGCGCTATCAGCCCCGCGGTATCCTGCGGAGCGGTCCATCGCCACTGGCGCGGGCTGCCTTCGCAATATGCGGTAGATACTTTTATAGGCAGAATCTCATCATAATAGCTTAAAATGTTCGGCAGAAACGGCTGTTGCCAGGAACCGTCGGCATTTCGCCCCTGAAAATACTTGGTGGCGGGATTGAAGATGTTTTTATAAGACATGGATTTACCGGTGAAAAGAGCGGCGTCTTCCGTGTTGCCCAGCGCATCTGCCAGCAACGCGATGCTGCCGGCCGCCCAGGACAGTTCCAGCGTCTTACTGACAGATATATTTTCCAAATCGGCGGGAACATAACCGTAGCGGTTCAGCGCTTGAATATCGGGATGGCTTTCGGGGTGCGCCCCTGTTTCGAGGGCGGTGTTTTTCATAAAGGCGTAAGCTTCCACCGCTTCAAAATCGGTAATCCCTTTCAAATAGCTTTCCGCAATCACCATATTCGCCGGCGTGCCGAACATGGAACCCGTATCCCGGCTTTCCGAGGCCCAGCGCGGCAGGCTGCCGTTTGCGCGCGCCATCAGGACAAGGCTTTTCAAGCAGTCGCGCTGGGTATCCGGGGCAATCAAATTCAGCAGCGGGTGCAGTGTTCTGAAGGTATCCCACAACGCCATGTCGGTGCGGTAGGTAAAGCCTTCTGCAGTTCCCGCCTGTTCTTTGAAGCCGAGATACTGCCCGTTGACATCGGTAAAATCCGTAGGCATCATCATGGAATGATACAAAGCTGTATAGAAAATGGTTTTCATTTCACGGTCCGGGCTTTCGATTTTGATTTTCGAAAGCGCCGTGTCCCAGGTGTCGCGCGCGGCGTCCCGGACACCCTCGAAATCGAGGCCTCCGGTTTCCGCGTCGAGGTTGAGTCTCGCGTTTTCCAAACTGACAAAGCTGATGCCGAGCTTCAGTTCTACCGGCTCGTTTTTTATATTGCCGAAATTGATGTCTGCGCCCGTGTCGTCGCCCGCCGCTTCGGTACTCCCCGCGGCGCTGACGCCATTGGTCCATGTGGCGCATGATTTGAATGGCTTACTGAAACGAGCGACGAAGTATCCCTTGAGCCCGCCGTTCGAATGAATCAGTCCTTCCTCCTCGATTTCCATCGCATCGGGGAGGATTCTGACTTTCCCGTCGGCAGCGCTGCCTGCCGTCCTGAAACTGGTCGCGTCAATGAAAAGGTGGGCGTCTTTTTCCGAACGGAAGGTATAGCGGTGTACGCCGGCGTGCGTTGTCGCGGTCAGTTCTGCCATGCAGTCAATGCCAGGCAGATTAACGGCATAGTAACCGGCGGTGGCTTCTTCCTGCTCGTGGGTAAAGACAAGCGGATGGGTCAGTCTGTCGGCCGGTTTGGTATTGCCGATAGCGGGCGTAACCCTGAAATGCCCCATATCTCCCGTGCCGGCCCCGACAAGGCGGGTATGGCTGAAACCCCGGAGATGCCGGTACGGATAATAATAGCCGGCAAAGCCGAGGTTCACAAAATCCGCGCCGCCGGGCAGGATGGTATCCGGGCTTAACCGGACCATGCCGAAAGGCGTTGCGGCGCCGGGGAAAAGCATGGCGCATACCCAGGGGTAACCGCCCGTGCCGATAAACGGGTTCACCCAGCGGCCGTAAACACCGGCTTTCAAATCCGGCATTGTTACAGACGCCGGAGGGGCTCCTGTCGTGAATACGGCTGAAAGAAAGATAACCAAAGTCAGCAGCAGGCTTTGCAGTTTTTTGATCGTTGCCAGCATATCCGCCCCTCTGAACGTGCGCCCAAGACTGCCGGTTTGCCGTTCGCGTCATCTTTAAGCGGAAAAAATGCTTGGTATTATCAAAACCGCCAACCGCTTTCACGGATGGTGGTTTTTACGGCCGCGTGATTAAAATCCCCCGTTCGCCGCCGGCGCGGGTCCCATCACAAAGGTCATCGTGCCGCCGTCCGCAATCTGTGAATGAACGATAGACGGCTCGGTGAGGCGGACGCCGTTGAGCGTGACGCTTTGTACGTAGATGTTTTCGGGCGACTGGTTTTCGGCTTTGACGGTGAGCGTTTTGCCCGTGCCGAGGTTGATTTCGGCCTTTTCCACGTTGGGCGAGCCGAGCCAGTAGCGGTCTGTTCCGGCGACGGGGTAAAGGCCCATGGCGGAGAAAACGTACCACGCGCTCAGCGTGCCGCCGTCGTCGTTGCCGTCGAGGCCGTTGATATCCGTGCTGTGGCGCTCGGCCAGGCACCAGCGTACCCACTTCTGCGTCAGGTCGGGTCGTCCCGCCTCGTCGAACAAATACGGCGCGTGGATATCGTGCTGATTGCCCTGCCAGTAGCCCGCACCCGGGTTGAGCGCCGCGCGGTTTTTGCTGGCGTCTACCATAAACTGATTGAGCTCGCTGACAAAATACTCTCTGCCGAAAAGAGCGACCAGCCCCTGCGGGTCCTGCGGCGCTGACCAGCGCCACTGCCGCGCGCTGCCTTCGCAGTAAGCCGAGGAAACCTCTTTGGGCAAAATCTCGTCGTAATAACTGGTGAAGTTTGGCAGCAGCGGCGTCACCCAGGTGCCGTCGATATAACGGCCCTGGAAATATTTTGTTTCTGGGTTCCACAAATTTTTATAACCCAGCGATTTTTCGGTGAAAAACGCCGCGTCCTGCGTTTTCCCCAAAGCGGCCGCCAGCAGGGCCGTGCTGCCGTCCGCCCAGGCCAGTTCCAGCGTCTTGCTGACAGAGATGTCCTCGTTGTCCGCCGGCACATATCCGTAATCTTTGAACGCCTGCACATCCGACTGCGCCCGGGTTCCCTCGGCCAGTATTTGCAGCGAGGTGTTCTTCATATACCCGTAGGCTTCTTCGGCCTCGAAATCCGTAATGCCTTTGAGGTAACTTTCCGCCACCACCATGTTGGCGGGCGTGCCGAACATCGAGCCCGTTTCCCCGGTGCCGGAAGGCCAGCGCGGCAGCGTGCCGTCGGCGCGCGCCATCCGGACAAGGCTTTTCAGGCAGTCGCGCTGGATGTCGGGCGCGATGAGGTTCAGCAGCGGATGCTCCGTTCTGTAGGTATCCCAGATGGACATATCGGTTCGGTAGGTAAAGTCCCCGACGGTCGAGACCTGTTCTTTGAAGCCGAGATACTGCCCGTTGACGTCGGTGAAGTTGGTGGGCATAATCATCGAATGGTATAAAGCTGTATAGAAAATCGTTTTGATCTCGGGGTCCGGGCTTTCGATTTTAATACGCGACAGCCAGGTATCCCACGCCGCGCGCGCGGCGTCCCGAACGCCTTCGAAATCAAGGCCGGCCGTTTCGGTGTCGAGATTCTCCCTCGCGTTTTCAAGGCTGACGAAACTGATGCCGAGTTTCAGTTCGACCGGTTCGTTTTTAATATTGCCGAAGTTGATGTCCGCGCCCGTATCGCTGCCCGCCGATTGTGTGCTGCCGGGGGCGGCAGTTTCTCCCGTCCATGTGCCGAAGGATTTGAAAGGCTTGTTGAAACGCGCGACGAAATAACCCTTCAAGCCGCCGTAACGGCCCGTAAAGCCCGTAAATACACGCGCTTCCCCCTCCACTTCCATCGCCTCGGGGATAATGTTGATTTTACCGTCCTGAGCGCGGCCGCCCGCGAGGAAACTGGTCGCATCGATGAGCAGGTGCGCGTCCTTGCCGGTGCTGAAGGTATAGCGGTGCGCGCCTGTGTGGACGGTGGTTGTCAGTTCAGCCAGACAGTCGATACCGGGAAGCATCACCGCGTAATAGCCGGCCGTGGCAACCTCCTGTTTGTGGGAATAGACCAGCGGTTTCGACAGCCGATCGGCGGGATTGGTGTCGCCGGCGGCCGGCGTGACCCTGAAATGGCCCATATCCATCACGCCCGTACCCGACAGGCGGGTATGGCTGAAGCCCCAAATGTAATTATGCGCGTAATAATAGCCGGCGTTGCCGGTCTTGAAGGCGTTGATGCCGCCCGGAAACGTGGTATCCGCATTCAGCCGTACCATGCCGAAAGGCGAGGTCGGCCCGGGGGAAAGCATCGCGCAGGCCCAGGGCAGGCCGCCCGTGCCGATAAAAGGGTCCACCCATTGGCCGTATTCGCCGGGTTTCGTATCCGGCATTCCCGTGCGCGAGGGCAGCCCGGTTTGGAAAAGGGCCGTAAAAAACGAGACGAGAACCATCAAGGCAGAAATCAGACGGAACATCCATTTACCGCTGGTCATCGGTTTTCCTCCTTTGTCCGCCGGCGTCTATCCGGCCGTTTTGCGCTGCGCGGGCCGGTAATGCCTCTGTCACGCGGTTTTGGCCTTCTTGAGTTTCCGGTTGGTTTTAGCGGCTTTTTTAGCCGCTTTTTCGTTCGCACGGCGAAGTTTTTCTTTATCGTCTTCCGTTAATATAAACGCCAGGGTCCATAGAATTATCGCGGCAAAACATAAAATCATGAAAAACGGCGCGGATATCAGCCGCAGAACGGCGAGTTTCACCGCGGCGCCGATCAGCGTCGAGCTGATGAAACCGAGGTCGAGCAGTTCCGGCAGGCTGATCGAACCGTCCAGCAGCGGCTTTGCCATCCTGCCAAAAGCGATATAACTCCCGATCATGCAGATGATTCCGGCCGCGCCGAGTATGCCGATGACCAGTTTGCGGTTGCTCAAAACCGCAAAAAACCATGTAATCAGGGCGATCAGCAGCGCCGCCGCGAAGAAAGCCGCGAAAGTGACCGCCGCGGGCATTAAGTGCTTGATATAGGGGTTGTCCAAAAAATCGCCGTTCCCGGTGAAGAGCCCGTCAAGGGTCCCGTTGGGCTTCAAATAATTATAAAGTCTGTAAATGCTGAAGTCTTCCTGGATGTCCGCTTCCATCAGCGTGACGCCGATGCGGATCCTGAACAGCGGCAGAAAAACCGCGCTGGCAAAAACGCCCATACTCAGCAGCGCGGCGACGATTCGGTAGACGGCTTTCATGGTTTCACTTCTTTCTTTTCGGTCCAAGACGAGTTGAGCGCAACGGTACGGTTAAAGACCGGGTGTTCGCCGGTCGAGTCCGGGTCGGCGCAGAAATAACCCTGCCGCATGAACTGGAACACATCGCCAGGTTTGGCGCCCATCAGGCTGTTTTCGAGCAGGCAGCCGGCGGCGACGGTCAGGGATTCGGGGTTGAGTTTGCTTTCCAGGCTCGCGCCGTCGCTTTCGTCGCCGGGGTTTTCCACGTTGAAAAGCCGGTCGTAAAGCCGGACTTCGGCGGCAAAACTGCCTTCCCGGCTAACCCAGTGCAGCGTTCCCCTGACCTTGCGCCCGTCGGGAGAAGTGCCGCCCTTGCTTTCGGGGTCGTAACGGCAGTGCAGGCAGGTCACGGCGCCCGTTTCGTCGGTGTCATAGCCGGTGCAGGTGATGTAGTAAGCGCTTTTAAGCCGGACTTCGCCGCCGGGAAACAGGCGGAAATATTTTTTGACCGGTTCGGCCATAAAATCATCGCTCTCGATATACAGATGGCGGGAGAAAAGGACTTTTCTCGTCCCCAGTTCCGGCCTGTCGGGATTGTTTTCGACCTCGATTTCCTCGGTTTGACCTTCCGGATAATTGTCGACAATCACTTCCAGGGGCTGCAGTACCGCCATGGCGCGCGGGGCGTTCCGGTTGAGGTGGTCGCGGACACACGCCTCGAGCAGGCCGTAGTCGACGATGCTGAACGCCTTGGCGACGCCGACGCGCTCGATGAAGTCCCGAATGGCTTCGGGCGGGTAACCTCTGCGGCGCATGCCGCAAAGGGTGACCATGCGCGGGTCGTCCCAGCCGCTGACAAGGCCCTTGTTGACCATATAAAGGCATTTGCGTTTGCTGGTCACGCAGTAGTTGAGGTTCAGCCGGGCGAACTCGATTTGCCGCGGCGGCTCTTTAAAACCGATTTGTTCGATAAACCAGTTATACAGCGGCCGGTGGTTCTCGAACTCGAGGGAACACAGCGAGTAGGTCACCTTTTCCGCCGCGTCCGACAACGGGTGCGCGAAATCGTACATCGGGTAGACGCACCACTTGTCACCCGTCTGGTGGTGCGGCACATGGGCGATTCTGTATATGACGGGGTCGCGCATATTCAGGTTCGGCGATGCCATGTCGATTTTGGCGCGCAGAACCCGCGCGCCGTTTTCAAATTCGCCGTCCGTCATCCGTTTGAAAAGATCGAGGTTTTCTTCAACGCTGCGGTTTCTGTACGGGCTGTCTTTCCCCGGTTCGGTCAGCGTTCCCCGGTATTCGCGGATTTCGTCGGCGCTCAGGTCGCAGACGTAAGCGAGCCCTTTTTCAATGAGTTTGACGGCGCATTCATAGATAAAATCAAAATATCCCGAGGCGTAGTACAGGCTGTTCCATTCGTAGCCAAGCCAGCGGATATCCTCCATGATGGCTTCGACATATTCGGTGTCCTCTTTCGACGGGTTGGTGTCGTCGAGCCGCAGGTTGCAGATGCCGCCGTATTTTTTGGCCGTCTCGAAGTTGATGCAGACCGCCTTCGCGTGGCCGATATGCAGATAGCCGTTGGGTTCGGGCGGGAACCTTGTCTGCACCCGGCTGTTGACGCCTGCGGCAAGGTCCTCGTCGATAAAATCATGGATGAAATTCGATATTCTGCCGGTATTTTCTTCCATATTCCTCATCCTTGTCGATAAAGATTCAGGTGGCGGCGCGAACAGGCTCGTTGCCTTCGTAATAGCGTATGACGTTTTGCAGCCGCTGTCGTACCCGTTCCCCGCCGAGAAGCCGCATAATGGCGTGAAGGTCGGGTGTGTTGCGGCGCGAGGTGACGGCAAGGCGGATGATTGTCGAAACGTCGCCCACATGCCCTTTGAACTGTTCCGGATGAAGTTTGTATTCCTTGACGTTCGGCGTGTAGCCGAAAGCCGGGCACAACGCCTTGATACGGGCGAACCAGGCCTCTTTGTCGTCCGCGGCGTCGAAAATCTCGAGGTAGGCTTTCAGGACCGCGGCGGCGTCCGCGGGGGCGGTGTTGTCGGGCAGCGTATAATCGGGCACATACAATTCGTCATAAAAATATTCGACATACGCTTTGACTTCCGACCATTGGGCGATGTCCTTGCGGGGCTTTTCGCCGCCCCGGTCGATGCGCAGGATCTGCCTGGCGTATTCCGGGTTTTTCGCCAACAGGGCATGCAATTCTTCGTCGTATACCGCGGCCCAGGCGAGCGTTTTGTCATAAACCTCTTCCGCCGTCATAGCCGCGATGATGTTTTTGCTGACGTCGATAAACTTCGGCATGTCGAACAAGGCGCCGCTGGGGCTCATCTTGCGGAAACTGAAGGGGAAAGCGCTGCGCGGCAGGTCCGGATTCGCCCTGCGCCATTCCTCATAATTGGAGTTGATGAGTGTCAGCAGGTATTCGAGCACGCTGTCCCCGGGGAAGCCTTTTTCAATAAAATAAGAAACGGCCGCCTCCGGGTCCTTGCGTTTGGACAGTTTGCGCTTGCCGCCTTCGTCTTCTTTCATCAACGGGGCCACATGGGCGAATTTCGGCGCTTTGAAGCCGCAGACTTTGAACAGTTCGATATGCACGGGCAGCGAGGCGATCCATTCGTCGCCGCGGATGACGTGGGTGGTGCGCATCAGATGGTCGTCGACCGCATGGGCAAAATGATAGGTCGGCAGGCCGTCGGATTTCAGCAGGACGATATCCATATTGTTTTCCGGCATCTCTATTTTGCCTTTAATCAGGTCTTCGACCGTGATACGCCGGTTTTCATCCCCCGAGGAACGCAGGCGCAGGACAAACGGCCTGCCTTCTTGGACGGCGGCCGCCTGCTGCTGCGGCGTCAGGTGCCGGCAGCGGGCCCAGGGGCCGTAGTAGCCCTTGTTGACGTTTTTGCCTTCCTGTTCGGCGCGGATTTCATCGAGCGTTTCGTCGCTGCAGAAACAGGGGTAGGCCAGGCCTTTTTTCACCAGCTCTTTTGCGAAACAGCGGTATATTTCCCGGCGCGCGCTTTGCTGGTATGGCCCGTAGAGCCCCTCTTCCTTTCCGTCACCGGTGACGCCCTCGTCCGGTTTCAGCCCGAACGCGCAAAGGCCGCTGATAATACCCGAAACGCCGTCTTCGACTTCCCGCTTTTTATCGGTATCTTCGATGCGCAGGTAAAATACTCCGCCGGAAGCCGCCGCGGCAAGCCGGTCGACGTAAGAGGTGAACAGGCTGCCGATGTGCAGAAAGCCGGTCGGGCTCGGCGCGAAACGCGTCACGCGGGCGCCTTCCGGCAAAGTCCGCGGGGGGTATTTTCCCTCCAGCAGCTCCGGGGTTGTCGCGACATCCGGGAACAGCAAAGCGGCCAGCATTTCGTAATCGGTCAAACGGCACACTCCCAACCGTGTTTGTAAAATGAATATCTAATTATCGCAGAAATTGCCTGATGTATCAAGCCTTTTTCCGTCCGGACGGGTTTGTTGCACGTTTTGCCGACCGTGCGGGGTAAAAAACAAACTGCGCTTGATAAAGGGGTTTTTCTTTGATATAGTAGACGCATTCATCCTAAACGGGCTGGAGGCGGATTTCTGTATGCAGGAATTTCGGGATTTGACCATAGGCGAACAGCTTGCCGAAATGGCGCGTAAGTACCCGGACGATATCATGGTAAAGTATACCGACAGGGATTACGCAAGAACCTGGCGGGAGTTTGACGAGGAATGCGAGACGGTTGCGCGGGGTTTTATGGCGCTCGGCCTGCAAAAGGGCGATAAAATCTCGATTTGGGCGACCAACGTGCCGGCCTGGCTGCTGACCTTTTTCGGCAGCGCGAAGATGGGCGGCATTCTGGTAACGGTCAACACCAGCTACAAACTGTTTGAGCTTGATTACCAGCTCAGGCAGTCGGATTCAAAAGCGATTGTGCTCATCGACGGCTTCAAAGGGACCAGCTATGTCGATATCATCAAAACCCTCTGCCCGGAGCTGGAAACCTGCGAGCCGGCCCGCCTTGCCAGCGCGAACTTTCCCGAACTGACCACCGTCATTTATGCCGGCGAAGGGGAATGCCCGAAGGGGATGGTTAAGTGGGATGATTTATACGCCCTTGCCGGACAGATCCCTTATGAAGAATATGCGGCCGTCAGGGATTCCTGCAGCTGCCACGAGGTCATCAACTTCCAGTACACGTCCGGCACCACCGGTTTTCCGAAGGGCGTTATGCTCACGCATTACAACATCCTCAACAACGGCCTGACCATCGGGGACGGCATGAAATTCACGCATGAGGATAAACTGTGCATCTGCGTGCCGTTTTTCCATTGCTTCGGCATGGTGCTCGCCCTGCTCGCCTGCCTGACGCACGGGACGCCTTTTGTGCCCATTGACGCATTTAACCCCAAGAAGGTAATGGACGCTCTGCAAAGCGAAAAGTGCACGGCCGTCCATGGCGTGCCGACGATGTTCATCGCGATGCTTGAACACCCCGATTTCGACACCTATGATTTCAGCCGCATGCGCACCGGCATCATGGCGGGTTCGCCCTGCCCGGTCAAGACGATGAAAGACGTCAACGAAAAGATGCACATGAACGAAATCACGATTGTCTTCGGCCAGACCGAATCCTCGCCGGGCGTCACGATGACGCTGGCCGACGACGACATAGAACACCGCTGCACGACCGTCGGCCGCGCATTCCCCGGGGTGGAATGCAAAATCGTCGACATCCACACCGGCGAGACGCTGCCCCCAGGCAACATCGGCGAGTTCTGCGCGCGCGGATATAATATTATGAAAGGATATTATAAAATGCCGGAAGCGACCGCCCTCGCCATTGACAGCGACGGCTGGCTGCATTTCGGCGATTTATGCATGTGCGACGAGGACGGCTACTACAAGGTGACCGGCCGCCTGAAAGATATGATTATCCGCGGCGGCGAAAACATCTATCCCAAGGAGATCGAGGAGTGCCTGTATCAATTTGAAAAAGTCAAGGACGTGCAGGTCATCGCCGTGCCGAGCAAAAAATACGGCGAGGAAGTCTGCGCCTGCATCATCCCCAAAGACGGCGTTGAACTCACCGAAGAAGAGGTTCAGCAGTACTGCAGGCAGCGGATTGCGCATTTCAAAGTGCCCCGCTATGTCTGGTTTATGGACGAGTTCCCCATGACGGCGAGCGGCAAGATTCAAAAGGTGGTCCTGCGGGAACGCGCCGTCGAGAAATACTCCCTTCAGGCGGAAAAAGCGATTGAAACCGCTTAACACATATTAAGGAGGCCGTAACCGGTGAAACTGGCTTTTTCGACGCTCGGCTGTCCGGGCTGGAGTTTTAGGGAGATCATATCCACCGCCCGCGACGCGGGCTTTGACGCCATCGAAATCAGGGGAATCGGCGAGCAGATGTTTGCCCCCGATATTCCGGAGTTTTCGGATGAAAAAATCGGCGAAACGCTCCGCTTACTCGCTGCCGTCAAGCTTGACATCCCCGTTTTAACGTCCGGGGCCACGCTGGCGGACCCGCAAAAAGCGCAGGAATCCTTTGAAGAAGCCTGCGCGTATATCCGGCTTGCGCCGCGACTGGGCGCTTCTTATGTCCGGGTAATGGGGACGGGGGCTCCGCAGCCGGAAGAAGGCGACTGGGCTCTTGCGGCGAGGCTATACGCCGAACTTTGCGCTTTCGCCGCGCCTCTCGGCGTGACGCCGCTGCTGGAAACCAACGGAGAACTCGCTTCCTCGCGGAAAATGGCCGAACTGGTGCGCGGCTGCGGCGCCGGGAACGCCGGGGTGCTGTGGGACGTCCACCATACCGTCCGCTTTGCGGGCGAAAGCCCCGGACAGACGGCCGAACAGCTCGGCGACCTCATCAGGCATGTCCATCTGAAGGATTCCGTGATTCAAAACGGCAGACCGGCTTACCGGATGATGGGCTATGGAGACATCCCCGTGCCCGAGGCGGTCGCCGCGCTTGAAAAAGCGGGCTATCAAGGTTATTTCTGCCTGGAATGGGTTAAACGCTGGAACCCGGATCTTCAGGAGCCGGGCATCGTGTTTTCGCACTTTAAGTCCTATATGGATATGTTATCGCGCAGCCTGCCTCCGGTATAATTTCATTTGCAACCTTCTGAAAACATAGTGCCAGAACATGATATATTCCCTCGCGCGGCTTGAGTACGAGTGCGCGGGGGATTTTGCCGCGACTGCCGACGCCGGAAGATGATAAAGCCGTGCAATAAGCAGGCTTCTGAAAACATGGTAGTCGCTCGTCGCCACGGCGACGCCCGGCGCCGCTCCGTTACCCGCCGCGCCCCGAATGATTTTCAGGCTGTATTCCATGTTTTCATACGTATTGCGCGCGCGGTCTTCCCTGACGATTCTCCGCTGCTCGATCCCCGCCCGTATCAATTCGCGCTGGATCACCTGCGCCTCCGTTACCTTTTGGCCCGGCCGGACGATGCCGCCCGACGCGACTGCGACGCAGTCGGGGTTGCGAACAAGGTATTCGCGCGCCGCTTCGATGCGCAGCCGCAGTTCTTCGGAGGGGGAGCCGTTTTCCACAGCGCAGCCGAGGATAATCAGAAAGCCGCAATTCCCAGGCCTCGACCGCATTGCGGCGAGCTGGGAAACGAAGGTGAACAAAAGCCCCCCGCCGGCAAACAGCGCGGCAAGAAGGAGTACTGACCATGCCGCGATGATCAGAACGCTCATAAAAAACCCCCGCTTATTATACAATAAACGGGGGCCGGCGGGCATTTTGCGTTCAGGGTATAATCTCGCCGATAAGGCCGGGCGTAAAACCGCAGGCGTTTGCCTCGTCGGTATCAATGTGCATCGCCAGTCTGAATTTATCGCTGACGCGGACCACGACATCGCAGAAAACCAGCGAGCGCTCCGGTGTTTGGACTTTCACGCTGACGATTTGCCGGTCTTGAAGGCCGTACCGCTTTGCGTCCTCGGGGGTGGCATGGATATGCCGCTTTGCCGCAATGACGCCGGTTGCGAGCTCGACAGAACCTTTCGGCCCGGTGAGCAGGCATTTGCCGCTTTGCGCGATGTCTCCGCTTTCGCGGATAGGGATGTCGATGCCCGCTGTTCTTGCGTCGGTTTTCGACAGTTCCACCTGTGTCGCGCCGCGCAGCGGTCCGAGGATGGAAACAGAGGGGAAACCGCCTTTTTCGCATTGGACGGCGACTCTCTCGGCGCAGGCAAACTGGCCGGGCTGCGAAAGGTCTTTGACGGGTGTTAGTTCATAACCTTCGCCGAAAAGAATGTCAAGTGTCTTCCTGTCGACATGCAGGTGGCGGGCGGATGTTTCGATCAAAACCGGTCTTTCCATGGAATAATCTCCTTTGATTTATGTGAAGACATAACTTTCGGTCACCGAATAATTGAAAGTGATTACCATCGGGTATATTTTTCGATTGACATCGATTTCAGTCTCGACGACACACAGACTGTTCAAAAAATATTTTGCCTGTGTCATTCTCATGCCGGAGACCCTGATGGAGCATGTGATGATGCTTCCGGTGTAGGTGGGGGCGAATTTTTTATTTTCGACCTGAACTTTGAAACCCGGCATGTTGATATGGATGCCGCCGAAAGCGTTTGCGAAATCGGAGGCCAGAATCACGCTGAACGCATTGCCGTGCCGGCAGCCGAACGGCTTTTCGGGCAGGGTATTGAGTTTTTCATCCTTGAAATGCAGCTCGATGACATAATAATCGCCGGTCAGCATACATGACGCGCTTTTAATGGCGTCCGCTTTGAGTTTGCTGGCGACGCTCTGGCCTTTGACCGGGAAATCGTTGTGGCTGTTGCCCCGGCTGACGGTCGACTTCGTTTCTTTGTTGATACCGGACGCAATGAACCTCGTGATGAAACCTTTGAACGGTATTTCGGCGTCGATTGCCATTGAGTCGCGGTCGGTCGCTGACTCGACGGAAAAGCGGTATCCGGG
>Ga0116184_10001595_pt1 | contig 21445 bp, 21 predicted proteins | sample AD_JPNNA5_MetaG_FD_89886 | JGI IMG/M metagenome (GOLD analysis project Ga0116184, IMG submission 89886) | Active sludge microbial communities of municipal wastewater-treating anaerobic digesters from Japan - AD_JPNNA5_MetaG | ecosystem: Engineered > Bioreactor > Anaerobic > Digestate | place... | reverse complement strand
CTCAACCTTGCCGTGTTCTCGCTGGCCGCCGTATTGAGTTGTTATTCCAGCGTCAGGAGCATATTTGACCCTGCGGCCGGCAAAGCCGTTTACGACACAATCGGCGGAGGCCCGCAGGCGCAGGACCTCTCCAAACTTTTCAAGTATATAATTTTTGAAGGCTACCGCGCCTCTTCCGGCAACGCCGTGATGCATGTGGCTGCTGTTGGCGTTTCCCTGCTGCTGGGCGTGATGATGTTCCGCTTCATCGCCGGCAAGAAAACCGTCAACGTTTTTTACAGCCTGGGCATAAAAAGAAGCACGCTCTTCGGCGCGAAATACAGCGCCGGGCTGCTGATGCTTTTCGCTTCCGTCGCGCCGCCTTTCCTCGCCTGCCTGACCATCAACGCCGCCTATTTCGGATTTTCGGCAGAATTGCTGACGGCCGTCGCCTTCCATATCGCCGGTTATACCGCGCTGTGTTTCATGGTTTTCACCGTGACGGCCGCGGTATTTAGCTGCGTCGGCACGCTGGCGGAAGGCATCGCGTTTTCGGCGGTCATGCTGGCCGCCCCGTCGATTCTTTTCTTCTGCCTGCAGGTTTTGATGAAAACCCTGACTCCGGGGTCCCCCTACGGATTTTTCGCCGACCCGATGACAGGCCAGGCGAAATCGCTGGCGGATACGCTCGCTTCCTGGAACCCCGTCTACTTTTTTTATAAAAAGGTTTGTGAGGCAGGCGTACTGGCCAGAGAAACCGCCGATACGGCTTTCCGCTGGGTCAAGCCCGATTTTTTGCCGCCTCTGATCTGGCTGGCGGCATCCGGCGCGCTTGCGCTTCTGGCCGTATATCTGTTCAAAAGAAGAAAAGCGGAGATTTGCGGCTTTCTCGGGCAGAACAGGACGCTGAATTTCCTCGCCGTTTTTCTGCCGGGCATTTTCTTTTTCAGCCTTTGCGCGGCGAACATCAAACCGGTTGCCGCGGGCGCGGCGCTGGGTCTGGGCGCTATGAGCCTGATTTACCTCGTCGTCGACTTTGCGCTGATACGCAACTTCCGCGAGTGGCTGCGCGGCATGTTCAAACTGCCGATTCACCTGGCCGCGGCGCTGGCTGTGTTTTTTATTTTTTCCACCGGGCTGTTCGGTTTTTCCACTTACGTGCCCAATCCTGACGAAGTCGAAAGCGCAGAGGTTTCCATGCAAGGTTACAGGGGGCTGCTCAAGCCGCTTGATTCGATGTATTACCACGAGGACTCCGATTATATTTTTTCTGTCGACGTGGCGGGCACGCTGGACGGCTTCACCTCGAAGGCGGATATACAAACCATCGCCGCGCTTCATAAGGAAGTCGCAGGCGCAAACCGCTCGGACAGCGTCGACGCCTCGTTCAGCGTCGTCTATCATTTGAAAAACGGGAAAGCCGTTTACCGCCACTTCGCGAAGGCGGACATGCGGACGCTGGTCAGACTGCTCGAGATTGAGAACACGCAGCGTTACCGTGACGCCGTCAAGAGCGCCCTGACCGAGCCGCGGACCGACGCCGACGGCAACGACGCAGGCCTTGCGAAAACTTTCTACCAGAAAGAGGCCGACGTCTTTCTAAGTTCAAGGTTTCTGGATAAGACAACGCCGATGGAATTGACCGCCCCGAAGCGCCAAGAACTGCTCGCGGCGCTGGCCGCCGACTTCGCCGCGCAAACGCTCGAACAGCGTTATTTCGCGGCCGAGCCGGCGCTGGGGCTGCTTATCTTCCGTTTGAACGAACCGATACTCGACCGTGACGGCGGCAACCCGTTTGAAAAGTTCGACACGCCGTCCGGCAATCCGTTCGCCGACGCCGTCGACGTCACGGCGCAGGGCGTCTCAAGCTTCGCGGTCACAGCCGACATGACGAATACCCTGCGTTTTTTGAAAGACAACCGGGCAATCCTTATCGGCGATGACGGCTCGGCGGCGCAGCAACCGTACTTTGATTTGCTTGACAGCGGCGCAACAGTCGCCAGCGCAAGAATCATCCCTTTCTCTTCGGCGGACGTCGGTTCTTCCTACTATCCTGGTTATTCCGAAATATCCTATCATTTCATCGGAGGCTTTCATGCGGAAGCCCCCGAATACGGCAGGTTCGGCAGCGCTTTCGTCTTAAACGACGCGGAGACCGCCGCAGCGCTGGCGAAAAAGGCGCGCTTTTCGTATTTCACCAAAGGGGCGGGTTATTTTGTTAATTTTGAATTGAAAGACGGCGGGGGCTATACCACACTGTTCGTGCCCGAGCAGGACATGCCCGCGGCGCTGAAAGAACGTATCAACGCTTTTGAATCGGAAACGCCCGTGAGAAATTAAGGTGCTCTCCTGTCAGTTCAAGCCCGCCGCAATCACCAATGCGGCGGGCTTTTCAATTCCTGCATTCGCAAGCGCCTTATCCGGTATCCATACAGCCACGCGGCACATGCCTCGATTGATTTTGAATGGGAAACCTGCGTTAATACCTGTAGTTAGACGCGGCGTTATATCTGTCCTTAATCGCCAGCGGGCTGACCCATTTGAGCATATTGATGAAACTGCCCGCTTTGTCGTTGGTCCCGGAAGCCCTGCTGCCGCCGAAGGGGTTTTGGTTGACCACGGACCCTGTGCTTTTATCGTTGATATACAGGTTGCCGGCGGAAAAACGAAGCACCTTCTCGGCGTGGTCGATGGCTTCTCTGCTCGTGGCATGGAAAGCGCCCGTCAGGCCGTACTCGCTCGCGTTCGCGCACACGTCCAGAATCTCTTCATAACGCTCGTCTTCATAGACATACAGCGTAATAATAGGCCCGAAAATCTCTTCGGTCATGGTTTTATAGGCCAGGTCGCTTGTCAAAACCACGGTGGGTTCTACGAAAAACCCTTTTGTGTCGTCGCAACCGCCGCCGCAGATGATTTCGGCGTCGGAGGATGTTTTGATATATTCGAGATACCGTTTGTTTTTATCGAACGCCGCCTGGTCGATGACGGCACTGACAAAGGTGTCCGGTTCTTCCGCGCTGCCCACTTTAATGGTGGCGATTTCGCCGGCAAGTTTTTCCTTGATTTCAAGCCACCTGCTTTGGGGAATATAACCCCGGGAAGTGGCGGAGCATTTCTGGCCCTGGTATTCGAAGGCGCCGCGGATGATGGCCGCGACCACCCGGTCGGCATCCGCCGAGGGGTGAACCATGATGTAGTTCTTCCCTCCGGTTTCGCCCACAATACGGGGATAACACTTATATCGGCCGATATTGTCGCCGATCTTTTTCCAGAAACTGTTGAACACCTCGGTCGACCCGGTGAAATGAACGCCTGCCAAATCTTCGCTGTTGAAAACAATATCGCTGACCATGCGCGCGTTGCCCGGGATAAAGTTGATCACACCGTCCGGGAGGCCGGCCTCCTGCCAGAGTTTCATCACCATATAAGCCGAGTAGACGGCAGAGGATGCCGGTTTCCAAACGACGGTATTCCCCGCTATGGCGGGCGCAGACGGGAGGTTCGATGCGATTGCCGTAAAATTGAAAGGGGTGACGGCAAAAACAAAGCCGTCGAGCGGACGATAATCGACCTTATTGATGCTGTCTTTCGTCGGGGCGGGCTGCATATCGTAAATGTCGCACAACGCCTTGCAGTTGATGTTGTAAAAATCAATCAGTTCGCACGCGGAGTCTATATCCGCCTGATAGAACGTTTTGCTTTGGCATAGCATGGTTGCGGCGTTCAGCCTCGCCCGCCAGGTAGTGGAAGCAAGGTGCGCCGCTTTCAGAAACACCAGCATTCTTTGGTCATAAGGCATTTCAGCCCATATTTTTTTCGCCTTGTTCGCCGCGTCGATCGCCAGCTGGATTTCGTCCCCGCCGGCTTCATGATAACAACCGATGACCTTGTCTTTATCGTGGGGGATGATGCAGTTTTTTGTTTTTCCGGTTCTGATTTCCCTGCCGCCGATAATTAAGGGGATATCCAGAAAGCCGTTTCTCATCGAGGCAAGCGTATCGAGCAGTTCTTGTTTTGCCGCGCCTGCCGGATAATAGCCCAGAGAGGGTTCGTTATGAAATTCACGCACTTTGAAATAGCCGTTGTTCATACCGGGAGATCGTTCCTTTCGCTGTAATCCATTTTTAAGGGCAAGCGGCCGGAAGAAGGCCGTCTTGTTCGGTGAACGATGGCGGCAACCGGGCCGGCTGCCTGATGATTATACCATATCCGGATGCCGGATGGCCTCATTGATCTGCCGGCGTTTATCAAGCTGCCAGTCTTCGCTGTGCGGATACGATGAAAAAGTCAGCGGCTCTCCAAGTCCCTGTTCCAACAGGGCAAGGGTTTTATCCCTGCCGACAAGGCTTTCCAGCAGCTGCAGCGCGCGCATATCCTGCAGGGCGTCGTAAAAGACTTTCAGCCGCAGGGAGTTCAGCGGCGCGCCGTTTTCTCCGGGATAGACCGCGAAAGCATCGCCCGACGGGAAGGCTTTGCCCGCGTCGCTTTCTTCAAAGGGATTGATCTCGCGCTTTGAAAACTGCGCGTACCAAAAATTGTGACCCCACTGCAAAAAGCCCTTGACGCCGAACTTGTAAAGCTGCATTCCGAGCACGCGGTTGCGCTGGGACGGCATGGCGAAAAACCGGTTGGAAACATAGCCCTTATGCTGGCCGCAGCAGTAGTATGCCCAAAGTTCAGGCACCCGGCCGATAAACGGCTCGATATGGTCGGTTGCGGGGATCGGCGTTTCAACCGCCCCTTTGACATAGAACTTGAAATCCGAAAGGGCGTCAATGACCGGGGAACCCGGGAAAAGCGCCCTGACCAGCCGGCTTCTCTTTTGGTAAACGGCGTACTGCGCGGCGGAAGGTTCGTCGGACACATGGAAGAAGCAGCGCTCCTTGATGCCGTTTTCGTCAAGAAAAGCATTGAGCGATTGTGCGAATTCGGTCAGAAAGCCGGTATATTTTTTGCTGCCTCCCCAGGTGTTCCACCCAAAAAGTCTAACCCGCCTGCCGTCCGCCTCCGCTTCGATTTTCGGCGCATGCCTTGCCCCCCACTGCGTAAACAGATGGGACATTTCAAAATACGATATGCCGCAGCGGCCGCACATTTCCACCCATCGTTTCAAACGGCTCAAGTCAAACCGATAACGCCCGTCCTGCTGTTGGACGCCCACCAGTTGCACGGTCGGCCGTTCGCCGCCGGGCAGCGTATCCAGCGGCGGGGTAAAAAGGGGGGTCAGCACCATGTTCATCCCGTGCCGGGCGGCGTTACGCAAATAATTCTCCGTGATACGCCAATACTCTTCGCTGAAGACCTCCGTTTTATACCATGTCGCCAGGCAGTCGGTATGAAACCAGTTGGTATGGATAAGGGTTTGCGCGGGCAGGCAGGCATCGATGAGTTCGACGCCGACCTGCGCGCAGGCAAGCGTTTCGCCCGCGCAGCGGAAGGCTACGGCTACGGTGTATTCCCCGGCGGAAATCGCCCCGTCCGGGTCTATCTCGAACCAGACGCTTTGCCATTGTTCGGGCTTGAGGGAAATGGACCCGCCGACAGGACGCAGCAGGTCAGGGAACAGACCGGATTCGGTGCGCATATAATAGTCGTCATGGTCCTTATAGGCCGGCAAGGCCGACGCGATGGCTTCGACCTGATATATTTTGATGCTGCCGGCAAGCGGCGAGTCGATTTCGACATCGAGCGCCAGCGCGTCCTTTCCCTGCGCGAATAAAGCCGTTTGGAAAGAAGCCCTTTCGTTTTTAAGCATTGAGAGCGTACGAAGCGGCGTATTTTCCGGTTTTTCGTCGGCAAAAACCTTTGCGAGGGAACTGAGCGTCAAGCAGGTGAACATAAGGACCCCCTGTGATAAAAAAAGAGGCGCACGCCTATGCGCCTCGGGTGTTCCGGGACTTTCAGCCGTTTTTCTTCAAGCTCGCAAGTTTGGTGTCTTTTTCAAGCGCGCGGTCCACCGCTTTTGTTATCGCGTTGGAGAAGCCGAACTCCTGCAGCGCCGCGATGCCTTCGATGGTGGTGCCGCCCGGCGAGCAGACCCGGTCAATGAGTTCGTAGGGGTGCTCTCCGCTCTCAAGAATGTATTTCGCGCTGCCTAAAACCGTTTGCGCGGCGATTTGCAGGGACAGTTTTTTATTCATGCCGATTTTAACGCCCGCCCTGGCAAGCTCGTCGATAAACATATAGGCGAACGCGGGCGCCGCGCCTGCAATAACGCCGAACATCGGGAAATACTTCTCGTCGAGCGGGATAACCGTACCGAAAGCGGAACAGAGTTTTTCGACAAGAGCCGTCTGCGCGTCCGAAGGCCTGCCGTTGGTGCAGTATGCGGTCATCGACTCGCCAATGGTGGCGTTGATGTTCGGCATAATGCGTACCAGCGCGGGGCGGTAGGTAAGAAAAGAGGAGATGTATTCCAGAGAGTTGCCCGCCGCTGTCGAAATGACCAGAGGGTCTGCTGCTTGCAGCGTTTTATCCAAGCGGCCGAGCAGCGCCGGGAAATCGGCCGGTTTGATGGCAATCAGGACGACGCCGCACTGCTTCACCAAATCCTCGGCGGAGGCAGCCTGTACAATACCGTACTTTTGCGCCGCGAGCGCCAACTTGGGCTCGTCAATGTCAAAGGCATGGATGTCCCGCGCATCCACCGCCTTTGCGTTGAGTATGCCTTTGATCATCGCGTTGGCGAGATTGCCGGTGCCGATAAAACCGATTTTCATCTTGCAGCTCGCTTTCGTATCAGTGGTTCATACGTCGGAAGTGCAGTTGGGGCACTTGGTCGCTTCAATATTGATTTCAGACTTGCAGTAGGGGCATTCTTTCGTAGTCGGCGCGGCTTCGGGCTCGCCCTTCTTGCGCTTTTCGGCCAGCTTGTTCATGCCCTTGACGATGAGGAAAATGACAAAACCGATGATGATGAAGTTGATGATGGCGCTGATGAGCAGACCGTAGTTGAGGGTCGGCACACCTGCCGCCTGCGCGTCGGCAAGGGTCTTGAAAGTTTGGTCGCCCTTCAAAACGACGAAGAGGTTCGTGAAATCGATGCCGCCGGTCAGCAGGCCGATGACCGGCATGATGATGTTGGCGACGAGCGAGTCGACGATGGCTTTGAACGCGGCGCCGATGATGATACCGACCGCCAGATCAATGACATTGCCGCGCATGAGAAACGCTTTGAACTCCGCAATGAAGCCTTTGCTTTTTTCCATGACTACCGCTCCTTTGTCTTTGATTTGTTTTTTGCTGAAAGTCTCCTTTGCCATTATAAACGATACCGCCTTTCAAAATCAATCCAAGCATTTTGTTTTTTAATTCATAGATTAAAATACATAAAGATAAACCGAAAGAAACATCAGCACGCTGCCGCCGAGGACAAAAATATGGAAAACGCCGTGAAAAAACTTGATTTTTTTGCCGATGCCAAACAATACCGCGCCGAAAGTATACAGGATTCCGCCGACGAACAGCAAAACCAGGCCGGGATATTTTTCGCCTGAAAACACGGCGCGCAGCGGTTTGATAAACACCATTACCATCCAGCCGATGGCCAGGTAGAGAATCATCTGGACTGCTTTGAACTTCTCCTGGTCGACAGCGGTCAGGACAATGCCGAGCACGCTCCCGAGCCAAGCGGCCGCCAACCCGGCCCAGGCCTGGACGGGATAGCCCGCGCGCAAAGAAACAAGGCAATACGGCGTCAGGCTGCCCGAGATCAGCAGGAAAACCAGCGAATGGTCGATGACGCGCAGCACCTTTTTCAATTTGCCGGGCTTAGCCCAGTGATAGAATGTCGAGCCCATATACAAAAAAATCAGCGACGATCCATACACGAGCGCGGCCGTGACGGCGTAGCCGGAGCCGCTGCGCGCCGCTTTGACCAGGCAAAGCACCAGAGCGGCGACGCCGAGCGCCGCGCCGGTGCCGTGCGAAATATAGTTGAGCCTTTCCTCCGCCACGGTATAACTGGGTAAAATGACTTTTTGCATGGTTTCCTCCGGGTTTATATCGTTTCTTCCAGCCCCTCGAGGCGGAAGGCCGGCACGCATTCGCTGCCGGCTGAAGCCGGGTCTTGCACATATCCGTTGACAAAGCCGAAACGGGCGAACATTTCCTTTGCGATGCGGTATTCCCTTGCGGAGAGTTGCCTGGACAAAGGCAGGCCGAGGGCGGCCGTACCGCAGGGAGTGTACTGGCTCATCAGGCTGACAAAGGTTTCGCGGGGCAGGTTTTCGCTGACCCAGCGCAGGATTTTGCCGGTCTGCGCGAGGTTGCCCGGCAGCACCAGGTGCCGGATAAGCAGGCCTTTGACGGCCAGCCCGTCCCGGCCGAGAACCAGTGTCCCCTGCTGGCGCTGCATTTCGAGCACCGCGGAAGACGCGGCCTCAAAATAATCCGGCGCGCCGGCATATTTTGCCGAAACGGCCGAATCGAAAAACTTGATATCGGGCAGCCAGATATCGACGAGCCCTTCGAGGCGCCTGAGCGTTTCGACGCGCTCGTAGCCGCCGCAGTTGTAAATGACCGGGACCGGCGAACGGTATTGCTCGAGTACGCGCGCGAGAATTTCGGCATAGGGCGTGGGGCTGACAAGATTCAGGTTGTGCGCCCCTTGTTCCAGCAGCCGGTCAAACACCCGCATCAGACCTTCGCCCGACAGAGGTTTGCCGAAACGGCCGCGGCTGATTTTTTCATTCTGGCAAAAGACGCAGCCGAGGGGGCAGCCGCTGAAGAAAACGGCTCCCGAACCGCCGGTGCCGCTGATGCACGGCTCCTCCCAGAAATGAGGGAAAGCGGCGGCGGCCGTAATGATATCCGGCATGCCGCAAATGCCCGCCGCAGCGCCCCGGTCGGCGCCGCAAAGCCTTGGGCATAAAACACAGCCTTCCATAAACCTCCGCCGTCAATGGCATGCCGCCGCAGATAATCATAATACAAGCGGCCCGCCCGCGCAACGCTCCATTTGATTTATTTCATATTCGGTGCTATACTTTTGCCTGTTATCAAGGCACAAGGAGTGCGGTATGCTGCTCGCGATCGACATCGGCAACTCGAACCTTTCCGTCGGCGCCTTTGAGGAAGACCGGCTCGTCTTCGTCTCGCGCCTGGCGACGGAAAGGCACCGTACCGGCGACCAGTACGCCCTTGAACTGAAATCCATCTGCGAAATGCACCGGACCTCTCCCAGCGCTTTTGACGCGGCGATAATCGGTTCCGTTGTGCCGGAACTGACGCCGGTACTCGGCGCGGCCGCCTATACGCTGACCGGCTGCCAGCCCGTGATTCTCGGCCCGGGACTGAAAACGGGGCTGAATATTTTGACGGACAACCCAGCCCAAGTGGGCGCGGACCTCATCGCCGCCGCGGTAGCGTGCGCGGCGATGTATCCCCTGCCCTGCCTTGCGGCTGACCTTGGCACCGCGACGAAAATCAGCATCATCGACTCGAAGGGCGCTTTCTGCGGCTGCACCATCGCGCCGGGGGTCGCCATATCTCTTGAGGCGCTGGCTTCAAGGACCTCCCAGCTGCCCAATATCAGCCTGCAGGCCCCCACGAAAGCGGCCGGCAAGAATACCGTCGACGCAATGCGCTCGGGCATTATCTTCGGCACAGCTGCCATGATCGACGGGCTTTGCGAGAGAATGGAAGCGGAACTCGGCGAAGGGCCCTGTTTCACGGTGGCGACGGGCGGTCTGGCCGCCGATATCGTTCCCGTCTGCAAGAGGGATATCGTTTTCAACGGCGAGCTGGTGCTCGAAGGACTGCGGCTGGTCTTCGAAAAGAACAGAAAGCCCAAAACTCCGTAAATTTTGCGCTGCATCTCCTGCGGGGAGAGCAGCAGCAAGGAGGAATAAAAAATGGCAAACGTCAAAAACCGGAAAATCCTCTTCGTTACCCAGTTCGCGCTGCTGGCAGCCATCGAAGCGATTGTTTGTTTCACCCCGCTCGGTTCGCTGCCCGCAATCGGCCCCATTGTCGCGACGCTGTCGCACATCCCGGTGATAATCACCGCCATAATGCTCGGCACTTTCGCGGGCACGGCGATGGGCTTCCTGTTCGGCCTGTTCAGTTTCATCGTATGGACCTTTATGCCGCCGAGCCCTGTCGTCGCCTTTATTTTCACCCCGTTTTACGGCGTCGGCGAAGCGGGCGGCAGCGCGCTGAGCCTGCTGATCTGCTTTGTGCCGAGAATCCTGATCGGCGTCGTTGCCGGACTGGTTTTCAAAGGCCTCGAGAAAGCGTTGCAGAAGAAAAAGAACACAGGCCCGCTGGTCTACGGCCTGAGCGGCTTCCTGGGTTCGATGACCAACACCCTGCTCGTGCTCGGCGGCATCTATTTGTTTTTCGGCAGGGATTATGCCGCCGCCATCGGCAAAGGGTTCGATCTGATCCTGGGCATCATCGGCATGACCATCCTCACCAGCGGAATCCCCGAGGCTGTGCTTGCAGCCGTTCTCGCCTACGCGATTTGCAAACCGCTCAAGCACCTGCTTGAAAAGCAGCGGCTTTAACCGGATATCCCTTCATCAGAACGCGGCGCCCCCTGACGGGAGCGCCGTTTTTATGTATGGTGGGGCGGATTATTCTTTCCCGGAGACCGCGTCGACGGCGCTGACGATAAAACTGACGGTCAGGGCGGCCATTTCTTCCGGCGATTCCTTCATGCCGTGCGCAATCCAGGAGCCGAACAGCGAAATGCAGCCGGCCGTGTTGTAAGAAAAGAAGTAGTCAAGCGGACCGGGTTCCAGTTTGCCAAGGACTTCCCGGTACTCCTCCTCGATGCGGCGCCTGACGACGGCGACGATGCTGTCGACAAACTTGCCGTTGCCGTTGGCGCTCATAAAGAAGACCCGGAAGTCGGAGTTGCGTTTCAGGTAGGAGTAAAATCCGATGAACAGTTCCCGAGGAAAATCCGTGTCGGTACCGGTGTGTTTCTGGACGATAGCCCTGAGTTCCGCCGCCATATCCGTTTTGATGGCTTCGCTCATGCCCTCGATGTCGTTGTAGTATTTGTAGAAAGTCCCTCTGCTGACGTCGCTTTTTTCCGCAAGTTCTTTGACCGTGATGTTGCTGATCGGCTTTTTGCGCATTAATTCGACAAGACCGTGGCGCAGAGCCGCTTTGGTGCGGCGGACTCTTCTGTCCTCCGCTTTCGGGTTTTTCATGGCAATTTCCCCTCCAATAGGATATTTTTATAATATTTGTATGATATCACACATTACGTTCATTTTCAAGTATTTTTGTCCATTTATGATAAATATTGTTGATCGGCGGTATAAGAAAGCGCAAGGCGGAAGTGCCCCTTGCCGCCTTGCGCCCCGATAGCGTGCGAATATTACTCCCTATTTCTCGCGCAGAAGTTTTTTCAGTTCATCCATGAAAGTGTTGATGTCCTTAAACTGCCGGTACACCGATGCAAAGCGGACATAGGCGACCTCGTCGATGGCCTTGAGTTTCTCCATGGCCAGCTCCCCGATATAGTCGGTGGAAACCTCGCGCTCCAGCGAATTCTGCAGCGTTGCCTCGATTTCGGACACGGCGTTTTCGAGCATCTCGATGGAAACGGGACGCTTTTCACAAGCGCGCAGCATACCGTTGAGCAGTTTGTTGCGGTCAAAAACCTGGCGGGACTTGTCCTTTTTCACGACGATGATGGGTACGCTCTCGATGATTTCGTAGGTCGTGAACCTTTTGCCGCAGCTGATACACTCCCTGCGGCGCCGGATACGCTCGCCCTCGTCGGTAGGGCGGGAATCGATGACTTTGCTTTCTTCAACAGCGCAGAAAGGGCATTTCATAGTGTCACATCCCGATTTTTATTCACACAGGAATATACTCAGATTATAGCATGCGCGCCGCCGAATGCAAGCGTCCGCTCAAAGCAGTTTCTCAAGAAAATCCGCGGAAGCCCTCAGCTGCGCGTCGTCCGCGAAATCGCCGCGGTAGACTTCGATGATGTGGTCGCCCGCATAACCGCAGGCAGACAGTTCCGCAAAAAAAGCGGCAAAATCGAACCCGCCCTCCCCGGGCGGCAAACAGTCGGATATGGCGTTGAAATCGCTGACATGGACATGGACCAGGCTGTCGGCCAGGGGGACGCTGAAGTCGAAAGGCGAATAGCCGGCGCGCCGGGCCTGCTTGATGTCAAGCACAAAACGGAACAACGGGCCGATATGCTCTTTCATGCGTTCCAGGAAGTCAGGCGACTGCGAACGGTAATGCACCACATTCTCCTGCGCAAGGACGACGCCCTGCCTGAGGGCCTCTTCGGCCAGCAGGGCATAACGTTCGAACTGCTCGCGTTCGTCGACGGCGCCGGGGTTCCTGCCGCCGTGCAGCACCACAAAGCCCGCTTCGAGCATCGCAGCGGCAGAGAAAAACTTTTTAAACAGTTCCATACTGTCGTCAAAGCGGCGCCTGTACTCGCTGAAAAGCAGATACGTTTCGCCGAAAGACAAGAAGGGGTGGACCGCGCTGACGCGCACGCCGCCTTCCCGCGCGGCGCGTTTGAGCCGGGCGGCGAACGGTTCTTCAATTTCCGACCAGGAATTGAAAAAAACCTCGCAGCAATCCGCCCGGAGCGCGGCGACTCTGAGTAATGAAAGCTCCGTCTCCAGCGGATAAAAACAGGATGTCGATATGCCGATGCTCAAAGGCCTCTCCCGTTGTTGTTTTTTTTTTATCATACCATAGAAAAAAGCCCCCGACAACCGCGCGGCGGGACCGGCCGGCCTGATTTGACAGCGGCCGGCGCCGCCGTTAGAATAAACGTGCTTTACCGGCGAAAGGGGTGCTGTGTTTGAAAACGCATGAAAACGACGTCCTTCGCGAGCGGATGGCCGGTCCGGCGCCGGACCACATCATGCTGAGCATATCGGGCGATGCGAAAACCACGGCGACCGTCACCTGGCGGACCTCGGCGGAAGTCGCTGAAGGCTGCCTGATACTTCGGGAAAAAGGCTCTCAAGGGCCGTTCAGCCGTTTCGAAGCGCTGTGCAAACCTGTCGGCGGCGACCTGGAAACTTCGAACAGGCACTGGGCGACAGCCACGGGCCTGATGCCCGGCACACTCTACGAATACGCCGTCGGCACGCCGGGGTGCATGAGCGCAACCTATTGCCTTCGCACGCAGGAAGAAAAACTCGACCGGTTCCGTTTTCTGCTGATTGCGGACCAGCAGAAAGGCGCGCCGGCCGAGGCGCCCGATTATTCGCTGATCAACGGCGTCATCGCCCGGGCGCTTGCGCAGTACCCCGACTGCCGGTTTATCCTGACGGCCGGCGACAACTGCGACAACGGAGAGAATGAAATTCAATGGAACGGCATGTTTGAAGGCCTCAAAGGCATCATTGAAAGCATTCCGTTTATGATGGCCACGGGCAACCACGACAACCGCGGCTTTGTGCGCTGCCTGCCGGAGCCTAAGGGCAAGTTCTACCTCGAACACGCCGATTTTTTCGACGCCCAGTTCGAGCATTCCTACCCGAAAAACGGGCCTGCGGGCTACCAAACCGAAAACTATTCCTTTGATTACGGCGACGCGCATTTCCTGATTATGGGCATCAATGCGCCGGACCTCGTCGCTGAATGGGCCTATGAAGATTTGCAGCGCAGCGATAAGACGTGGAAACTGGGCGTCTACCACTTCCCCGTGTACCCGCTCATGCCGGAAGGCCAGCGCGACGACGGTTATCCTCAACTGCGAAAGCCCGTCGAGGAAGGCCGGCTGGACATCCTTTTCGCGGGGCACGAGCATTCCTTCGGCAGAACGTACCCCGCCAGAAACGACGAACTGTTCGACCGTCCTTCTCAGGGAACCGTGCACTACATCATGGGCAACGCCGGGCGCAGCCCTTACCTCTCAAACAGCAAAAAGGTATGGCACTGCTGCTTTTATCCGCAGGAAGAGCCCGTCGCAATGGCCGGGGTTGTGGAAATCGACGGTACGAAATGTACGATTACCGCCTTTCTCGACGACGGGCGCACCGTTGATTATTTCGCCCTCGACAAGCGCAGCGACACCATCAGCCCGCCCGCGCTCGCGCCGGTTTATCTGCGCACCAAATTGGCTTTCAAGGGATATCTGCTGGAAATGGCGGCGCGCGGCATCCCGCCTTTTATGGAAAACGGGCTTTGGTACGTGCCTTTCGCGCTGCTGGTCCAGTCCGTCGGCGGTTATGTGGATAAACAGCCCGGGAAAGTGACTGTGGGCCTTTACGGTAAAACAGCCGAATTCACCGAAGGCAGCGCGACAGCCGTCACTGATACCGGCAGCCTGGCGATGCCGTCGCCCGTGCTGCGCCGCTACGGCCAGCTGTTCATGCCGGCCGACAGCTGTGCCGAGATATTCGGCCTGACCTGGTATTACGCGGCGCGCAACAATTTCATCAATTTCGACCACAACTCCGAGGATAAAACCGTTTCGCCGCAACCCTGACCGGAAGGGCCGCGGCCCGAATTTATGACAAATGTGTTAATTTTTGCGAAAGCACTTGATTTTTTAATCGGGTGCCGTTAGAATATGTTTGGCACTCCGGAGTCGTGAGTGCTAAATCTATCGTCCGTCAAGGAAGGGTGCCAAAGCCCTTTCAAAATATTATATCAGGAGGAGATTTCATGAAGATCAGACCACTCGCAGACCGTGTCGTCGTCAAGCTCATCGAGGTTGAAGAAACCACAAGCAGCGGCATCATTCTGGCTGCATCCGCACAGGAGAAGCCGCAGGTTGCCGAGGTGATAGCGGTAGGACCGGGCGGCCTTGTCGACGGCAAAGAGGTCGAGATGTACGTCAAGGTCGGAGACAGAGTCATCACCAGCAAGTATTCCGGAACCGAGGTCAAACTCAACAAAGAGGAATACACCATTGTCCGCCAGAACGACATCCTTGCGGTTGTCGAATAATGAAACGGGAGGAATAAGATCATGGCCAAACAAATCGTATACGGCGAGGATGCCCGCAAGGTCCTGCAAGCGGGAATCGACAAGCTCAGCAATACCGTAAAAATCACGCTCGGCCCCAAAGGCCGGAACGTCGTGCTTGACAAGAAGTACGGCTCGCCCGTCATCACCAACGACGGCGTCACCATCGCCAAGGAAATCGAACTGGAAGACGCGTTCGAGAACATGGGCGCGCAGCTGGTTAAAGAAGTCGCCACCAAGACCAACGACGTCGCCGGCGACGGCACCACCACCGCCACCCTGCTGGCGCAGGCGATGGTCCGCGAAGGCATGAAGAACGTCGCCGCGGGTGCGAACCCGATGGCCGTCAAAAAAGGCATCAAAATGGCTGTCGACGCCGCCGTTGCGGCGCTGAAAGCCAACTCCAAGCCCGTCAACACCAGCGAAGATATCGCGCGTGTGGCGACCATCTCCTCAAGCGACGAGGTACTCGGCCAGATTATCGCCGACGCGATGAAGAAAGTGACCGCCGACGGCGTTATCACTGTTGAGGAAAGCAAGACCGCCGAGACCACCTCCGACGTCGTCGAAGGCATGCAGTTCGACCGCGGCTATATCTCCCCCTACATGGTCACCGACACCGATAAGATGGAAGCGGTCATCGACGACGCGCTGCTGCTGATCACCGACAAAAAAATCTCGAGCGTGCAGGACATCCTGCCGCTGCTTGAGCAGATCCTCAAAGCAGGCCAGAAACTGGTCATTGTCGCCGAGGACGTCGAGGGTGAAGCGCTTTCGACCATCCTGGTCAACAAACTGCGCGGCACCTTCACCTGCGTAGCCGTCAAGGCGCCCGGATTCGGCGACAGGCGCAAGGAAATGCTCCAGGATATCGCCGTGCTGACCGGCGGCGAAGTCATCACTTCGGACCTCGGCCTTGAACTCAAAGAGACGCAGATGAACCAGCTGGGCAGAGCCCGCCAGGTCAAGATCTCCAAGGAGAACACCATCATTGTCGACGGCGCCGGGGATAAAGCGGACATCAAAGCCCGCATCGGCCAAATCAAAGTCCAGATCGAGAACACCACCTCCGATTTCGACCGTGAAAAACTTCAGGAGCGCCTGGCGAAACTTTCCGGCGGCGTGGCGGTCATCAAAGTCGGCGCGGCGACCGAGACCGAAATGAAAGAGAAGAAAATGCGCATCGAAGACGCCCTTTCGGCGACGAAAGCGGCCGTTGAGGAAGGCAGCGTCGCCGGCGGCGGCGTAGCGCTCATCAACGTCATCCCCGATGTCGCGAAACTGCTCGACACGGAAGACCCCGACATCAAGACCGGCATTAAAATCGTAATGAAAGCCCTTGAAGAGCCCACCCGCCAGATCGCGGCGAACGCCGGGCTGGAAGGTTCCGTCATCGTCAACGCCATCGTCAGCTCCAACAAAAAGGGCTACGGCTACGACTTCGCGAAAGACAAGTACACCGACATGGCGAAAGCCGGCATCCTCGACCCGACGAAGGTCACCCGTTCCGCCCTTGAAAACGCGGCGTCCGTCGCAGCGATGGTCCTGACCACCGAGAGCCTCGTCGCCGAGAAGCCCGACAAAGAAGCCGAAGCGGCAGCCAATGCGGCGGCCATGGCGGCCCAGGGCGGCGGCATGTATTAATCCCCAGCCCCCTTCTATTACAAAGCGGGAGCGCGTCCGATGACGCGCTCCCCTTTTTTCTGCCGGCACAAAGCCGGATTTGATAATCCCGCCGCCAAAGTTAAAGCAAACGGATGGCATTTCCGCTTCGCTTTAAAAGCGGAAATCGTTGATTTTGTTATATCGAGCCAGTCTGCTCCGCTCCTTGAGCGCATCGAGGTTGTCCGGCGCTATGCCGTATGCGTTTAAGACCATCTCGTAGCAAAGCGGGTTCGGGCTGTAGCGTGCGTCATCCCATATACAGCCGTCGTCGAGCCCGCTGCCCCGCATGACGGCAGCCGCAACGGCAGGGCTGCGCGACATACCCGCGGCGCAACATACAATCAGAGCGTCGGCGTTCTTCATCGCCTCGTCGGCAAACACCTTGATGCGTAGCGCGGCGGCGTTATCCATTGATTTCGGGTCGCCGGGCAGCAGGACGTCCGCGATATGGAGTTCGAGCAGGCGGCCCAAACTGCCGGGAGGGCATTGCACGCGGTCCCACGCTTCGTCATAAAACGCGATGATATCGTACTTTTTGCCCGGCAAAATATGAAACGGGACTTCTTTGCGCGCGCAAACAATCAACTCAGCCATGCCTTCGCCCTTAATCCGCTTTCCATTCATCCAGGAAATACGCCCTTGAATTCGCTCTTGCGCCCTGTGCGTCCACCACCTCAAGGCGAATATAGACATCCGACGGATCAATCTCGAACTTTGCGTGTGTCAGCCGCCCGGAACCTACGGCGTTCGCGGCCTGTCCGTGCCGGCCGGCCGTTGTACAGGTGATCCTGACCGCTTCCGAGCAGCTGATTGAAACCGTATCATTCTCAATAGAAAGCGATTCGATGGCCGGCCCTGACGAGGCGTAATAATCGCCGTTTTGGAGGGCCGCCATAATGGTTTTGTAATCGAGATTTTCGGCTTTGACCATCACCCAGCCGCCGAACGAGTCGTTGAGAGGATGGCCGAACGGGCTGCGGTTATGGTTGTCGTCCGCGGCGACGCAGCCGATGCGGTTGCCCATGCGCAGCAGCGTGTCGTACACCTGAGTTTGATTGCCGTCGATGCCGTCGAGGTTATAGGCGCCGAAATTGAATATTTCGCAAGCAAATATCCCCTTTAAGCCGCGATAATCGTCGAGCGTTTGCAGCGACCAGTACGGGTGGTTATAGCAAACGATAAACCCGTTTGCGTTCAAGGTTTTAATAAAAGTATTGACGCCCGCCATGTCGCCGTAAGCGGGTTTGGGTAAAACAGGCTCCCTCTCCCCTTCGTCGAGCGCGTAAGCGTTGAAATGATAGCATTTTGTGAAATAACTGTTCGCCACATCTTTTTGGCTGATGTCGATTTCATAACCGTTTAACGCCAGAAAGCGCCCGTCCGTCAGATTGTTGTGCCGAAAGAACCGCTCATGGTCGGTAAACGCGACGATGGAATATCCCCTTGCCGCATATTCTTTTTTTACCTGTTGCGGCGTCATAGAACCGTCGGAAAGTGTTGTATGGCAGTGGAGATTGGCTTTGAAAAACCGGCCGGTTTCGGGCAGGAGGAAGCGTTTCATCTCTTAATATCCTTTCGGTCAGCCGCAAAATCGCGCGGCTTTTAATGTAAAAAATAACCCCGCTGTCCCTCGGGGCGGCGGGGTCGGCTGCTTTCAGCTGTCCATGCCCAGTTCGACGGCCCGCATGTTGCCGGCGACGAGGTTTTGCTTGCGGGGCGGAACCGCCTTTTCGATGGCCGCGCGCATGGTGTCAAGCGAACAGAAGCGGGTCTCCGCAAGCATTTTGCCGACGAGGATAATATTGGCCAGGCCCTGCAGCCCTTTTTCGCCGGCGAGGGCGGTGGCGGGCACATAGAAAGAGGAAATATCTTCCCTCGCGGTTTTGCCGCCGACAAGCGAACTGTCGATGATGGCGATACCGCCCGGCGCCACGCTGCCGATAAACCTGTCGAAGGACGGCTGGTTCATCACGATGAGGATGTCGGGCTCGGTCACCAGGGGCGAGCAGACCGGTTCGTCTGAAAGGCAGACGCTGCAGTTTGCCGTGCCTCCGCGCATTTCCGGACCGTAGGACGGCAGCCAGGAGACTTCCCTGCCGTCAATCAGGCCGGCGTAGGCGATGAGTTTGCCCATGAAAAGGATGCCCTGGCCGCCGAAACCGGCCAGCAGAACGTTGAGGTCCTTCATGGCTGCGCCTCCCCCTGAGCCTGCGCGGACGTATCTTTATAAACGCCGAGCGGATAATACGGCAGCATATGCTCGCGAAGCCACACCAGCGCCTCGGACGGGGTGAAGCCCCAGTTGGTCGGGCAGGAGGAAATGAACTCGACGATGGAGAAACCCCTGCCGTCAAGCTGCGTCTGGAAGGCCTTCTTCACGGCCTTTTTGGCGGCGAGCACGTTGCGAACGCAGTCGACCGCGACGCGCTGGGCGAAGGCGGTACCGTCGAGGGTGGAAAGCAGTTCGCAAACCCGTATGGGGTAGCCCGCCGTTTTGACGTCCCTGCCGTAAGGCGATGTCTGCGTGACCTGGCCGGGCAGCGTGGTCGGCGCCATCTGGCCGCCGGTCATGCCGTAAATGGCGTTGTTGACAAAGAAAACGCAGATATTCTCGCCACGCGCGGCGGCGTGCACCGTTTCGGCCGTGCCGATGGCGGCCAGGTCGCCGTCGCCCTGGTAGGTGAACACGGCGGCCGAGGGTAAAGCCCTTTTGACGCCGGTTGCAATCGCCGGCGCCCTGCCGTGCGGCGACTGAATCATATCGCAGGAAAAATAGTTGTACGCCATAACGGCGCAGCCGACCGGCGCAACGCCGACGGCGCTGCCTTCAAGGCCGAGTTCGTCGAGGCATTCGGCAATCAGACGATGGATGATACCGTGCGTACAGCCCGGGCAGTAGTGTGTCGGGGCGTCGGTCAGCGCGTGCGGTTTTTCAAAAACGACAGCCATCAGCGCGCACCTCCTGAAAGATTTTCGATTTGCTCGAGCACCTGCGCCGGCGTGGGAATCACGCCGCCGGTGGTGCCGAAAAAGCCGACGGGTTTGGAACATTCGACGGCGAGCCTGACGTCGTCGACCATCTGGCCCATATTCATCTCGACGCATAAAAAACGCGAAGCGTGCCGGGCCGCAGCCTGAAAATCCTTTTTGGGGAAAGGCCATACGGTAACGGGCCTGAGCAACCCCGCCCTGATACCGCGTTCCCGGGCGGTACGCACGGCGGCTTTGGCGATACGCGCCGCGGCCCCGTAGGCGGCCACGACGATATCGGCGTCATCGACGAGGTACGCTTCGCAAAGCGGTTCTTTCGCCTCGATCTCACGGTAGCGTTCAAAGCGTTTTTTTACCAAATCTTCCAATTCGCTCGCGGTAAGATAGAGCGAGTTGACGATATTGTGTTCCCTTTGGTTGCGATGGCCGCAGGCCGCCCAGGGCTTCGCTGCCGGAACCGGAACTTCTTTGCCGCCGATTTCGACGGGCTCCATCATCTGGCCGAGCAGGCCGTCGGCAAGAATCATCGCCGGCATGCGGTATTTGTCCGCCAGGTCGAACGCCTTGCCGACGAGGTCGACCATTTCCTGCACCGATGAGGGCGTAAAGACGAGGATATGCAAATCGCCGTGTCCCGGAGCCTTTGTCGCCTGCCAGTAATCCGCCTGCGAGGGCTGAATGCCGCCGAGGCCGGGTCCCCCGCGTTGAACGTTGACAATCAGCGCCGGCAGGTCGGAGCCGCACATATAGGAAATTCCCTCGGTTTTCAGGCTGATGCCCGGCGACGAGGACGAGGTCATCGCCCTGACGCCCGCCGCCGCCGCGCCTTGCACCATATTGATGGCGGCGATTTCACTCTCCGCCTGAAGATAGACGCCGCCGACCTTGGGCATTTGTTTGGCCATGTAGGCAGCCAGTTCCGTCTGCGGCGTGATGGGATAGCCGAAAAAACAACGGCAGCCTGCGTCGATTGCCGCCTGGGCGAGCGCTTCGTTGCCTTTCATCAAAACACGTTGAGCCATATTCATCACCTTTCCACCGTTATCGCACAGTCTGGGCACATGATCGCGCAGGACCTGCAAGCGGTACAGTCGCCGGGATTGGACACTTTCATGGGAGGGTAACCCTTTGCGTTGAGTTCATCCGCGGCGAGTGCGAGCACCCCCCTGGGACAGGCCTCCGCGCAAAGGCCGCAGCCCTTGCATAAGTTTTCGTTGATGGTGACTTTAGGCATAATTCCCTCCGTTTAGTTCCACGGCAGTTTTACGAGAATCTCTACCGGGAAAAGATCATAGCCGGCCAGTTCCGGCGCGCCGGCAAGCGCCGCGGGGACGGTGCTGGCGAACAGCGGCAGGCCTGTCAGCCCTGCTACCGCCTTCGCATAAGCAAGCCCGTCCAGAATATCGGCCGGGGCGGTCAGCCCCGAAAGGTGCGAATTGTTGACAATCGCCGTGGCCTTGAGACCTGATGCGGCTTCGATTTCCCCGAGCAGGGCAGCAGCATCGGCCGGAGCCGCGGTTTGGATGCGGAAGCGGTTGACGACATAGAGCATCTCGTAGCCGCGCGCGCAGATTTCTCCGGCAAAGCGGCCGAGCGCGGCGGCGCCGGCGTCGTCGCCGCCGGCATCGATAATCACGTCTCCCCCGCCGCCGATGGCTGCGCCGATACCCGGCGTCAATGCCGGTGCGTCAAGCGTGGTACCTGCGGTGCCCGGGGCGATCAGGCGGACGCCCTTCTCTTCGAGAAAGCGGGCATAATCGGACGAGCGGAAATAGGGGTTGACGATGTCAAGGTCAACAAGCGTCATTTCCCCGCCGCCTGCACGCCGCCGCAAGGCGAGGTTGAGTGCAAAATTGGTTTTTCCGCTGCCGTAATGGCCGCGTACGATCGT
>Ga0116184_10001575_pt1 | contig 21602 bp, 20 predicted proteins | sample AD_JPNNA5_MetaG_FD_89886 | JGI IMG/M metagenome (GOLD analysis project Ga0116184, IMG submission 89886) | Active sludge microbial communities of municipal wastewater-treating anaerobic digesters from Japan - AD_JPNNA5_MetaG | ecosystem: Engineered > Bioreactor > Anaerobic > Digestate | place... | reverse complement strand
GCTCAGCCATACGGCCTCCGAGGCCAGGGGGGCAGGCCTCAGCCGGATCATGTCCCACAGCTCCAGCTCCAGTTCCAGGATACGGTTCCGGTTCTCGCAGATCCTCCTGAAGCGGCCGCAGTCCATGCGGCCCGGCGTGTGCTCCTCCAGCCATGCGATCATGGCCTTCACGTCTTTCATGAAGAGGTTCTCGGCCCGCTCGCCGTGGAAGTTGTACGGCACGTCAAGGCGGTAGGTGGGGATGTCGAAGATGCGCTGGATCACGGCGTACGAGGCAGCACCCGCGTCGCAGGGCAGGTTGGAGCTCAGCATGGCCACGCCCTTGGGCATATGGCCCCTGATGACCATGCCCACCGTGGTCTTGGGCAGGCTGCAGGCATCGGGATTCATGCCCTCGTTCTCCGCCGTGTCGATGTACTTCGTGGCCGATCCGGGGTCCACGATGGGGAGAATGATCCCCATCCCCTCCAGGAGATAGCCGTCCAGACCCATGGCATGGATAATGTCAATGGGCACCAGATCCTCGCTGACGACCATGCGCTCGGGGTGGTAGAACATCTGCCTCAGCATGTCGATGATGCCGGTGACGACGGTGTGCAGGGCCAAACAGACAGACTCCAGGTAGCGGCCGGTCCTGCCCCGCCCATACCGTCTCATCAGGGCGTTCACCTTCAGCAGGGTGAACATCCAGGGGTTGCCCACGAGCGTCCTGAGGGATCCCACGGGGCCAAGCCGTAGATCCATCTCCGCCATGAACCTGGCGATGACGAAGTAATTGAGTGCCCAGTATTTCAGGTAGATGAGGGCGGAGTTCAGGTCCTTCGCGCTGAGGAGGTATTCCGGCAGGGATGACCTCCAGTGCTTCATCGCGGTCTCCGGCAGCTTTGCGACAAGCGACCTGACTGTTGCAGTAAGGTTACCTTCCATGCATTCTCCCGGCGGCGCCGTTCAGTCCGCCGCCCCTGCTCCGGGTCATCATCCCGTTCTCCTTGCTTCCAGGCGGTCGACCTTCATGACGTTCTCCATGAAGAACTCCAGCTGTCTCATCATGCTGTCCCTGGACGCTATGCGCGGATCCAGCAGGTCGTAGTCCAGGACGAGCAGGGGGATCTTCCTCTCCCGGCACAGCTCCCTCAGGATGCCGTTCATGGCCTGTCCGCTCTTGCACCCCACGTGATTGGCCACCCACACCATGTCCAGGTCGAACTGCCTGACCATGCGGAAGATGTCGTCCAGGTAGTTGTCGGCGGGCCCCCGGGTGTGGCGGACCATGGGGCCCTGCATGATGACCATACTCAGTCCCTTCAACATGGTCTCGGGTGAGGAGGTGTCGATGGGCGTATGGTGGTTGTAGGTCATGCTGTCGTTGATGAGCGTCACGCCGAAGAGACGCTCGGCTTTGTTGAAGATGTCGACGAAGTGGGGGAAGGGCGGGTTCCAGAGCACGGTCCGGAAACGCTCCTTCTCCGTTGCCGGTCTTCCTTCCTCGAGGTTTTTCCTTGCCATCTCCACCAGCCGCTCATAGTGCCGGACGGACTTCGGGTGGCCCGCGAAGAGGTTGAAGTGCCACATGTGGCTCAGGATCACGGCCTCGGCTGCAAGGGGCGCCGGCCTGAGCCGGATCATGTCCCAGAGCTCCAGCTCCAGATCCAGCATGCGGTTCCTGCCCTCGCAGATCCTCTTCAGCTCGTTCCAGTCCATGCGACCGGGCGTGTGCTCCTCCAGGAACGCGATCATGCCCTTGAGGTCCTCGGAAAAGAGCCGCTCCGCACGGTCGTTGGTGAAGTTGTTCGGCACGTCCAGGCGGTAGGTAGGCAGCTTGTAGGCGCGCTGGATGTAGGAGTACGACGCCATGCCGGCGTCGCAGGGCATGTTGGAACTCACCAGGGCGAGCCCGTCGGGCATGTGGCCCTTCATGACCATGCCCATGGTGGCCTTGGGCAGACTGCAGGCGTCGGGGTTGACCCCGGCGTTCTCCGCCTCGTCGATGTACTTCAGGCAGAATTCGGGCGTCATCATGGGCAGGAGGATGCCCATGGCCTCCAGCATCCAGACCTTGAGTCCCATGGCCCGGGCGATGTCCGGAGGCACCATCTCCTCGGTGATGATGAGACGGTCCCTGTGGTAGAATAGGTCCTCAAGCAACTCGGAGAGCAGCTCGGCCACCGAGTGCACGACCATGCACATGGACTCGAGATAGAGCCCGCTCCTCCCGCGGGCGAACCGGCGCATCAGGGCCGTGGCACGGAGGAGGTGGAGCATCCACGGATAGCGGATGAGCTCATGGATGAAGCCTATGGGGCCGCGTCTGATCACCACCCTCGCAATGCAGCCCCAGACGAGGAGGGAGTATTTCGCATAGACGAGGAAATCGGCTGCCGAGAACGACGACAGGTCCAGGATCAACTCCCTCAAGCCCCGAAATGCGTATCCCGCGGCTGCGGATACCCGGTTCACGAGGGAGCGTGCCCCGATGGGGGTGTGTGACAGGACAGTGTCGATCCTGAATCCCATGCGTCACCTGCCCATGCTCTCGAGGAAGGCCTGCACCCGGGTGCGCAGCTGACCCTCTCCGCCCAGGCGGTACTCCCGCTCCAGCTTGAGCACGGGAATGCCTTTGTCCCTGAGGGCCGTCACCAGGGGCATGGAGTCCACCCCCCAGAGGTCGCAGAACTTGATGACCTCGATGACCACCCCGTCCACGTTGTATTCCCGGACGATGTCGATGACGGACTGGAGCCTCCGGTCGAAGTCCTCCATCATGCGGGGGCAGAGAGTCTTCCTGAATGCGTGCTCTGCCAGGGCCCGTACAGGGCCTCTGCCGTTCGTCTCCACGGGCATGAGCCCCGGGATGGAGCCGGTGCAGAACCGGTCCGCCACCACGAGCCCACCCTGGGACTCGATGACGCGGATGAAGTCGGGATCGTGGAGGTGTCCGCCCACCACCATGAGGCGGGCACGGTGGCCGGTGATGTCCCCTTGCTGCTCGACCTCGTCCCTGAAGGCCCTGATCTCGGGCATGATGAGGTCCTTGGGCGAGGCCAGCGAGGCCATGAGCATCGCGTGGAACTCGGTGCCGGTGAGCGGGGGGTCGGGACGCTTCCTGAGCTCGCCCACCGCCTTCACGGTCTCGGCGTACTCGTTCCACGACGCTATGGCCTTGTCGAGGGAATCCGGGCCCATGTCCACCTGGAAGTGGGAGGCCAGCCTGTCCGAGAGCATGTGGAGCTCCTCCTCCATCCAGTCGAGGGTGGCCTCAGAAACCTTCCGGGGCACGTCGATGGTGTGGACGAAGCCGGGCTTCTTCAGGTATTCGAGGTTGTCCTGCAGGCGTTGCATGTGGGCGCAGGACGGCACGAAGACCCATCCCTGAAGGAGGTCGTAGCGGTCGTCGAAGGCGAACTCCAGGATGCTCCGGGTGTAGGAGCAGACCAGGCTGGAGAGGTAGTTGTCGGCGATCTCCGTGCCCGCGATGCCTGTGGCATGGAGGCGTACGGGAAAGAGCCTGTCCGCCATGAGCAGGGGCTCGGGCACGAAGGAGCAGGAATACCCGAGGGGTATGCGCCCATCTCCGGCCGCCTGCTCCACGAGACGGTTCACGGGATTCTCCAGGAGCTCTTGAAAGACCTTCAGCGCCTTCCTGTCCGCTGTCTTCACAGTATTGCCCTCCTTGCACATACGGCACTCACGGAATGAGGCGCAGCTTCCTCATGATGTCCGAGACCGTGACCAGTGCAGGCGAGGAGTCCGGAATCCCGGTCAGGGGAGCGCCTCTGAAGTCGAAGTCCCTGATGTCCTCGTCGTCTGCGATCCATCCGTAGACCTCGAGCCTTGTCCTAGAGCCTATGTCACGGGCCTCCTCCTCGCTCCTCACCCTGTTGAGCACAAGGCCGATGTCCCGATAGTCCACCGCTTTCCTCTCTCCTGCCACCAGCGCAATGGCATTGGCCACGTTGATGCCCTTGGCCGAGGTGTCCGATACCAGGACGAGGTGATTCACGGTCTTCATGACCCGCCTGTTGATCTGCTCGATTCCCGCCTCGCCATCGATGAGCACGATGTCGAACCTGTGGGCCAGGTCCGCTATGATGTCCTTGAGCAGGTTGTTCACCCTGCAGAAGCAGCCCTCGTCCTCGGGCCTGCCGATGGCCAGCAGGGCGTACCCGTTCTGCTCCTGAAGGGCGTCGAAGATCTCGTAGTCAAGGAGCTCCAGGGTCTGACGGTTTCCTGGGGCATCACCCTTCTGGATCTGTGCAATGAGATCCTTCCTGATGTCGTCCACGGTCTTCCGGACAGAGATACCGAGTGACGTCGCGAGACCCACGGCGGGGTCGGCATCGATGGCCAGGATCTTCCCGTGGCCGTTTCTTGCCAGCAGGCTTACCATGAGGGCCGAGACGGAGGTCTTGCCCACACCGCCCTTGCCGCATACGGCAATGATCCTCGCCTCAGCCATGGAGCGCCTCTCTTGACTTGTCCATAAGCCTCTCCCTCATGCCCTTCAGGCCGTCTGCCTCATCGCACACGTCCCGATAGTCACAGCTGGAACATTCGAAATCCATCTCCTGGGCCATCTTGTTCATGGCCGCGATGATCCTCTCCGCAGGGGCGGTGATCTCCCTGAGCCTCACCACATCGGCGGGGCTGGAGGTGACGTAGATCACCTCGACGCTCTTCACGAAGGGCCTTTCACGGAACAGGCCGATGAGCGCCGAGCCCAGGATCCTGGCTGAAAATCCCCGTCGGATCGCTTCAGCACTGATCCTGCACCACTCCCTCAGGTACTGGGATACGGACCGCATCATGAAGCCCTCCATGTCGATGCTGTAGCGGAGAAAATCCAGGTCCTTGTGCAGGTCATAGGCATTGTCTTGCGTGAAGCCCTCCACCCCTGCCAGCACCACCTTGCCGAAGGGGAGGTTCTGTCCCATGCTTTCCGGGAAGTCGGGCCCCAGGAGGGTTATGGTCCCGTCTTTGATGGCGGAGATGTCGTGGGTCCACAGGAGGCAGGACACGGATTCCATCTGCGGGCTGCCCAGTTCCAGGCCCAGATCCTCCTTCAGCACGATGTTCCTCGCGCCGCCCTTGGGCCAGGAGAGGCCATTGTCTGCGGTCCATGCTCTTCGGCCCGATGTCTCCGAGACAAAGCCTCGTACGGCGGATATGGTGTCGGAAAAGAGCTCCACGATGCCTCTCACCCGTTCCCGGCAGCTGTCTGCCGGGCCATGAGGGCGGCCCCGACGGCGCCGATGATCTGGGGGTCCGTGTCCATCCGGACAAGCTTCACCCCGAGGGCTTCTTCAAGGGCGGTGAACATGCCCCGGTTCTTCGCCACGCCACCTGTCATGGTGATCTCGCCCTCGAGCTCGATGCTCCTGGCAAGGGACGCCACCCGGTGGGACAGGGCCCTGTGCAGGCCCCCCACGATGTCCGGAAGTTCCCTGCCCGCATTGATGAGCGAGATGATCTCGGTCTCTGCAAAGACCACGCACTGGTTCGAGAGCGTGACCGGCTCTCTGGCCTGAGCAGAAATGTCGCCCATGGCTTCGATGTCGATCCCCATGGCGCCGGCCATGACCTCCAGGAACCTGCCCGTGCCGGAGGCGCACCGGTCGTTGTAGGCGTAGCGGACCACCGTGCCCGTCTCGTCGACCCTGATGGCCTTGGCGTCCTGGCCCCCGATGTCTATCACCATGCGGACCTGAGGTTTCAGCCACTGGGCGGCCTTCCCGTGGCAGGCGATCTCCGATTCACATGCCTGGGCAAAGGGGATGGCGTTCCTGCCGTAGCCGGTACCCACGCAGCAAGCGATATCCTCCATGGACAGCCCGACCTTCCTCAGCGTTTCTTCCATGACCACCCGGGCCGATTCTGAAGGTTCGGGCCGAGCGAACATGATGTGGGAGGCCACGATGTTGTCGTCCTTCATGATGACTGCCTTGGCGCTCAGAGATCCTACATCGCATCCTGCAACGTACATCAGCTCACCCCCAACCTTTCCCGGGCGAACACGGCGGCCCCCAGGGCTCCCATGAGCTGGGGATCCAGCCTGAGCCTGCGCATGGGCACGCCCAGCTGTTTTTCCATGGCCTCCACAACCCCGGGGTTCTTTGCAACACCGCCGGTCATGCACACGTCCTGCTCGATCCCCACCGAGCGTGCAAGAATGGCCACCCGTGCGGCCATGGCCTCGTTGATGCCTGCTGCCAGGTCCGCCTTCGGCATGCCTTCGTTGAGGTGCATGATGACCTCTGCCTGGGCCCACACCGTACAGGTGGAGGCAAGGGTGATGGGGTGTGTGGCCTGGCCGGAGATTCTCCCCAGTTCGCCGAGTTCCAGGCCCAGGAGCTTTGCCATGACCTCCAGGAACCTGCCGGTGCCGGAGGCGCACTTGTCGTTGGTGATGAACTTTACGATCTCACCCTTCGCATCAAGGCGGATGGCCTTGCAGTCCTGGCCCCCGATGTCGATGATCGTGCGGATGGACGGCTGGAGGAAATGGGCGCCCTTTGCATGGCAGGAGATCTCCGAGACGGTCTTCTTCACGAAACCGATCCGCTCCCTGCCGTAACCCGTGCCCACGCACAGGCTGATGTCGTCCATGGTGAGCCGTGCGGACGCAAGGGCCTTTTCCATCACCTCGGATGCCGATTTCTCTGGGTTGAACGAGGACCTGACGAGCGCATGGCCGAGCAGGCGCGCATTGTTCAGGATGACCGCCTTGGTGGTGAGTGATCCGACATCGCATCCAGCGGCAATCATGAGACGATCCCCCTCACGTGCATGAACTCGCTGATCTTTTCCACGCAGAATTCCCAGGATGCCACACGGTCGTCGAAGGCATCCGCAAACAGGAGCAGGGTGGGCAGCCCGAACCGTTCCGCGTCGCGCTGGATCAGCTTGTTCACGCCATAGCTGTTCCGGCACCCCATGCTGCCGAGGTAGACCGCGAAGTCAGGCTTCATGAGCCTGGTCATGCAGAAGAGGTCTTCCCGCCACATGCCGGCGGCATCGTACGGCCCCCTGAGCTGTTTGACCATGGGCATGCGCGAGTTGATGTCCGCCAGAGAATCGATCATGGCATCCATGGTGGAGGTGTCGATCTCATAGGTCTGGTCCTGGCGTTCTTCTGCATAGTTGATGCCCCTGTTGAAGAAGGTGAAGATCAGTGTGGGCAAGAGGCTGATGTCCTGGGAGTCGACCCATTGCCAGAACCTTCCGTCCGTGGTGTAGTGGTCGATGTAGCACATGAGGAGCCGCGCCCGCTCCCTGCCCGAAACTGTCCCGGCCCTTCCGGCCTTCGCATTCTCGCGCACGACGCGGAGCATGGATTCGAGCAGGGCCGTGAGGGATTTCCTGCCTGAAGACTGGAGCCTGCCTGCGTACAGGAACAGGTTGAAGATGGGCGGCATGGGGCAGGGCTTCAGCCGTGTAAGGTCGAAGATCTCGTTGATGATCTCGTCCTGGCGCCTGTGCTCCGCGAGGACGGACCTCAGTCGATCCTCGTCCAGGCGGGATCCGGCGTGCTCTTCGACGAATGCGATCAGTGCCCTGTAGTCTTTACGCTGGTAGTCGGTGATTCTCCTGCCCGTGAGATTCGAAGGGAAGGTGAGCTGGAAGAGCGGGATGTCGAGATACTCGGACATGAACTGCATGGCGTTCGCATTCGTGTCGCATATGCCCGGCGCGCCGCACACGAGAAAATCGGGCTTCTCCGCAAGACCTGCCAGGTATGCACCCACCGACCCGCGCTGGGCCGAGCACGAGGTCTCGGTGAACCCTGCCTCGCAGCAGTAGTCCATGTATTCCGCCGTGCCCTTTCTCATCATCATGGTGGCGAACACGGTCAGGATTTCGGCCCATGCAGGGACGACGTTGTCAAAGGCGTAGAAAAGATCCTTTGACGCAACGAAGGTGCCGAAGCAGAGCTTCTTGCCCTTTTCATGCACGGCCTTGATGTCGTCCAGGTATTCCGCGCCCATCTTCATGAAAAGCCTGCCTGGCTCGCCCTGCCTCAGGATGGTGTCGATGATGCCCCTGAAGTTGGGTATGAGCCGAAGCAGAGCCTGGTACTCCTTGTCCGTCCCGTCCATGACCTTGCTTCCTGAAACTACGCTCGACCAGAGCATCCAGTCGAGGTTGTACTCCCTCGTCTCTCTCTTCATGGAGGCCCCTTTCTCACACTGCCGACATGCTCATGTGGGCGCCGGATCTCATGCGCTGGATGTAGAGCCCGGCACGCTGCTTCAGGACATCCAGGTCGGTCTTGCGGGAGATGTATTCCAGCGTCTTCAGGGATTCCCTGAAGAGCGTCAGGGCATCGATGGCCCGCTGACGCTCCGCCAGCATCCTGCTGTCATCCATCGCGATATCGCAGAGCACCTCCATTGCCACTTCCACCTTGTTCACCTCACACATGCTACCCTCCCCGCCGGCAGTTCCCTCCTGACCGGCATTTCATCTCATATGGTCTGCTGCCTCGTCCTGGCGGCATCGGACGTTGTCTCTCCGATGGAGGAGCAGTGAGTAGAGATCCTCTCCATGAAGGCATCGATGCGCATGCTGATCCTGCCGGTCTCGGTCAGGGGCCCATACTCACGCTCGAGCCGCATGCAGGGGATGCCCGCAGCCTCGAGGTCCCTCTCGAAGATACCGTTCTCAGATCCATGGAGGTCGCAGAACCGCACGTTCTGGAGGATCACCCCATCCACCCGCGCCTTTCTGATCAGGTCCATCACATAGGAGAGCCTGGTCCTGTAGTAACCGAGCATGCGGGGGCAGATGCTGTGCTTCAGGTAATGGGAGGACAGGGCGTGGAGGGGGTCGGATTCCTCATCGACCAGGGCGCTGTAGGTGCGCGACCCGTAACACACGGTATCCGCCACCACTATGGCGCCTGCCTCTTCTATGACGTGGATGAAGTCCATGTCGTCGCTGGCGCTCCCCATGAGCATGAGCCGTTTCTTCCCTCCGGACACGGACGGTGCCTTGCCCAGCCCTTCAATGACCCCCTCGAGCATCTCGATGAACCGCTCCTGGGGCATTGCATGGGCAGCGATGAGAACGGCCATGGCGTCTTCGCCGCTGATGGGCACGTCCCTGCCGAACCTCAGCTCATCGAGCTTCTGGAGGAGCGTCCTCCCTTTGTTGTACAGCGAGATGGACTTCTTCAGGGACTGCTCCGAGACCGTGCATCTGAAATGCCTTTCCAGGGTCCCAACCATGTTCCTGAGCTCTTCTTCGTAGAACTCCACACTGTAGTCCACCGACTTGTGGGGGACCGAGAAGTACTCGTAGTATTCCGGCAGGGTGCCCCGGTGATCCTCGCTCGCCTTTCTCCAGCACTCCTCGAGCCTGCGCATGGAGTCGCAGCCGTTCGTGATGATGGCGCCGTCGAGGAACGTGTACGAGCCCTGGCCTGCCAGCTGCAGGATGCACTTGGGCAGGCTGCAGTTTACCGCCCCGAAGTAGGAATCGCCGATGGACATCGAGGTGGTCCCGATGCCCCGCAGCCTGAACGGCAGCAGTCCCGCTGCGTGGATGATTTCTTCCGGTATGAAGGTGCACGAGTAGCCCACGGTCTTGCCGCCGTCTTTTTTCCATTCCCGGACAAAGGCGTTCTGCAGGTTCTGCGCCGCCTCTCTCATCGTACCGATCATGTCTCACCCCCTGCGCAAAAGGATACGGAGATGCCCGATCCCTCTTCACCGGCCGCCAGCACCTGGAGCCCTTTGACGAGCTCGGGCACGATTGCAGGGGCGAGCGGCCTGAGCGCTTCCACCAGGTCCGGGATGAGCCACCGGGCGACCCGCCGGACCTGCTCCGTATCCACCGAGTCCACGATCCCTCCCGCCAGGTTGTTCACGATATCTGGCCTGGCGTCATGGACCCGGTCGATTACCCGACATGCCGCGTTGATGAGACCGGCAACCTCGTAGGTGTCGAGGTGAGAAACGCTTTCCGACACGGCGTCGTTGAACCCTGACCTGTCGATGTCTTCCAGGACTTTCAGCTTACGGGACTGGCCCCGCGCCCGAGAGCTTGCTGTTCCTCCCAGACAGGAAAGCGCGGACAGCACGATGCCGGGGTTGGCATCGAGGGCGTCGGACGTGGCGTTCGCAACTGCCTCTGCATCTTCCGCCAGGCAGATCCGTACCTTTTTCGCCAGCTCGGGGTCGATCACCGGAAGGCATTCCTTGAGGAAGCCAGTGAGATACGTCTGGAACAGTGGTTTGCCGCCCTTGCCGAGCAGGAGGCTCCCGGTGTGGACCCTCCGGATGAGCTCGAATACCGTATTGACGAGCTTTGCGGCATGTGACCCGCTCAAGTCCCGGACCATGGAGAGGATGAGGTCGGCCAGGAGATCAGGGCTGAACTGCTCCTCGATGGGACGCATGATCTCCCGGGCAGCCTGTATGGCGGTGTTCATGAGTGCAATGGCCATGACAGCGAGCGTGCCGACCTTGGCCGGGTACTTCCAGAGCTGCTCGTTGACGGCCCTGATGGATTCGATCACCTGCGGGCCTGCCCCTTCGACCATCTCCAGGATCTCCCCGAAGTCGACGTTTCTGAGGAATGCGTCGATGCCCTCCCCCTGCTCCGCGCCAGGGCCCCGAGTCCCCGAAGTGCGCTGGGCATTCGCCTTCCTGGCCAGGGCGGTCAGGAGGATCCCCACATCGGCCGCCATGCTTCCGTCGGGTTCATCCGTACCCGGCCTGCCCATTCTGGAGGCGGCCCACAGGGCTGGGGCGGCAAGTCTCTTTTTGAGAGTGCTCTCCTTCGCCCAGCTGTTGATGGCTTCCTTCACGATCTCTAAAACCATGGCTCTGGCGCCCGCAGACCGCATGTTCCTTCCGATGATGCGGGCCAGGGCCTTGTTGCAGGCAGCCTGATGATCAGTGGTCGTCATTCCAAACCCTCCGCCTCGTTTTTCCGCATCTCTTCCAGGGCCTTTCTTCCAGCCTCTGTCATGTGGGTCTCGAACATGAGGTGGCTCATGGTGGTGAGCGTCGCGATGGCCTCCTCGCGGCTGAACTTCTCCTCCATGAGAAAGCTGTGACCGAGGTGCATGGTCATTCCCACCACGGCATATGCCATGGTGATGGGGTTCACGCCCTCGATGACTCCCATGTCCAGCCAGCTCTGGATGTCCTCGGCCAGGTCCTGGGCGATGTCGCTGTAGTGCTTCCAGATGGTGACGTCCATCTCCTCGTCCACGCCGAAGCTGCCGCGGAGCACCATGAGGAACTGCTGGCGGTGGGAGGTGATGTAGTCGAAGTAGGCGCCGTAGCTCTGATTGAGCTTGTCCACCCTGTCTCCGTGGTCCCATATGTTCACGGGCTCCCTGAGTTTCCTGATGCGCAGCCGCAGTTCTTCCAGGTTCCGGTGTGTGATCTGCCCGAAGAGGTCGCGCTTGTCCTTGAAGTAGTTGTAGAAGGTTCCCGCCGACATGCCCACGGCCTTGACGATGTCCATGACCTGGGTGTTGTGGTAGCCGCGCCTGCTGAAGAGCTCTTCGGCGGCCTCCATGATCATGTCCCGGATGAGCTGCTTCTTCTTTTCCAGGAGTTTGTTCACGGGAGTTGCCCCCATGCCCTTCATATGCCGAACCTCTTTTTTACCCTGCCCCGCACCAATTTCCATGTCCAGGACGCCAGGCGCCATTTCTGGTCGAGGAGGGCATTGGTCAGGGCAGCGCCGGCCCTGCCCAGCTCTTCATGATCGACCTTTTCCATCACGGCGGCGACGAACCTGCTCATGGCCTGAGGGTCGTCCCGGGTAATGCCGTTCACGAACCGGGAGAGGGCGTTGACGGCGCCGGCCTTGATCGCGGGACCTTCGGAGAGGATGGCCCTGATAAGGATTGTTCTCAACTCAGGCGAGGCCTTGATCATGGCGGATGCAAGGTCGGCCCAGGCCCTGCCGCACTCCCTGGCGGCCTCCCTGTCGATGTCGTGGGCAAGGCTTGCCATGAACGACTTCAGGAGCTCGGGCGGGTACTTGTCCTTCAGCTGGGTGGCCAGCTCGGTGAGTGCGCCTGTCATGCTGTTTATGAAGACGGGAAGGCCGCCGGATATCCCGAAGAAGACCTCCGGGTCGTCCCCAAGGAGGGTCTTCACCGTTCTCCTTCCCGAATCCGGGCTCATGGAGCTCACGTTGATCCGGAGGAGATCCTTTGTCAGCGTGGAGCGCATGAGCGCCTTCAGGATGCCCCCCCGGTTCTGTGCGGATGGTCCTGCCTGTGTCATGTGCTCTCCTTTCCCTTCAGGGACTGTTCCTCCACGGCCTTCGCAAAGGCGCTGAAGGCAGGCGCAAGGTCTCTGCCGAGATCCCTGAGCTCATGGATCAGGCATGCGAGGGACCGACGGTCCACGTCTTCCAGGAGGGATGCCACCATACCCGCGAGCAGGGGAGGCGGGTATATGCTCCGGACCTGCACCACGAGCTCCATGGCGATCCCGATGAGGCAGTTCGCCATAGCCGGCAGGGAGCTCATCACGGCCAGGGGCACCTCGGTGTCCTTGCCCAGAATGGTCCTGACGAGCCCAGGCCCGGCCCCGGGGTCAATGTTCCTGAGGAACATGCGCAGGCTGTCCTTGAAGGTGGTGCTGGCAAGGAGCTCCTCGGCCACCCTCGTCCTGCCTTCGATCAATCCCGTGTTCGCGGCTTCGTCCATGGCATCACCTCAGAGGGTCTCGCAGTTGAAGAAGTACCGGGCGGCCTCCATCTGGCAGAGCTGCTTGCCGCCCATCCAGAGCTGTACGATCTTGACGTCGCGCCAGTGCTTCTCGATGTCCCAGTCGCGATCCGCTCCGAACAGGCCCAGCACGTCCATGGCCTTGCCGAAGTTTTCCACCGCGCGGTCGGACACGAAGTCCTTGATGTTGCGGATCCTGCCCACCACGTCCTCGGAAATCAGGGGCTTGCCATAGGGCTTGTTCCTCCGGTCCCCGATCATGGCGGCCTCGTAGCCGAGGATGCGGCAGATGTCGATATCGCCCGCGATGCGGCCGATGATGCCTGCAACGGCGTCGTTCTCCTTGATCGGGGCGTTATTGTAGGTGCGGGTGGAGACGAACTCGTAGAGCCGCTCGTAGAGGTTCATCATGGCGCCGGTGAGGAAGGCGCAGCTCATGACCTGGCCGAAGGATATGAGCTGGTAGAAGGCCTCGGCGTCCCTCCCGGGTCCGTGTGCCCGGTACCAGGAGGGGACGCGGACGTCCTCGAACCAGATGTCGCCGTTCTTGTCCGCAGCCATGCCCGCCTTCTCGTAGGCGCCGCCCTGGGTCACGCCGGGAAGGTCGGCCGGGACGTAGATGAAGGCGAAGTCCCTGGGATCGCTGGACCCAGGCTTCGTGGTGCAGGGCACGCCGAAAAGCTTTGAGACGCCGCCCGAGTTGGTGGGCCAGAGCTTGTGGCCGTTGATGACCCACTCGTCGCCGTCGAGCCTGGCCGTGGTGCGGATGGTCCTGCCGCCGAGCAGCCCCAGGTTCTCGATGTCCGCACCCCCCTGGGGCTCGGTCATGGCGTTGGCCGCGAACACGGCCTTGTCCGCCGTGCAGAACATGGGCGCGAACTCGGCGATGAGGCGCTCGTTCTTGTAGGGTTCCACCATGATGACCAGGAGCGGCCAGAAGGTGACGGCCAGGGCCACGGCCATACCCGTGTCCGCCCTGCCGAGCTCCTCGCAGAGCATGTAGCCTCCCCGGAAGACATAGTCGGAGTCGGCCAGGCCCCAACCCCCGTGTTTGAGGGGGAAGAGCGATTTCTGCAGGCCGAGCTCGGCCATGAGCCTGTCGAAGGCCGGCTCGATGAGGCGGTGGTCTTTCCAGTCCTCGTCGTAGTTCCTGCGTTCGGGCATGACCCACTCCTCCAGGTGCTTCCTGAGGAGGCGCCTGAAGTGCCGGTCGAAGGGGGATATGTATTCTTCCGGACGGGAGAATTCGTCGATATGCTTCATGGTTTCATCACCTCCTCAGATCTCGGAGCAGTCGTAGAAGAACCTGGCCGTGTCCATCTTCACCGGCGCATCGGCGCCAACCCCGCATAGCAGGGAGCCTATGGTCTTCACATCCCTCCAGTGCTTTTCCACGTGCCACTCCTTGGCGTAGCCCGCGGAACCCATGAGCTCCAGGCCGCGGTTCATGGCCTTCAGGGCCCCCTGGACCGCCCGCTGCCCGATCATCCCGGCATAGGCGAAGGTGCGGCGGAGGTCTGTGCGCCACGATTCGGCCTGCGTCGCCATGATCTCCGCCAGGTCGTAGAGAAGGAGCTTGGCCACGGCGATCTCCTCGGCGACATCGGCAAGGACCGATGCGCACAGGGGGTTCTCCTTCAGGATGGAGCCTCCCTTGATGACCCGGTGATCGCTCCAGTCGGCGAGCAGTTCGAAGAAGTTCGTTGCAGCCCCCACGCCCACGCCCGCCAGGAGCAGGTTGAGCCAGGCGAAGAGACCCGCAGTGATTTCTTCCCCCTCCAGGAAGCCTTCCGCAGGCACAGGCGTGTCGTAGAGGTCTATCTGGGCATTGCCGCAGGCATTGAGTCCGGTCATGAGGATGGGGGCTCCCCGCTTCACTCCCTGTGCGTCTCCCGGGACAATGGCGAGGCACGGCGTATTGTCACCCCTGGCGCATACCACGCAGAAGAGGTCTGCCATGCCGCCTGCGACGAGGGGCCTGAGGCCTCTGCCGTTCAGTGTGAAGCCGTGCTCCGATTTCTTTGCGCTTGCCAGGATGGACCTTCCGAGGAAAAGGGGAGTCTGCACTCCGGTGAAGCCCGGGCCGGTCAGGATGAGGGCCGGGGTCCTCACTGTTTCATCCGCAGCGATGTCGGCCAGGATACCGAACCGCTCCTTCCCTTTTCCGTGTGCATCGGCGGCCAGGGACAGGGCCCAGGTCGCTGCGGAAAGGAAGCCGATGGAGGCGTCGGCGCGGCCGATCTCGCAGGCAAGGGTGAGCAGGGCGGGGGCCTTCGAGGGGCTGTTCCAGCCGAAGCCCCCGTGGTCTGCCGGGATGGCGAGCTTCTGGATGCCGATGTCCAGGGAGAGCTTCTTCCTCTTCTCCGTAAAGAGCCGCTCATAGCCCTCCCGGTATTCCATGCGCTTTGAGACGATCTCCTTGTCGGCCCACTGCCTGACGAGCCGCGCAACGCTCAGAGACTCCTCGTCCATGCTCTTCTTCGGGGACAGAAAAAGCTCATCGAGATTTCTGCTCATAGATCCTCCTCGCAAGAGGGATATGATTGATATGCCGGTGTGCGCCTGAGCCGTGCATGAGGGCAGAGGGAAGGGGAAGGAAATTCACGGGCATGACGGGTATCCCCACACAGGTCCTTCACGGCAAACCCCCTTCAGGGTGATCAAGATGCCAAACCAGCATGAACCCTCATGATAATGAGGTTTCATTACGGTGAATGATAATTACTATTACTCTCCCTGTCAAGGGTAAAAACGGGGAAAATTTCTCCTCCGGGGTAAGGGTAGGTATACGCTTGGTCCGTTCCGGGTTCTTGAGATGTGGAATGAGGATGATGACAGGGGCTGTGGTGTCTCAGGTGCGACCCAGGTCAGGAGGATGCATTCTTCACCAGGATGTACAGGGCAAAACCTGCCATGAGCGTTCCCATGGAAAGGCTGGTCGCGTCCTTCCTCATGGCGCCGTAGACAATATCTGCCAGTCCGAGGAGGAAAAACAGGGCAGGCAGAACGATCCCCGCATGGAGCCTCAAGGACCGGACACCTCCGGTTTCTGCATCACAGGATCCCGGCCACCCATCGTTCGGCTTCTTCCGGACTCGTGACGTAGTGCAGCGGCCGGCCCTTAACATCCTCCAGCCTGGTGCAGGCGCTTGAACATCCGCTCACGATCAGGATCATCTGCGCATCCTCGCTGTCGGCCGATACGAACTCCACCTTGTCTGCGAGCCGTTCCCTGATGGTGCCGACCATCTCCACCCGGTCGTAGCCTGCGCGGCACCCGCCGCAGTACTTGAGCCCGACCCTTATCTTTCCTTGTCGATGCCGCACAGGAACTTCGCCACCTTCTGTTTCTGCTTCATGTTCACGAGCCTGGCGATCATGATGCGCTGCGCCTGGGGCGAGCCCGCGCCGTGCATGGACTCGGTGAGATACCCCACGGCCGCGGTGCCCATGGTGATGTTCTCGATGAGCCTCAGGATACGCATGCGGTGCTCGGTGGGCACGTCCGCCTTGGTCTTGAAGTACTTGTCCACCCACTTGCCGACCTCCGGAGAGGTGAGGTCCGCCTCCGACGGGCAGGTCACCACGAGGCCGCCCGCGATGTCCTGGGCGAGGCGCGCGATCTCGTAGGGGAGCCGGGTGATGTTCTGCTTGTGCACGTTGGCCAGCAGCAGGTCGTTCTGGTACGTCCCGCTCGGCTCCTTGTGACCCTCAGCGGCGCAGGCGATGCAGCCGCAGAAGAGCGTCTCGTTCAGCTGGTTCATCTCGATGATCTTGTCCTTCACGTGGGAGGCCTTCTCGGCGCCGTTGTACTCCGCAATAGTCTGGGCGGCGCCGATGAGCACGTCGCCCACCCCCACCTTGCACGCGTAGCTCTGGCGGTGGTACGCGGCGAAGTTCTCCACGAGCTGGGTGGTGAAGTCGTACTCCCTGTACATGAACACCCGCTCCCAGGGCACGAAGACACGATCGAACACCACGAGCGCCTCGTGCCCGCCATAGTGCATGTTGCCCCGGTCGAAGGTCATGCCTTCGAGCTTTCTCGTGTCGCAGGACTGCCGGCCCATGATGTAGGTGATGCCCTGTGCGTCGCTGGGCAGGGCGAACGAGATGGCGTAGTCCCTGTCCTCCTCCCGCATGGTGATGGTGGGCATGACGATGATCTCGTGGGAGTTCACCGCTCCGGTCTGGTGGGCCTTGGCGCCCGAAACCACGATGCCGTCCCTGGTCTCCTCCACCACACGCATGAACAGGTCCGGGTCGAACTGCTTCTTCGGCGAGGCGGAGCGATCGCCCTTGGGATCGGTCATGGCGCCGTCGCAGACCAGGTCGTTTTCCTGGACGTACGCGAGGTATTCCAGGAACCGCTTGTTGTACCCGGTGCCGTACTTTGCATCGATGGCGTGGGTCGTGATGGACAGGGCGTTCAGCGCGTCCATGCCCACGCACCGCTGGAAGCAGCAGGCGGTGAGCGAGCCCAGGAGCCGGCCCATCTTGCTCTTCTTCACCAGGTCGCCGGTGTTCTGGTGGATGTGGGTGAACCGGTTGATCCTGTTGCCCGTGAGGTGGGACTTGGCGGTCATGATGTCTTCATATTCAGGTTTGTGCGCGAACTCGTAGGTGGCGGCCACCGCGTTCATGGACGGCCTGATGATGGGGTCGTCCACCACGTTCTCCACCTTCCTGCCGAACATGTACACGTTCAGCTTCAGCTTCCTCAGACTCTCTTCATATTCCTTCGCGTTCATGAGCTTTGCCATGGGGACCTCCCTCGGTCTGTTCTCGGAAAAGAGCGACCTTGCGTCCGGAAATGGATACCGTGCGGGATGATTCGTATCTCGAGAGTATGCATCAATAGACCCGACCGGGTCAAGGCATGTGTGAGGAGGGCACTGGGGAGCGTCCTTGATGCATAGGAAATCATCGGGCCTCTCGCCCGTGATGCGGGGTGCACAATCCCCTTGACTTGCACAGGTAAAATCCTGAAGATAACTGATCCACGGGGTCTTCTGTGCGTGGACATCGGGTCGCGGCCGAACAGGGCATAGAACCATTCCCGCGCAATGTTCGCATCCGGGATACCCCTGTGGTTCTCCAGCGTTTGGCATGAACAGCACCCGGAACAGACATTCCCGAGACAAAGGATGTACATGGGGCATTCGGACAGCGAGAGGCATGACTCCAGGGCGAAGCCGGGGCACGGCTCAGCCCTTGACAGCCTGAGGGACTATATCACCTGGCAGCGGGCTGTAAGGGCGCAGGGGGATACCTCAGGTCTCCCCTCACACGGGCCTGTTTCGATCGTCCTCGACCTCACCACGGCGTGCAGCTTCTCCTGCCCCCACTGTCTGGATGCGAGGATGCTCAACACCGGAGACTACCTCGACCTGGACACCATCAAGAAGAGCATCGACACCCTCCAGAGAAACGGTCTCCGCTCGGTCACCATCACCGGAGGGGGCGAGCCCTCCATGCACAAGAATTTCGAGGAGATCCTTCGGTTTGTCAAAGGCCGGTCGCTGCAGGCGGGTATTGTCACGAACGGATCCAACCTGGACAAGGTGGCCGGGGCGTCCGGGGTGCTCCAGGAAACGGACTGGTTGCGGGTCTCTCTGGATGCCGGTATGGAAAGCACCTACTTCAAGTCGCACCGACCCCGGGGGAGGGTGAGGCTGGAGAGCATCCTGGCAGCTGTCCGGGAGATCAAGAGACTCAACCCCAGGGTCCGGGCCGGGTACTCCTTCGTGATCGTCTGGGAGGGGATCACGGTGAACGGCTACGAGCTCACCCCGAACATCTCTGAGATTGCACTTGCCGTGAAGAACGCCAGGGAATACGGCTTCGACCATGTCATGTTCAGACCCTGCCTCCTGCGCCACGAGGGCAGCCAGATGGAAACCCTCTTCGATACCCCGGACCCGGAGCGCGAGGAACGGATCAGGGAAGATATCGGGAATTACCTGAGTGCAGCCGAGGAGGTCTCCGGGGGGGATGTGACGATCCTGAAGAGCCTGGATCTCAAGGCAATGCTGGACAGGAAGGTTCACGAGCTGAAGGTTCAGCCGGAGGTCTGTCATTGCCAGTTCTTCCGGACAGTCCTGACGCCCTCCGGCATCTTTCACTGCCCTGCCCTGAGGGGAGTGGAGCATGCCAGGATAGGCGACGCGGCGGGGTACAAGGGCAAGGCCAACTTCGATTTCACCCAGGCCCGCCTGGAGCATTCGATCCGTTCCTTCAACGCCCGGGTGGAGTGCTGCATGACAGCGTGCATCTATCATCGCATGAACTGGCAGGTCGAGAAGCTCGTTCATTCAGGGGAGGATGTCGACCGCATCCCAGCGGCACTGGATACCGACTCTTTCCTGCACGGCATATCGAAATGACGTACCGGAAGATCTGTGTCATTCACCTGAATCAGATCGGAGATCTGATGTTTTCTCTGCCCCTCCTGAAATCCCTCCGGGACCGCTTCCCCGAGGCCCAGATACATTCCCTGCTCAGGCCCTCCCTGACAGGCCTCCTCGAGGACAGTCCCTACGTGGACAGGATCATACCCAGGAGGGATGCCCTGTTCTCGAGGCTCAAGCTCCTCTGGTCTCTGCGCCGGGAGCGCTACGACCTCGTCATCTCCCTGCCGAGGTCGGAGGAAGCCCTCCTCCTGACCATGATGAGCAATGCGCAGGTGAAGGCCGGGTTCTACCGCTGGCCCTGGGACCGGGGTCTCGACGTGAAGGAGGTGCTGCAGGGGCATTATTCGTGGTTCAATTTTTCCAAGCTCCTGGCAAGGTTGGACATACCCGTCTCGCAGGACACCTATGTGGGCCTGCTGCGTGTGGACGAGCCGCTGCGCGTGGAAGGACTCCCGTGGCGCTATGCGGTGATCTCTCCCGGTGCCTCGAGCCGCAGGCAATCGAAGCAGTGGGATGAGCGCAAGTATGCCTCCGTCATAACCGAGCTCTCCATGATGTTCGGCCTTAGCTGCGTCCTCGTGGGAGGGGGCGATGCCGTCGACCTCACCAGACGGATTTCCGAACATGTTCACCCTTCCCTGGACGGCGGGGTCCGGCAGGTGGTTGATCTCGCCGGGAAGATCAGCCTGAGGGAACTCGCCGCTGTCCTGAAGAAGGCGAAGCTCTTCGTGGGCATCGACTCGGGCGTCATGCACATGGCCTCGGCCCTCGACGTCCCCACCGTGGCCATCTTCGGCCCCACGGACCCGAGATATTCAGGGCCCCAGAACAACAGGAGCCTGGTGGTGAGGAAGGATCTTCCCTGCTCGCCATGTTACCTCCGGGAGGATTGCAGCCATCGCAGATGCCTGGAAGAACTGGACGCCGCGAGCGTCGTCGAGTCATGCCGCAGGGTGCTGGAACCCTGACGGATCGTCCAGCAGCCCGTCGAGATCACGGATGACCATGTCCGCGGATATTCCCCGCATGCACCTGGGGTCATCGCAGTGCCTCCTGTTACAGGGCATGCAGTCGAGGTCGAGCCGGGTGACCTTCCCCTTGAGGGGTCCTGTCCTTCGCGGCTCGGAGGGTCCCATGAGAGCCAGGACCTTCTTCCCCAGTGCGACGGCGAGGTGCATGGGCCCGGTATCGCAGCTCACGACTGCCCGGGACCCGGCGATCACCTCCTTGAGCTCGGGGATTGTCGTCCGCCCCGTCATGTCGATGACCGGACAGCGTGCGAGGGATGCTATCCTGTGCGCCATTCCTGTGTCTTCGGGGCCGCCTGTGAGTACGGACGGGAGGGACCGGTGATGCGACAGGTGCTCTGCCAGGGCTGCAAACCCCTCTGCGGTCCAGCGGTTGGCGCCTTTGGTGGCGCCGATGTTCAGGACGACATATGCCTCGGGTATGCCTCCGGGGATGCCCCCCGATACGGGGATGTCCCATCGGATCTCTCCTGGGTGTGCGCCGAGGTGGGATGCGAACTCCAGGTACTGCAGGGCCATGTGGGCCCCCGGGTCGGCCGCCGGGATGCGCTCGAAGGGCAGCATCCACGTGAGTTCCTTGCAGCGGGCCCGGTCAAAGCCGACGCGCCTCCTGCTCGAGGATGCCATGCAGAACAGACCGGACTTGATGATGCGCTGGAGGTCCAGCGCGATGTCGAAGCGCTGCGAGCGGAGGCTGTGAAGCACTCCGGGCAGGGCCCTGCGCCAGTCTCGCTTGTCGAAGAGGATGACGTCGTCGACTGCGGGGTGTCCGGACACGATGGCGTGACTCAGGGGTTCCACGAGCCAGTGGATGCGCGCGCCGAGCCGTTCCTTCAGCGTCACGGCCAGAGGCAGGGTGTTGATCACGTCGCCCAGGGCGCCCAGCTTGACGATGAGGATGTCCATGGTCCCCCTGTATACCATTGTCGGCACGGGATGACAAAGCCATCGGCCGAGACAATGCTGCGATATGCTTGATTCGCGCCATGCATAATGGTATGCCAAGCACGCCGCAGGGACAGAGCGGGGTGTTGCCCCTGCGTATCCATGCAAGAGGCTGATGTTCCATGGAAAAGAACGGTTTGCTACACAAGGTCTACTGGATGTACCGGAACATGCGCTACCGGAAGGTGGTGGGCCAGTGGATCCAAAGGGGCAGGCCCGTCCCTCCCCCCCACAAGGTCAAGCAGCTCGTCATCAGGGAATATGCCCAGCGTCACGGGATCAGGGTGTTCGTGGAGACCGGGACCTTCCGGGGGGAGATGCTCGACGCGGTGGGTGATCTGTTCGACAGGATGTATTCCATCGAGCTCAGCACGGAGCTCTACGCCAAGGCCAGGGAGAAGTTCAGGGGGAGACGGGACATCGAGCTGATCCAGGGTGACAGCGGCGAGGAGCTGGGCAAGATTCTCACCGCCCTGCGCGAGCCGGCCCTGTTCTGGCTTGACAGCCATTATTCAGGGGGCG
>Ga0116184_10001572_pt1 | contig 21628 bp, 25 predicted proteins | sample AD_JPNNA5_MetaG_FD_89886 | JGI IMG/M metagenome (GOLD analysis project Ga0116184, IMG submission 89886) | Active sludge microbial communities of municipal wastewater-treating anaerobic digesters from Japan - AD_JPNNA5_MetaG | ecosystem: Engineered > Bioreactor > Anaerobic > Digestate | place... | reverse complement strand
CGAACAGCTCAATGTGTCGTTAGGTCTAGTTTTAAAATTATGCTATGAAAGAAAAATTGAATGAACGTATTCTAATAATTTATCTTCCCACAGGTGGTGGCCACCTCTCAAATGCTAAAGCACTAAGAGAAGAATTACTAAGACAGGGTTATACAGATGTCCTGTTGTATGATCCTATTTCTCCTTATTCTGCGCTTGGAAAGTTTTTAATGGGAACTGGCTACAGGCTGGCTTCACAAAAAATTCCTATGATATGGAAAATAATATATTTAAATGATGAATCCAGATTTGGGCGATGTCTGACGCATCTTATTGGTCTTGTTTTTTCTTTATATGGAATGCTCCTAATATGTAAAACTTATCAGCCAACCAGAATTATATGTACACATGCAATACCTTCGTATGCTGTAAAATATTGTGCAAAAAAATACAAACTTCCTGTTTCGATGGTTGTTACTGATCCATTTGATCCCCCCAGACTGTGGTATGAGGGGCATACTTTTGAGATTTTCTGCTATTCACGTGATGCTGCACTATGGATGCAAAAGCGCGGTGTTCCTGCAAGAAGGATTCATGCATACAATTTGCTGGTTCAAGAAAAATTTTTTAATCAAATGACTGCTCAAGAGGTGCACACATTTATGGTACAGGAAGGTTTTAATCCTGATAAGCCTCTTGTGTTAATGGCGGGCGGTGCTGATGGGCTGCCAAAAGCAATATCAATTTTTAGAAAATTAATGAAATCTAAATTGGATTTTCAAATTGCGGTAATATGCGGGCATGATATTGATACGTATAATATCTTGAACCTTTTAGCGCTTCCTTTTTCTAAAAATCGTGTTATAAAAATATATAGTTTTGTAACGACAATGTATGAACTTATGAATGCTGCTTATATTACCATTATTAAAGCTGGCCCTGGAGTAATTGGAGAGGCATTAGCTCTTAAAAAACCTATGCTTATTGCTTCTAGCCTTCCTGGACAGGAACGACCAAATATTCACTGGGTTACAAAAAATAAACTTGGCTTTTACTGTTATAAACCATCATTAGTAAAAAAACGCGTTGAACAATTATTGAGTGATCCAGTGAAATACGCTGAATACAAGCATAGGCTTGAGCTTTTTCATCTGGAAAACACATTACCGAAAATGATTTCGGATATAACAAGTAGTAATAAAGCCTTACATTAGTCTTATATTATGAAGGATACATTCATTTATAATTTCATCTGGCCATAAGCTTGCCTGAACTTCGCCTATATGTGCTTTTCGTAATAAGAACATGCATAATCGGGATTGCCCTATACCGCCACCAATTGATTCTGGTAATTCTCCGTTGAGAAGTCGTCTGTGAAACAGTAAGTCTTTGCGGTATTCGCAATGGTGCAATGATAACTGCTTAAGCAATGCTTCTTTGTTTACTCGAATACCCATTGATGATAGCTCAAAAGCTGTCTCAAGCACGGGATTCCAGACAATAATGTCTCCATTGAGTCCATGATAGCCTGGTTTTGTTTCTGTGCTCCAATCATCATAATCGGGTGCCCTTGAATCGTGCGGCGATCCATTCTTTAATGGATACCCAATACCAATAATAAAAACAGCACCGTATTCCTTTGCAATAAGTGATTCTCGTTCTTTAGGTGTTTTATCTGGATATCGATCTAGTACCTCCTCTGAATGAATAAAGGTTATTTCTTCGGGTAGTGTTGGAGTGATTTCAGGATAGTTTTCATATACCAGGAACTCTGTTGCAAGTAGGGTTGCATAAATTTTTGATACAACCTTTTTTAAAAAATCAATTGTTCGATAGGAACTATCAGTAGCAAGTTCCCAGTCCCATTGATCTACATAGTATGAATGAAGAGAATCAGGAATCTCATCAGGTCTAATAGCGTTCATGTCTGTATATAAACCGTATCCAGTGGGTATAGAATACTCTGCTAGCATAAGCCGTTTCCATTTTGCAAGCGATTGAGGAACCTCTGCAGTTATATTTTCCATACCGCGTGGCTTAAAGGTTACGGGTTTCTCAATTCCATTGAGGTCATCATTTATACCTGTACCTCCTTTTAGAAATAAAGGTGCAGTTACTCTCCGAAGTTTGAGCTGCGCCGAAAGATAGGTCTGGAAAAATTCTTTAATATCAGCAATTGCTTTTTCGGTTTCTTCAAATGAAAGTAATGATTTATATCCTTTAGGATATTTAAAAAAACCTGACATATATTGTCTCCTTAAAGTATAAAAGTAAAAATATTTTAAAGATATGTTTTGCTATCATACAATAATGTCTTTGAGCATGGAGTGCTGCTGTTTTTATGAATAGCAAGTTGTCTATGGGTGTCGTTAATTATTATTGAAGGAAATATTTTTATTATTATTGCAGGAGGGTGAAAAAATACTGATAAAAAGCATTTTGATTATTATGTGTTTCATATAACCTCCCGGATAAATGTTGTTTTGTTATTATAGTAAAACATGAGTATTATGTTGTCAAGTTGTAGATAGTTTAGTACAGTAGAATATGAGAAAATTATTATGTAACAAGCTGGGGATTGCATGAAAAAGAATTACGTTTTAGTTTTGCTATTAGCACTCTTTGCTGCACTATTACAGGCTATGACTATAGGTGTTATTAAAAGTCTCTTAGCATCATTTATATTGTATTCTTTATTGCTCTGTATAGGAAGTTTTTTTGTTTATATTAAAAAACATTATACCAAAGTGTCACGAAAAGCTATAATGGAGTTACTTGGATTAACTATTACGAATAACCGCTTGTTGTTAATTGGCTTTGTTTCGGGATTTATTATTGTGATCCTAATGATTATCGGCTTTGCAGTCTTCTATAAATATTTTAGTAATGCAAAAATAGTGGTTGACGCTGTGGCATCAATGGGAATACAAAAAAATTTTACACTTATTGTAGCTATTGTTGGCCTCGTTTTTAATGCTTTTGCAGAAGAAGTTTTCTGGCGCGGAACACTCCATCTGATTCTTGGACTGGAATCAGAAAATAAAAACAAGCAGCAACTTAGTAGAGAAAAATTGCTATCAAAGTATGTTTTATATAGAATACTCATTATAGCAATTTTGTTTGGACTCAATCATGTGGGAATAATGGCTGGCATTGCACCATCAGTTTCAGCAGGGCTCTTAAGTTTATTAGGAATAACCTTGAGCGGCATATTGTGGGGTGTAATGAGAGAAACCACAAGGAGCATACTTCCATCGCTCATTTCACACATTCTTGTTACGCTAGGTTATTCAGGATTATTGGTGTATTATTTTATGCTTGGATGAACATAAGAGCAGAACAGGATTCTGAAACTCATCTTCACTCAATCCAAGTGCAATGCAGTGCTTGAATTTTTGTACGCGGGCATTGATATCGAGGTTTTTTTCTTCTATTGCAGTAATCACCGTGTTTGCCTCTGTTGGGTTTAAGGTATATCGAGAGAAGAACCAGAAAACTTCGCGATGGAGCTGAAGGGATAGTGGTCGGAGTGCAGTGGTTATCGGTGATGGATGAAGCAGTGCGCGTTTTTTGATTTTTGTTTTTCGCTGCTTTTTACTCTGGAGAAACGAGTAAAGCCAAAGAGCGGTAAAGTGGTTTGTTTTTTGGCTTACCGCAGATTCTGGATATAGGCTACTAAATGTAAGTAAAAAAACACTATTGTGATGCTGTTCCGTGTATAGTATGCAATTGGTTTCATATTCCCAGAAATTTATAGGTGATAATTCTATAACAGAATTAGTTCCTGCTATTCTTTTTATATTGCTCATATTGAAATAGTGAGCAGCTGAATCTGATTTTACTGCACGTGATGGTGTTCCATATATTCTTGGAGATTTACTCATTGATAATCGTATTTTATTTGAGTTTTTATCTGCGGCTTTCCCTAAACCATCTAATGAAAGCGGGGCGAGCAGATAGGTACGCATTCTGAGGTATGCATTTGCTCGAATTCTTGTCATATGGCGAATTTCTTCAGGTGAAATGGGATTACCCGTATAGAATTTAATAGTGCGGGAAAAGCTTTTTAAGAATTCATTGACAAGCATTAAAAGCTTCATTGGAAAGAGTATTCTGCATGACCAGCTAAAAAGCGCACTACAGTGCCCATCAATAAAGATGGGATAGATTGGTGTATCGGTATGGAGCGTGAGGCTTACAGCCATTCGGTCCCAGCTTTCGTCGGTTATATAACCTCTGCTTTCACGATATAGGCCAACTCTGCCAGCCGGGAAAACAACAAGGCAATGATTGTTTTTGATCCACTCCTCTGCTTTGCGTATTGCGCGTGCATTGCTTTTGCTGCCCGGAAGCATGGGATTTGTAAAAATAAAAAACTCAGCAAGTTCTTTGACAAAATATAGCATGATATTAACAAAGAGCTTGTAATCAGTACGTCTTCGATTGAGCATGTATGCTAAAATCACGCCTTCGATGCCACCGTGCGGATGATTGCCGATTATTATAGTTTTTCCCGTTTTTGGTAGTACATCGAGTCCTTTGCCTTTGCAGTAATAGGTAACACCAGTTGCAGGGAGAAAATGCCTGAGGAATTCAATTCCGTTATATTTCCAGAGCTTATAACGGTGATACATAACATGGAGCGGATAAGTACCAAAAAGCCTGTCGAGTAATGGGCCAGCAAGTTTGAGCAAAAATTTAAGAGGCTGCTTTGCTGGAATTTCTCCAATTCTAAAGCTCGTGCGCTTTAATGGAGGTAAATCCTTATTTTGTGAAAGCCTTACTACCAGTTTATGAGGAAGAAATCCCATAGCGCTCAGTCATTAATTCCTTTCTTGTATTGTATTTATACCATGTTTTAGAAAAACATGGGTTAACTTGTTTGCTCAAAATGTGTTTCACGAAATAGTATAAAGGAAATTGCATAACTTATCAAAAAAAGTTGATACACAGCCATATGCATTGCAGCGGGATACCATTACTGTTCTCGATGCATACGCGCGTATGCTGGTATCTCTTTTCACATAATTGTAAATATGAGTATACTGTGTTTATGGATGAACATTTTTTTTATGACTGTACTAAAGAATTGCTTGCATCGTATGAAACTGTTGGAGGTATCAACCATAGATCGATTCAAAATTTGCCCTCAAAAGAAGCAGTTCAATCGATCGTAATGCAGCTTGAAACACTCGCTTTCCCCGGTTATAGGCGGGAAGACGGTATCGACCATACAAATAGTGAATTTATTATTGGAGAGCTTGTGTTAAAAACAGCGCGTCTCCTCATCCATGAAATTGTGAAAAGCCTCGAGTATGAAGCGCGGGTGAATAATGAACGAGGATGTCCCGCATCCTGCTACATGCTTGCCCGAGAAAAGACAGAATTTTTTTTCACAAAAATACCGGAATTGCGGCGTTTGCTCATGACAGACGTTGAGGCAGCATGGGAGGGAGATCCAGCTGCAAAATCAATAGAAGAAGTGATACTTGCATATCCTGGTATTGATGCTATTACCGTGCATCGGTTTGCGCATGAACTCTGGAAACTTGATGTGCCGCTCATACCCCGCATGATGAATGAAATTGTACACGCACGAACCGGCATCGATATTCATCCAGGAGCTGAAATTGGTGAACGATTTTTTATTGATCATGGAACTGGTGTGGTCATTGGAGAAACTACAGTGATCGGAAAGAATGTAAAAATATATCAGGGTGTAACGCTTGGTGCTCTCAGTGTTAAGAAAGAGCTTTCTGAAAAGAAACGTCATCCTACAATAGAAGACAATGTCACAATTTATTCTGGTGCAACAATTTTAGGTGGTTCCACGATTATTGGAGCAGGCAGCACCATTGGCGGGAATGTCTGGATAACATCATCTGTGCCGCCTGGAAGCATTATCTCTCTGCCATCCTTTGAGTATGTTATACAAAAGAGACAGGGAAAAGAATGTTAGTGTCATGAAAATTGTGAAAATGCTGTTTTGATTACTTCCTAATTTGATTTTTTGAAGAAAATACCATATATAGTGCCGAATATAACGATAACTACTAAATATTATGGATATAGTTTAACGCACAAGAATCGTGACACTAATGCAGTAATGTAAACAATACCTCAATTATAGCCAGAAGTGTATAACAGAATTACCTAGTAGAAAATTGTATTTACTGAGTGATGATAAGCTCGATTCCCTGTCGCATGAGTGAAGCTCGCCATGTATTTGCAACAATTCCAAACGCTACACTGACATTGAGGCTACCTTTAGCTCCTAGCATGGGTATACTGATAAGTTCTGTACACAGTGCTCGCGCTTCAGGAGATAGGCCAAGCTCTTCTGAACCGAGGAGGAGTGTCCCTTTTCTTGGAAATTGGAAGGAATCGATCGATTTGCCTCCCAGTTCTAACCCGATTATGACGGATTCCTGTGCCGCTAGCTCTTTGAGGGACACTCTTTGCCATGGAACAATAGTGCAGGCACCCATTGCAGTTCGCTGAGCGCGGGGATGGTTGGGGTCTGCGGTAAAACCGGAGAGCAGTATTTCATCGAAACCACATGCATCAGCTGTTCGAAATATTGAACCAACATTATACGGTGACCGGATATCTTCTAAAAAAACGCGGACACCATCGAAATACCGGCGATGTTCTGAAAATGTTCCCAGGGGTGCAAAAAAATCCCAGTCTGCGGGTGCTCGTCCAAATAGAGATTCAAGTGATCGTCTTAGTGTATTAACAAAACGAATAGTGGTTTCGATTACGCTGGCATCATTTGTATTGTGGGTATCGTTTGGGGCACAATGCATTTCTCTGCCAGCTGTCGTATTTTTTACTGAATTGGGTGTTGCGTTTTTTTCTTGAGCATCGTTTAAGGTACCAGGTGTTGTTATCATTTTAATAAAAGCCGCACCACTGCTTATGAAGAGTTTGTTTGTGTCGAGTTCAGCGAGAGCGGGATCGGAACTGGCGTATAAAACAAAATCCTTAAGCCAATCATAAATTTGTTCTGAATTAGCTTTTTGCAGGGAAAGATTGCGAGTATCGAGATTGTAAAGTTTGTGGGGTCTGTCCCCGTTATGCCCGTTGTGTATTGTGCGCGCGGTATATTCATCGAGGATGTTTCGGAAATCAGCTTCTATTAATTCCAGTATCTGGCAAGCTTTGCGATAACGATGTTTTGGTTCAAGGGTAAAAAGCTTTTTAACAGTAATCATGATCTTAGTAGATTTTCTTAATAAAATCGAATATTTCGTCTACGGTAATATTGCGTGGATGAAATGATAAAAAGCTCATTGCACGGGCGAATTCAGCTGTTTGCACTAAATATTCAAGATTAAGCTCAAAATCTTTAAGGCGGCTTGGTATTTTTAGCACACCAAGTACCGTACGGAGACTTTCTATAACAAAGGCTGCTTTCTGGTCTGCGGTTTCTTCGCGTTTTTCTTCACCGAATAAGAAGTGTAGGTGAGCAATCTTTTCAACCTGTATGGTTGCAAGCTCCTCTAAAAGATAGGGAAGCACTACGGTGGCAATATTAGCTTTAGGAATTTGCCAGCGACTATTGATAGCATATGTCAGCGCAGTTCCAAGACCGGGGCTTGTGGTTGCAAGACCGAGTGCTGCAAGAAATTGAGCATTGCAAGCGCTTTCAAGACCAGTAGGATCATCTGGGCGTTCAATAATCGTGTTAAGCGCTTCGACATAGAGCACCATTGCTTTATTTAAGAGCAAATCTGCATAAAAATTAGCTTTTGTTGAAACAAGACCTTCTGCAACGCTCATCATGCCATCAAGAATGGATGCTGCTTTCATTTTTTGCGACATTTTTTGTGAAAGATTAGGATCAATAATAATTGCTTTTTCAATGCCTTTGGCAGCAACTACATGTACTGCAGCGCTGTTTCTAGAATCAGTGAGTATACATTCACCAGACAGCAGGAAAGGATCACGCAGGGTTGTTGGCATCAGTATTAACCGTAAAGGTTCTTCGGTAATGGGTTCTCCATCTATCCATGAGAGTGCACTACGGGTACCGGGTGCAAGGCAAGCTACAGCTTTTGCGCAATGGAGTGCTCGAATACCTCCTATCGCAATAACGAGCGGTGCCCTGCTTCCTCGAGCAAGTTCTGTACCATTTTCAACAGTCTGAACATCTGCAGTTTTACCGAGTTCATCAAAAAGAATCGTTTCAATAGATCGTCCCTGCAATGTTGCTTGAATCTTTTCCAAAATCTCTAGTTCGGCGAGATTAGGATCAGCTATGAGGAGTGCTCGATCAGTATACTTACCAGCTAAAAAGGGGAGTTTGAAAAGAGTATCTGGACCAATATAGCATTCTGTGTTAATTGCATAATGGAAATCAGGCATATTGTTATCCCCTTTCTAGTAAAAATTCAATATATAAATATTTACTAGTAGTATAGCAAAGCTTTCCAGTAATTGTATAAAAAAAGCGGAAGAAAACTTCCGCTCTCACATATTCATTAGTTTTTGCATGTACTTATAGCAGCTGATCGAGAATGCCATCAGCTGTTTTCCCCAGAACTTCTTCATTGATGTAAGCTGGATCATTTATTTTGGCTTTTAGTTCTTCTATGAGTGCCAGTCGTTCATCAGGAGCTGAGCGGGCAATTTCAAGAGCTGCATATAGTTCGGCTTTTTCAAGCGCATCAGCAGAAAGGCTTACAGAATCACCTTCTGATTTTTGTACCTTGTGTGTCGTAATGGTATTGTTCTTTTTAGGCTGAATGGGTTCTGCTGAATTTAACCTATCAATAATCATTGCCAGCTCCTCTGTACTATATATCGGCTTTCGCCTTATTGTATTTTATTCTTTTTTTGTACCGGATACAAGTACCGAAAATTCCCCTTTTATTGAATCTCGATGCTCAAAATCATCAAGCACATTTTGGACCGTACCGGTTATGATTTCCTCGTGCACTTTAGTAAGTTCTCTGCCCAGGCAAATCAACCGTTCACTATCTATATCGGCAATTTCCTTTAAAAGCTTTACGATTCTGAAAGGACTTTCATAGATAACACATGCTTCTGGACGGCTCATGAGTTCTGTGAGTCGTGCTCTGCGCTTTCCTGGTTTGACCGAGAGAAAGCCTTCAAACGTGACAGATTTAAAAAAAATACCGCCAGCTGAAATGAGGGTGGTAAAGGCACTGACACCTGGTACAGGAATAATAGTATGGCCTGCATCGCGTGCTCGTTTTACCGCAAGAATACCAGGATCGCTCATGCATGGTGTTCCAGCATCGGAGCAATACGCTACAGTTCGTCCTTCATTGAGAAGTTCTACGATTTTTGAACTGCCTCGTTCTTCATCCTGCGCATGACAGGAGATAAGTTTCTTTTGAATGTTCAAGTGATTGAGCAATTTTAAGGTATGCCGCGTGTCTTCACATGCAATAATATCAACTTCTTGCAATACGCGAATTGCTCTGAGTGTAATATCTTCTAAATTGCCAATAGGTGTAGCGACGATATAAAAAACTGCCATAATGGTAGTATGTATCAGAATTGCACTAATGTCACGAAGCTTGTAAACATTTTATGCTTGTTCGGTCCCAAACGGATTCATTGATACGCCGACATCATAGGCATCGACACCCTCAGCTTTTTTAAGCTTGCGTACAACAGCATAGGTAACAGGGGTCATTATGGCTTCGATTGCACACTTAAAAAGATAATTTGTAAGAACCAGAGTAGCGAATAGTTCCCAGCCAAAAACTCCTGTAATGCTTGCAATCAGTACAAATACTGCGGTATCTACAAATTGACCAACAAGGGTACTACCGATTGTACGCATCCAGAGCCATCTCCCTTTGGTAAGAATTTTCATTTTTGCCAGAATGACAGAATTGGAAAATTCTCCAGCCCAATACCCTGCGAGGCTTGCAAGTACTATGCCGCCGGAACTCATACCGCCAAGAATAGCAGTATATGCATTTGAACCAGCATAGTTTTCCCACTGGCTTTCTCCTGGGAGCAGTTTTAGGATAAAAAATACCAGTGAAGCAAGAGCGAGTGCGGCAAAACCAGTCCAGATAACTCTGCGGGAAGCACGAAAACCATAAACCTCGGTTAAAATATCTCCAAAAATATAGGAGAGTGGGAAAAGCAGTGTCCCACCGTCAAAGGCCATTTGTACACCAAAGAGTGAAAAACCCAGGTCAACAATTTTTGCAGAAGATGCAATATTGCTGACAATCAGCACTGTAACAAAATAAGCCATTATGAGATCCAGATACCGATAACGGTTCTCGGGATGAAGAAAAGAAGAATCTGACATGAGATCTCCTTGTTTTGATGAGGCGGGTAGCAGAACGACCGCCGCGGCTTTTTTGTATATATGTATCCCCGCCGCTGGAATGTAAGCTGAATATAGCAGAGAGTGATACAATTTGCAAGCATTGTTAATGCCACGAAAAATGTGATAATTCTTTCATTGGTTACTGATTGTTTGATTTTTATAGAAAATATTGAATATATTGTATCGAATATAAATATGCTTACTAGATATTATTAAGATACTTTTATGCACAAGCTTCATGACACTAACCAAGGAATGACGGTATTAATATGAAGCTTTTTTTAATTTGTGCTATACTACTACTATGAATCCTTCTATAAAATCATTTTTCGTTTTTATTGTTTGCATAGCTGGTATTGTAACCACCAATGCGCTCGAGCTCAACTCTAACTATGGTTTTTTCATAGATCTTCCCGAAGGCTTTTCGCTGGTACAGAGTGATGGCTAAAGTAAGTTCACTTTTACCAATCCGCAGGGGAATATTGTTGTAGATATAGTAATATACCCTTCGCAAACGTATACATCAATTGATATGCTTGCCGGGCAGATAAACAGCAAATTGCAAGCTAAGTCATTAGATGCATGGTCTTTTGAGTATGCAGGAAGAAAGGCACGAATCCACCTTGCGCAATTTCAGAATAACTTACAGGGATATATTTTAAGTATTGACAGCCAGGAACCAGCAAAGCTTTCTGATGGAGAAAAAAATTTTGATTTTGTAATGCTTGCCTATACAAAGAGCGCACTGTTTAAAGAAGTAAAACCGATCCTTGAATCAATAATTGATGGATTTTCATTGCATGCAAGTGACAGGTTAAAGCCTGGTCCGTATACAACAGCTCAACGAACTCGCATAACGCCACTGCTCATACCTAAACAGATTGCTTTTGGAGGCACTACTGTCCCCTGTGTCTATGATAAAAATTATGCTGATCTCGTACAGCAGTTAGTTGAACGTGAATATGCAGTGCTATTACCATACGGAGCGATTCCCGATCTTGTTGACGATGCTGTGCGGCGTTTTTATCGGCAGATATACAGGGCTTCGTACAGTGAACTTGTTCAGTTAGCGCTATTGTTCTCGCTTGTGTGGGAAAATTCAAGCAACCAGACTACAGGTGTAGCTGCAAATCAGAATGTATCTGCTGCACTACAGCCTCATTTTGGTATACCTGCTCAGCCTGAAGGGTATGTAAGAGCACTCTTAGCATGGGTGCAAGATTTTAATTATGTACGGAACCCGGAAGGCTCAGATGTCGTTAATCCGATAACTGCTGCGTTCGAGCAAACGGGTGATTGCGATTCCCGGGTGCTTGTAATGGCAATTCTGTTAAAGTATGAACACATAGATGCTATTCTCATGATTTCACTTGTACATGAACATGCGCTCATTGGAGTCGGAATAGAGGGAAAAGGTGCAAAGTTTCCGTATCAAAACCAGAATTGGCTAATTGGGGAAACTACCGCTCATGTCGATCTTGGTCTCATTGATAAGCAACAATCTGCTATAGAAGATTGGTTTGGTATAGATTTTAAATAATACGTTATTTTACAAAAATAAAAAAAGTGTAAAGATTGACAAATTATTTAATAAGACAATACAATGTTTATTCGCAATAATATTTGAGTCACCTGGAGGTTTTCTTGTATGGAACCCATAAGCAAAAAATATTCCGGTTTAATCATGAAAATGATTGAATCATCACGTGCTCAAATGAAGGTTTCTGATGAGAACGTGTATCAACCGAGCAATAAAACCATTTTAGGTTATATAGATCAGATAATTGAAGAAAATTTACTTCCTGGTTCAAGAATTCTTGAACATCAGCATCTTGAACAATTGTTTGATTTTGTACAGCAGGGGAAATCTTGTCTCATTTTGCCAGAACATTACAGTAATTTTGATTTGCCAGTGTTTCATTATCTGCTTAGAAAACAGGGTGGTAAGTGTGCTGATCTTGCTGAAAAGCTTATTGCAATAGCAGGATATAAGCTTAATGAAACAAATCCTGTTGTTACAGCATTTTCGGAGGCATACAGCAGGATTGTTATCTATCCAAGTAGATCATTGGAAATAATAAAAGAAAAACTAAAAGATCCCAAAGAGCTCGTCAAAGAACTTATGAAGAGCAGAGAAATAAACCATGCAGCCATGAAGGCTTTGAATGAGATGAAGTATCAGGGGCATCCTATACTCGTTTTCCCTGCAGGAACGCGCTATCGACCTTGGGATCCATCAACAAAACGAGGTGTGAGGGAAATCGATTCATATGTGCGTTCGTTTGATTACATGGTGCTGGTCTCAATAAACGGAAATATGCTCCGAATCAATCCAGAAGGTGAAATGCATGAAGATCTAATCGGTCCTGATACATTGCTGTTCCAGGTCAGTGAGCCAATTGTTTGTGATGAATTTCGTGAGAAAATCAAGCATGAGCTTCATTTCCGCGATGATAAAAAACAAGCCGTTGTTGATGCCATTATGGAACGGCTTGATGCAATGCATGAAGCTGTAGAAAAAATGAGACTTGCATAAACCTGGATTCTGTTTATCCTGTGCACAAATAGTTTTCACTGTTAATATGATCCGTAGGAAACAATTTCTGATATTTGTAAGTAAATTTTTACCTGTGCAAGGTATTGACCACTTGTAATGATAACACTCGGTTGTTCAGTGAGACTGCAGGTTCCCCGAATTATTTTTGGTTTGTTATAGGTAATCCCTCGCGCATACCCTCTTATGGCTTCTTTTACTGCTTCTCCCATTGCTGTGATACGTGCTTGCACTCGATCCTCTGCCTGGATGGCAATTATTGGTGGAAATGCAGGGCTGTACGCTCTTCCCTGTGCAATTTTATACGATGCCTGTTTCCATGCAAGTAGTTCTGAAAGCTCAGTTGTAGTGGGATAGTAGAGAATATTTACTAAGAGTGTCCCTCTTTCAAGGTTCGTTTCCAGAATTCGTAAACCGCTGCTTCCGCGTGTGATAGTTCCGCGCGGTTTCAATACAAATGATTCTGTAACTTTTCGTGCCTTATCAGAGGGGGTATATTCAAAACTGAACCCCCAGATAATGCCTGAAAATACCCATGAAGCTTCAGCAAATACTGCTTCTGCTAATTCCTTTGCTGTATAGAGAGGTTTCCATGTGGGATCGCTTACTTCTGCAAAACCCTCGGGAGCAGGTGGTGAGAAACTATCTGCTGTAAAGATACCTTGGATAAAGTAATCTGGTGTAGCACAAAGAGTCCGATTCATGGTGATCGGTTTAACGAGAGATACAATTGTAAATATGAGTAGTATGATTACATTTTTACTCATCAACTTACATATCGGCATTTTTGACATGAGAATCTTAGTTAGTGCCATGAAAAATGTGAAAAGGTGCTTTTTGAGTGACACTAGCTTGATGTTTTATGGAAAGTATCAAACATAGTGTATGGTAGAAAAATAAACCTTATAGATAATGCAGAAATAGTTTTTCGTGCACAAGCTTCGAGACACTAACAAGTGAGTGCTTGCGTTCTTTAGCATAGTATTGGAACTATGATAGCTCTTACCGGATTAAAAGCCGTTTAATTGGGTTTATTCCGTGTCTCACCGGGAAATAGAGTGCTGAAAAAGCAAATCCTGCCAGATGTGTCAGGTGTGCTACATTCCCCTGTAAACCCATTATTTCATTGAAAATTTCTAGGATTGTGTATCCCAGTACAAGAACTGGTGCGCGGACTGGTATGATGCCCCAGATGTAGATTAAAGAACGCGGGTAAATGACAGCATAAGCAAAGAGAACAGCAAATATAGCGCCCGAAGCACCAACGAGCGGAGCAGAGATGTTCATCACGGTAAATACTACCAATGAAAAAATACCTGCCAGCGTACCAGTTACCAGATAAAAGAGGAGGAACTCTTTGCTTCCCATTGTTCGTTCCACAGCAAGGCCAAAAATAAGAAGGCCTAGCATGTTAAAGAAAATATGCTGGAATCCTGCATGTACAAACATATAGGTAAATGGCTGCCAGAATGAACCGGAAAAAGTGAGCTGCGGCACGAGTGCTAAGTTATAAAATAAAACCGGGCTTGCCATAGTTAAAAAATAGATAATAAAATTAGCTCCAATGATATACAGTGTTATATAATCAAAAGAGTATCTGAATTCTTTGCGTAGTATATTCATGGAGTCAATATACTAAAAAAAGATATAAGTGAAAACATACGAATCTGGAACGAACCTATGGAGAAAACCGATGAATGATGCACATAAAAAACCAGGTGTTCCCAACTGTACCACCTGTTCATATTTTTTTGTAACATATCAGATTGCATTTCCGTATGCGTGCAGGCTATTTCAAGTACAGTGCCAGGAAATGCCTGTATATGAAGTATACAAAAGTACAGGGCAGATTTGTCAGTTTTACAGCAAGAAAAACATGCAGTAACCCAGTAAACTTTTTTGGGTATTACGTTCTGGTTTAATTCCTGGTATACTACAGGTATGAGTATAGAAGAGAGTTTGCTTCGGGGTGGTGTCTGGTATAATATTTGGGACGATAGTACTGGTACAAATAAATCTTCGTCGTTGAGTTTTATCAATTCGTTTTTTACAGCGCTCCGAAATCATAATATTGATTACAATCCACAGTTACCTGAAGCAATTCTTGCTCGTGAAAAACGACAATCAACAAATCTTGGTAACGGTATAGCAATTCCGCATCCTGATTTTGATGGATTGAATGAGCCTGCAGAATCCCCGATAACCCGTGATACTATCTACCTGGCATATCCGCGTTTCTCGCTATTGTGGGATGATGGGACTTCGGTTTTTGCAGTGTTTTTTATTTGTATGACATCAAAAGAAAAGCATCTTGCTGCACTTTCTGATCTCGCAAAAGGGTTATCAAAACCAGGTGTAATGGATTTACTGAAAGCACGAGAACCGCTTGAGCCACTTTTGACAGTTTTTCGTGCAAAAAAAAGTAATGACTAAATTTTTGATTGTGCAATGAGATAGGTTTCAAAACTTGATGTTCTGCATGCCTCTGGTTTATATGTTCGAGCCGTTTTGAACATTTTTTTTGCCTGGTTGAGCAATTCCTGCTGACCGCCACCAATAAAAAACTTGCATACGAGCGTTCCACCTTTTCGTAAGAACTGATTGCCAAGTTCAAGTACACAGTGAACCAATTCTTCGGAACGGCTTGTATCGACAGTGCTATTACCTGTGGTCGCAGGAGCTGCATCTGAAAGTATTAGATCGTAAGGACGAAATGAAGCTAATTGTTCCTGCACTTCAGGAGAAAAAATATCACCCTGAAAGAAATGGAAATTAGGTTTATCTTTGGGAATAGCTAAATCTGATAAATCAACAGAAACAAGTATGCTGTCGTCATGGAGTGTTTCAAATTTTCTCAGTACCCAGAGGCTCCAGCTACCTGGTGCAGCACCAACATCAAGAATGTGCATATGTTTTTTTATGAGCTTAAACTTCTGGTCTATTTCGTCCAGTTTATACACACTTCTTGCTGGATATCCTTCTTTTTTTGCCTTTTGAGTCCAAAAATCCGGTTTTTCATACGAGTTTTGTGCCATATAGAGCGTCTCTCCATTATATTCATTTTACGTTGTAGTGGTAGTAGTTGTTAATCGTTCGAGCTCCTTGCGCTTGTTTTCCAGTATGGTACGCTCGGTGCAAGCAGCCATATCAAGAATGCATGGCGCGATAAGACGATATTCAACAAGGGTGCCGCGTTTTTCTACATCAATAAGGCCTGCAGCTTTTAACTGCGATAGATGCTTTGATGCAACAGATTTACTAATGTTGAGTTCACCAGCCAGTTCGCATACGCACCAGGGGCGTGTCCTGAGCATATCGAGGATGGCAATCCGTACTGGATGAGCTAGGGCTTTGAAGACATCTGCCATAAGCATATTTTGCTGTATTGTTCTTGCTTCCATGCCTATAAGTTGCAATGTTTGGAAACAAAAGTCAAGAAGGTACTTGACATTTTGCTGAAATGTTTCCATATTTGGAAACAAGGAGAACGTATGGATGCTTATTTGTTGTACGGACTGGCTGTTGTCGGTTTAGTTCTTTCTCTTGTAAAGGATAAAACCAAGACAACGACAGCGCTCAAGAAGGCGTGGAAAGCATTCGAGGGTATACTTCCGCAATTTCTCACTGTTTTAGTACTTGTTGCGGTGGCTCTTGCCATATTGGATACTGCAACCATCTCCCGTTTCCTTGGAACCAAAGCAGGTATCTGGGGCATTCTCGGCGCATCGATTATTGGTGCTATTACCTTGATCCCTGGTTTTGTTGCCTTCCCTGCTGCAGCAGCTCTGCTGGCTCAGGGGGCCGGGGCAACACAGATTGCCGCTTTTGTATCGAGCCTCATGATGGTGGGCGTAGTAACACTTCCCATGGAAATAAAATACTTTGGTCAGCGAGTAGCAATACTGCGCAATGTACTTGCCTTTATGTTCTCCATTGTTGCGGCTTTGTTTGTAGGATGGATGGTGTCACTATGAAAAAAGATCTAAAACGGTATTCTGGCGTAATTGTCGCCATCATTGCATTTATAGCTTTTATTGTATTCTTGCCGGTATGGCGTACTAAGGCCATAGTCTCAATCGTGTTTCAGACTAAAACCATGCTGCTTGTCATACCGCCAATCTTTATTTTACTGGGTTTACTTGATGTCTGGGTTCCGCGCGAGAAGATGATCCGTTATATGGGCGCAGGGTCCGGCGTTAAAGGCGGTGTTCTGGCGTTTCTGCTTGGTTCCTTTGCAGCTGGTCCTTTATATGGAGCCTTCCCCTTTGCCGCTGTTCTTATGAAAAAAGGTGCAAGCTTTACAAATATTTTGATTTTTATTGGGGCATGGTCCACAACCAAGATTCCCATGCTGCTGTTTGAGATTTCGGCACTTGGACCTCGTTTTGCCCTTTCACGGCTTGCCATCGATATTGTAGGCATTATTGTTATTGCATTTGCAATCAAAGCGGTGTTGCCTAAGAAAGAAGTTGCGAGGCTCTACGCTCAGGCAGAAACTATTGATTGAGCACTGATTCGGTAAAAACCGAACAACATAGATAGTGTAAACCACAAGGAGGTTATTATGAAGGTACATATTTTAGGATCGGGTTGTCCTAAGTGCAAGCTCCTCGAGCAGCATGCCCGGGAGGCAGTAGCGGAACTCGGCATTCAGGCTGAAATAGAGAAGGTTATGGATACCGAAGCAATTATGGAGATGGGTGTCATGATGACGCCGGCTCTAGCAATTGACGGCGAGGTTAAAAGTGTTGGAAAAGTGCTTACCAAAGACCAGGTGATATCGTACCTAAAGGGAGGAAACTAATATGGCAGGTTGTACATGCGGCGGGGACTGTGAGACTAAACTCATCTATGCGTGCTCAGGAGCTGCAAATACCGGGTTGCTCGCCGATCAGGTAATGCGGGAACTCAATCGAGACAAGGTAGGAGCGAGTACCTGCCTTGCGGCAATGGGTGCTGACCTTTCGGGCTTTATCCAGTCAGCGCAGAACGCAGCTAAAAATATTGTACTCGATGGCTGCAAGGTTTCATGCGGTGCAAAGATTTTTCAGAAACATGGAATACCTTATGAGCATTACATTATGACAGAGTTTGGAGTGGAGAAGGGTAAAACTCCCATAACTGGAGAACTCATTGCCGATGTTGCATCCAAAATTGCTGCATCGGTTTGTGGCGAGGCAAAAGCATGAGCAGCAAAGAGTGGTCACCCAATAAAAAATTACTTGTTGTCTTTGGTGTTTTTCTAGCAGCGTACTTTATTCCATGGGGAAGCGTACGGGTTTCGGGTGCTGTAAATGAAGCATTCCTCATGTTAATGGAATATGCACAGCAGCATGTGCTTCTGTGCCTTGTACCTGCAATGTTCATTGCCGGGGCAATAACGGTCTTCTTGAATCAACAGGCTGTCATGCGCTACCTTGGACCCGATGCATACAGGCTTACTGCATACGGCGTGGCCTCGGTATCAGGTGCCATCCTCGCGGTGTGTTCCTGTACAGTCCTTCCGATCTTCAAGGGCATCTACAAGAAAGGCGCGGGGATCGGGCCTGCTGTTGCCTTTCTCTATTCGGGACCGGCAATCAATATTCTTGCCATAGTGCTATCCGCCAAAGTCTTTGGTTGGAAGCTTGGACTTGCAAGGACAATTGGCGCTGTGCTCTTTTCGGTGGTTATTGGCTTTCTCATGGCATTGATTTACCGCAAGGAAGATAAACAGCGTTCAGCTGATGCACGGTTGTTTGCAAAGCCAGATGAGAAGCCAGCAAGAAGCCTAGGACAGATGATTGTCTATATGGCAAGCATGATTGGCATACTCGTGTTTGTGAACTGGGCCAACTCAAAGGGCGGCAGTGCGGTCTGGGACGCAATTTATGGGGCAAAGTACTGGATAACTGGTGCTTTTGGTCTTGTGTTGTTATACACACTTGTCAAATGGTTTACAAAAGACGATCTCAAAGAATGGGTCGTCGCAACAAGAGATTTCTCGCTCCAGATCATGCCCCTTCTTTTTGGCGGTGTGCTTATTGCGGGCTTCCTTCTCGGCCGTCCGGGACACGACGCGCTCATTCCAAGCGCATGGATTGGCAGTGTGCTTGGTGGCAATTCTATTTTTGCAAACTTTTTTGCTGCTTTGTCTGGTGCCCTCATGTATTTTGCGACGCTCACAGAAATTCCCATAATTCAGGGGCTTCTTGGTGCTGGCATGGGGCAGGGGCCCGCTCTGGCGCTGCTCTTAGCAGGTCCAAGTCTCTCGTTGCCTTCCATTTTGGTAATAAGCGGTGAACTTGGTTGGAAAAAAACCTTAACCTATGTGGGGCTTGTGGTTGTGCTTTCCACATTTGCAGGTATGCTCTTTGGCGCTATTGCCTAGTAATAACACTATTGGAGCCTGTGGTATATACGCAGCGGATCCAGTTTTGCATCAATCTATATATAAGGATTAAATTAGTGCCATAAAAAATGTTAAAATGCTGTTTTGCTCACTGCTTGTTTAATTTTTATAGAAAGTATCAGCTATGTTGTATAAATTCACTTATTAATCTATAGTAACGATACTTTTATACACAAGCTTCATGATATTTGCTACAGTCTGATGGCTGATGCATTTTAATGAAAGGATGTTTTCTGTGAATGAAAATAAAGAATATGAGCATGATCATCACCATGATGGTCACATGCATGGTATTGAAACTGTCTCCGACAAAGGGTCTGGCGGCAAGCTGCTGTTATCACTTATTATAACTGGAGCAACACTTATTGCGGAGGTAGTAGGCGGTTTACTTACAGGAAGCCTCGCGCTCCTTTCCGACGCTGCTCATGTATTTCTTGATATTTTCGCCTTGGCTCTAAGCTACGGAGCAGTTCGACTAGCAGCCCGCGCTCCAAGCGGAAAGCATAGCTATGGTTTTCACAGAATGAAAGTACTTGCGGCATTTATCAATGGTGCAACACTCTTGCTTATATCATTTGAAATCTTCCGTGAAGCTGTCATCCGTTTTGCAAACCCCCACTCCATTATCGCTGTGCCCATGCTCATTGTGGCTGGTATTGGTCTTGGAGCTAATTTGCTGGTGGCTTTAGTGCTTGGCGGACACGATCATGAAGACCTCAATGCCCGATCTGCCTTTCTCCATGTCATCGGGGACGCACTTTCTTCGATTGGCGTCATTGTTGCTGGCCTTATAATCCTCTTTACCGGATGGACATGGGTCGATCCCATAGCGAGTGTTATTATTGGCATCATTATCCTCTCCGGTTCATTCAGGGTACTCAAAGAGGCGGTGCATCTTCTCAATGAAGGAGCGCCTGAGGATGCTTCGAGCGATGAGGTAGCTGCTGCACTTGTAACACTCCCTGGCGTGAAGAACGTACATGATACACATGTCTGGTCACTCGATCCATCATTCCGGGTTTTAACTGCACATATCGTGCTTGATGATCAACCACTCAGTGCTACTGCAAACCTTATGGCGCAAGCAAAACAGCTTTTGCGCGAACGGTTCAGGGTCGAACATACAACTATTCAGTTTGAATGTATTGACTGCGAACAGTGCTCGGGGAAGGCTTTGAATTGTAAAGAAGGAGATATGCTATGATAAACAGTACCCTGCTTTTTAAAGGGCTTGCAGCCGCAGTTGTTGTTGGATTTGTAACGGCGTCGATAAATTCCTGGGTAGATTGAGTCTTCCTTGTTAGTATGCTTGTAGGCATTGTTGGACTTCCCATAACAGAAGCCATCATTGTTAACCTTGTTGTTGTAGCGCTTGCTGCACTGTTTATGGTTATACATCAAAAAAAGATGCTCTCTACCCATGTCCCTACAGGGAAACGAGAATGGATACTCATTGCTATTCCTGCGTTTTTAGGAGTCATCGGAGGTAGGCTCCTTGGCTCGCGTCTCAGTCCACACGTTCTTGTATCCATTCTTGGTGTATATGCCATATTAGTAGGTGTTCGGATCTTTTTCATAAAGCCTTTGCCTGGTAGAGAGGTAAAGGCACATGAGAGTTGGCTGGCACCAGCAAGCCTTACTGCGGGAGTTCTTGAAGGTCTTATTTCTGCTCTGGAGGTAAACCCTTTGTTGTTCCTGCGTACAACAACGCAATGGGGCATCATCCGGAACGAGCCTATGCATTTGCATCCCTCGGTGTGGTTGCATCGAGTTGGGCAGCACTTGCTACATAGGTAGCCTTCGTTTCCCTGCCTTCGCTTACCACGCTGTTCCTTGCCCTCTATGAGTTTATTCTTGTTACTGCAGTAGCACTTATTGTCAACAAATTCTGGTCTCAGAAACTGAATAAAATTGTAAATTTGATTATTGCTCCTTTGTTGATCCTGGTTGGCTTGCGTTTTATACTCATGGCTCTGTCTTAAGCTGTAGTTTACAGAGTAGTGCTGCCGAGTCCGGTTCATAATGCTGGCTTATGGCGCATGAAAGAGCCGGTCTATGGCATCTGACTACAGTGCGACCAAGATCTATGTCCTTGCTCAGCCGCTATTGTTTTATTGACAGCTAATGGGAGGCGTGATAGTTCATCGTCGATGAACGATAAGATTACACCTCCAAATACTTCGCATTCGGAGATGATTCCTAGCTATGCCACTGAGGCTGACGAAGCGCTCGCAATGTTTGTATAGTGTCAGGAAGTTTGTGAATAAATTTAGTTAGTAGAATATATGGTGTATATCGTTGTGATGCACACAATATGTTGCGTCCATTTCTACATATTCGACGATTCAATACTTAGAAATCGGCTTTTCACAATTTTCCT
>Ga0116184_10001570_pt1 | contig 21635 bp, 19 predicted proteins | sample AD_JPNNA5_MetaG_FD_89886 | JGI IMG/M metagenome (GOLD analysis project Ga0116184, IMG submission 89886) | Active sludge microbial communities of municipal wastewater-treating anaerobic digesters from Japan - AD_JPNNA5_MetaG | ecosystem: Engineered > Bioreactor > Anaerobic > Digestate | place... | reverse complement strand
GGAAGAAGCTCGTATTCACGTTCAACCGGCCGGCTTCGGGCGAGGGCCCGTTTGCGGTGTGCAGTGCTCGAATCGGCCGTTCCGTTCATCCTGCCAAAAACGGCTGCGTTGCCATCCCCGCTTCCCATATTTCAAAGCCATCAAACATCATCTTTGTGGATCTGATTTAACGGGAAATGTTGCTCTTGCGCATCATTACTGTAGGCACGAAAGTGCTTGGGAAATGAATGCTTTGGAGATATAATATGGCAATGATAGCCGAATATTTCCAGGATCTTGCCTTGGACAGGAGAAGAGGGTGTTTTTCTCTTGTTTTGAAGGGGCTTCTGTGGCTTCTTTCCCTGTTGTACTGGCTGATCATAGCTGTTGTATCGCGGATACGCTCTGTGCGGCCCGTTTCCGTAAGCTCTAAGGTCATCAGTGTCGGTAACATAACCTGGGGTGGCACGGGTAAGACCCCCCTTGTCGAGTTGCTGGGAAAAATGCTTGTGGAAGACGGCCGAAAAGTCGCGGTGTTGACGCGGGGATACGGCAGGTCATCGGCCGCATGCAAGGCTGCTCATTGCCGGGATGCGTCAACTATGGGCGACGAACCGTATATGTTATCGCGCAAGTTCCGCGATATTCCGGTGATCGTCAACAGCGACCGCGCAGCTGCGGCACTCGAAGCCCAACGCGCGAATAAGGCCGATACGCTGATTCTGGATGACGGTTTCCAGCAGTGGGGATTGCGTAAAGACCTGGAGATCGTTACCATAGATGCCATGAACCCGTTCGGCAACGGATATTTGATCCCCAGGGGGATACTCCGTGAGCCGTTACGCGCTTTACGCAGGGCCGATGTCTTTGTCCTGACCAATGTGGACGCGCCCGCTGACATGCTTGCCCTCAAGGCAAGGCTTGCAGCTATACAGCCGGCCGGGCTTATTGTTACTGCGCGCCATACTCCGGCAGGTCTGTATATGCTTTCTGATCCGTCAAAGGAGTGCGGGCTGGAACGCCTTAGCGCGCAGACGGCGGCGCTTGTTTGCGCCATCGGGAATCCCCGTTCTTTTAGACGGACCGTTGAATCCGCAAAGGCGGTTGTCGCTGCAGAATTTGTGTTTACCGACCACCATCGTTATTCGAGGGCCGATATCGAATTTGTCGCGCAGGCGTGCCGCAGACAGAATATCGGCGCTATCATCACGACAGAGAAAGATGCCGCAAAGATAGCGCCTCTGGCCGCCGGTGTTGAGGGTCCAGATATATTAGTCCTGCGAGTCCGATTAGAGATCATCGAGAATGAAGAACAATTCAGCCGCCGATTACGCGGCATATATTCTGCTTAAGACTGCAGGGCCGCTTTTACGCCTGTTTCATCCGGTCGCCGCATTCTGGATCGGCAGGCTGATCGGCGAGATCGTCTGTGCCTTAGATGTGAGGCATCGCAGCCGCGCCTATGCGAACCTGAAGACCGCATTCGGCGGCAGACGTACGCCCAAAGAGCTCCGGCGCCTGACTGTCGAGTGTTACCGCAGATTCGGCCAGAATCTCATCGAGGTCTTCATGATCCCGAAGATCGACGAGAGATACGCGAAAAAATACGTGACTATCGAAGGGCTGCAGAATCTGCGCGAGGCGTTTGACAGGGGCAAGGGTGTTTTTTTTGTGAGCGTCCACGAAGGAAGCTGGGAGTTGTCGAACATACTGGCTTCCTATCTGCATATTCCGTTCAGCATGTTCGTGCGGGAGCTGAATATGCCAAGGGTGAACGGCCTGCTCAACGGATATCGCCGTGCAAAAGGTTGCAGGATCATCCGCAGGGAGGACCAGACAAGGGAATTAATCCGGCTCATCAGGGCGAATGAATCTTGCGGTATGACCGTTGATCAAGGAGGCAGAAAGGGTATAAGGGTTAGGTTTTTCAATAAGGATGCCTCGATGTCCGCCGGGGCAGTGAGGCTCGCGCTCAAATACGATGCTGCACTGGTGCCGGTGTTCAGCATGCGCATCAACGGTCCGTACATCAAAATTATGATCGGGCCGGCGGTCAGGCTGACGAGGACCGGCGATGCCGATGCGGATATCAGGACGAACCTGCAGGACCTGGTCTGGGTTTTCCAGAAATATCTCTACCAGTATCCGCAGGAATACCTCTGGCATTACCGCATATGGAAATATTCCTTGAGCAGGGATATAGTAATACTGTCAGATGAGAAAACCGGCCATCTGCGCCAGTCTCAGGCGCTTGCGCGCCTCGTAGGCGCCTACCTGAAGGAAAAGGGCATTGATGCGAGAGTACACGAGGTTCCGGTCCGACTGAAGAACTCCGCGTCCAGGCTCCTTCTGGCAGCCGGAGGAATGTTGTCCTGCAGGTTTGTTTGTCAGGGATGCATGGCCTGCCTGCGGCGCGCGCTGACGCATGAGTCTTACAGCCGGCTTGAGGAGGCGCGGGGAGATGTTATCATTTCCTGCGGCTCGAGCCTTGCCGCGGTCAACCGCATCACGGCTATAGAAAATCAGGCAAAATCCATTGTGATCATGAAGCCGGGCCGCATGCCTTATGGCCTGTTCGATATGGCGGTGGTCGCCCGCCACGACAATCCTCCTGCGGGCGGCAATATTGTCGTCACGCGAGGGGCGCTCAACCTGATCGACCGCAGGTATCTGTCTGAACAGGGGCAGAAGCTGCTGGAGCATATCGGCGGGCCTTCCCTGTCCGCTCCGGTGATCGGTCTGCTTCTCGGAGGAGATGCGAAGCGGTTCCGTCTGGCCGGAACGCTGGTCCGGACCGTGGCGGAACAGGTGGGCGCTGCCGGGTCTCATCTCAACGGCACGCTCCTGGTTTCGACGTCCCGCAGGACCCCGGCTGAAGCGCAGGCATCGGTTAAGCAGATATTAGGCCGGAACGCACGCTGCAGGTTCCTGGTGATTGCCAATGAGCAGAATTTTGATTTCAGCGTCGGAGGCATACTGGACAGGTCCGATGTGGTCGTAATATCCCCGGAAAGCGTATCCATGGTTTCGGAGGCGGCAAGCAGCGGGAAATACGTTGTAGTATTCGACGCGCCAGGCCTTTCGCGCAGGCATCGCGCGATGCTTGCCGATTTTGAGCGCGGAGGTTTCATACGGCGCGCCGATCCCGGCAGATTGACAGAAGTTATTTCCGATTTATGGCGCGCGCAACCGGCGCGCAACTGCCTGGACAACACCGGGCAGGTTATCGAGGGGTTGAGAAATATACTATGAACGTGTTGCAGGTAGTTCCTGAATTGCGGGTTGGAGGCGTCGAGCGGGGCACGGTCGATCTGGCCGCGCATCTGGTCGCCGCCGGCCACAAGGCAGTGGTTATATCGAACGGCGGGGAGCTGGTCAGAGAGCTAGTCGCAGCAGGGGCAGTGCATTACCAGCTTCCGGTGCACCGCAAGTCGCTCTGGGGCATCATATCCATGATCCCCCGGATATCAGAGATAATCCGGAAGGAGAAAATAGATATCGTGCACGCGCGCAGCCGCAGCCCCGCCTGGAGCGCGTTCTTCGCCAGCCGACGCACAAGGTGTGTTTTTATTACCACCTGCCACGGCTATTACAAAAAACACGCCTTCAGCTATTGCATGGGCTGGGGCAAACGCGTGATTGTGCCGTCGAACGTGATCGGCCGCCACATGATCGAAGATTTCGGCGTGCCGCGGGACCGCATCTCGCTCATTCCCCGTAGCGTTGCGGTGGAGAAATTCAAGTTCATAGATCCTGCGAAAAAACGCCGCAGGGAGTTTAATGTCGGGATCATCGGAAGGCTTACCCCTATCAAGGGCCATCTGGATTTCATCAAGGCCATGCATAAGGCCTCTCGCAGCATCAGGGACCTCAAGATATGGATTGTCGGAGACGCGCCCGCCTCAAAAGAGGGCTATAAAGAACAGGTCAAGGTTTTAACTCGCAGGTTAGGGTTGTCGCATTGCACCGAGTTCCTCGGCACACAGACGGATATCCCGGATATCGTCTCGCATCTGGACCTGTTGGTTCTGGCGACCACGACCCAGGAAGCGTTCGGCAGGGTCATAATCGAGGCCCAGGCGGCAGGGGTCCCGGTTGTCGCCACCGCTGTCGGAGGCGTGGTGGATATCATCGAGGACGGCGTTACGGGGCTTCTGGTCGCTCCTTCGGATCCCCAGGCCATGGCCGACGCAACGGTCAGGATTTTTCAGGACAAACAACTGGCAAGCTCTCTTGCCAGCGCGGCGTACGAAAGGATAAAGGACCGTTACACCGTAGATCTGATGGTGCGGCGCACCCTCGAGGTGTACCGGGAGGCATTATCCCATTTCAATGTCCTTGTCATGAAGTTCAGTTCGATCGGCGATATCATCCTCTCGACCGAGGCCATACGGGCATTGCGCAGGAGATTCCCCGCGCCGGACTACCGTATATCATTTCTCGTGGGGCTGGCATATAAGGAGATACTCGCGCGTAATCCGCATATCGATGAGCTGCTGGTCTGCGACCTTAAACACAAAGATGCGGGCATCAGGGGATTCTTACGGCTGGCTTCCCGTCTGCGCAACCGTTATTTCGATATCGTTATTGACCTTCAGAATAACCGAAGGTCGCATCTGCTTGCCTTTTGCACCTGCGCCCTTGACCGCTACGGTTACCGGAACGGTAAATTCGGTTTCTTGCTTAATCACGGTGTGAAAGACGACAAAGCCGTGATGGATCCGGTGACGCACCAGTTCAGGATTTTCAAGCCGCTGGGAATCGAATTGCGAGATCCGCATCTTGAGCTGTTTCCGACCTCGCAGGACGTAGCTGCGGTCAAGGAATTCCTTAAGACGCAGTGGATCTCCCCTAACCAGAGGCTCGTCGGCGTCAATATATCCGCGAGCGTCCGCTGGGAATCCAAGGTATGGCCCGTAGAACATATCATCCGCCTGTGCGAAGAGCTTGGTCGCAGGGATATACGGGTTGTCATCACAGGCACCGAGAGCGACTCGAGCCTTGCCTCGATGCTGTGCCAGAGCGTCAAGAACCTGAAAATTATCGACGCATGCGGGCGGTTCACGATCAATCAGCTCGCCTGTTTAATCAAGGAGTGCGCGGTCTATATATCGGGGGATTCCGCGCCGCTTCATATCGCGGCCTGTATGGATACTCCGTTTGTCGCGTTGTTCGGCCCGACGAATCCGGAGCGCCACGTGCCCCCGGCCAGGTATTATGCGGTGATCCGCAGGAACCTGGCGTGTAGCCCGTGCTATAAGTCGAAATGCCCGCATCGCAGATGCATGAAATTGATTACGCCGGAAGAAGTATTGCAGGCGATAGAGCAGCTCCTGGCCAGGACCGCCGGCGGTCAGGCGCCCTGATTCATGAATATCCTTTACCTGACGACCCACTTGAATGTCGGAGGCATCACGAGCTATCTTCTTACGCTCGCCCAGGGCTTTCGAAGCAGGGGACACACGGTCTATGTCGCATCAGGCGGCGGCGATACGGTCATCCGGTTCTCCGCGCAGGGCATTATCCACCTGCCGATCCCGATCAGGACCAAGTCGGAGCTGAATATCTTCAAGCTCGGGCTGTCAGCCGCGTCGCTCGGACGCCAGCTGCGCCACCGCAGGATAGACATCATTCATTCCCAGACACGCGTTACCCAGGTGCTCGGATGCATGATGCAGCGGTTCATCCGCGCACCGCACGTGACGACATGCCACGGCTTCTTCAAAAGGCGGCTGTCGAGGCTCGTCTTCCCTTGCTGGGGCGACATGGTCATCGCCGTCAGCGACCCAGTCAAGGAGCATCTCATGTTAGACCTGGGAATAAACGAACGCATGATCAGGCTCGTGCATAACGGTATCGATGTGCCCTTCTTCGCCGCAGCGCGCAATATCACCCCGGACGAGCGGGCCGGGCTGCGCAGGTCGCTAGGATTGTCCGACGGGCCGGTCGTAGGCATCATCGCGCGCCTCTCGGATGTGAAAGGCCACCGGTACCTCATCCACGCCATGAAGCTCGTCCTGGACAGACACCCCGACGCGCAATTGTTGATCGTCGGCGAGGGCCCGATGGAACGGAGGCTCGCGGCCCTGGTCCGGTCATTGAAGATAGAGCGCAGCGTTGTCTTTGTCCCGACGGTCCCCGGTACGGCGCGGACGCTGTCGGTCATTGACGTGTATGTGCTGCCGTCGCTCAAGGAGGGGCTCGGTTTGAGCCTTATGGAAGCGATGGCGGCGGGTCTTCCGTGCATCGGCGCCGACGTCGGAGGCATCCGCAGCCTTATCAGGCCCGGAGACAACGGCCTTCTGGTCAGACCGGCCGATCCGGCAGGGCTGGCCCTTGCGATACAGCAGATGCTTTCGGACCGGGCACTGGCGCGCCGGATGGGCGAGAGCGCGCATCTGTTCATAAACCGTTATTTTTCGCAGGCAGAGATGCTGCTGCGCACCGAGGAGGTCTACCGCGAATGTTTAACAAAAGGAAACTGATCGCATGGGGAAGCGCCGGCGTGTTCGCGGCGGTCCTTGTTGTCTTTGTCAGGGCGCAGTACGTGCTTCCGATAGCCATGTACCATTCAGTGCAGCCGTCAGTCCCCGAGGGCAACAGGCTTATCGTGTCAACAAAGGCCTTTGATCGCCAGATGGCATTTCTCAAGAGGAACAACTATTCGGTCATCCCTCTGGAACAGGCGGCAACACTCATACGACAGGGCAAGCGCCTGCCCCCGAAGGCTGTCGTGCTGACATTCGACGACGGATATGCCGATAATTACCGGTATGCGTTCCCCATACTGAAGAAATACGGACTGCCGGCTACAATCTTTGTGATCGTCGAAGATATAGGCAAGCCCGATAAGCTTACAATGGACCAGGTCAGGCAGATGCGCGATTCGGGGCTCATTACATTCGGCAGCCATTCGTTAAACCATCCGTTTTTGGAGTGCATAACCTCTCCTTCTGAACTGGTCAATGAGATATCCGGTTCAAAAGAAAAGCTGGAACGTATTCTTGCGCGTCCGGTCAGGACGTTCTCATACCCCTGCGGCCGGCTGAACGACGATGTGCGCCAGAAGGTTATCGACGCCGGATACGAAGCCGCGGTGGTGACGAATCCCGGGAAAAAATTTTCGAATAAAGACGTGTTTGCACTCAAACGTCTGCGCATCTCGGAGAACGCCGCGAATCTTTTTATCTTCTGGTTCGAAACCAGCGGTTATTATAACTTCATCAGGGAGCACAGGCATAAATAGTTTTTGTTCAGTGGCGCGGCAGGGGGGTCGCATGGGCAAAGAAAGAAAGCGTATTGTCATATTCAACGTCAACTGGCTGGGAGACGTCCTGTTCTCCAGCGCCGTCATACGGAACATCCGGTACAACTTCCCGCGCAGCCACATCGCCTGTATCGTTCCTCCCCGGTGCCGGGATGTGCTTGAGGGCAATCCTTATCTGGACGAGATTATCCTGTTCGATGAGAGGGGAGCTCATAAAGGCATTGCCGGTGCGATGGCGTTTATACGCACCCTGAAAGCGCAGGGATTTGATACGATGTTCCTCCTGCACCGGTCCATGACGCGCGCCTTCATCGGGTGGGCAGCGGGGATCCCAGAGCGCATCGGTTATGCCACGGTCAAACGGGCATTTCTGCTCACTAAAGGGATCCGTCCTCCTGATATACGGGCAGTTCACCGAATAGACTATTACCTTGGAGTCATCAGGGGAGCCGGTCTTGAGGTCAAAGACCGCCATACTGATTTTGTGTTCAGCGAACAGGACTGCCGCGCGGCCGAGGCGTTCCTTAAGAAGAACGCCGTTGCGAGCAGGGATGTGGTTATCGGGCTGAACCCCGGGGGCAACTGGGGACTGAAACGGTGGCCTAAGGAGAATTTCGCAGCTCTTGCCGACCGGCTTTCTGTAGAATACGGGGCGAAGATTATCCTTACCGGAAGCCCTCAGGATCTGGAGCTGTCAGGAGACATCCTGTCTCTGATGAAACACCCGGCGGTTTCTGCCTGCGGAGTCCTGTCCCTCAAGCAGTTTGCCGCGTTATGCCCCAGGCTTTCGGTTTTCATCAGCGCGGATTCCGGCCCGCTCCATATAGCCAACGCAGCCGGTTGCGCGCGTATCATAGCGCTATTCGGGCCCACCGACCCGAAATTGACAGGCCCTGTTCCGACTGACCGAGTCGTGACGGTTCAAAAAAACGTTGGCTGTCCTATTCCCTGTTATGCCAGCGGTTGCTCGGACAACCGCTGCATGAAGGCTATATCCGTTGACGATGTATGTTCCGCCGTGAGGTCCGTTACCCGTGCGTCCAATACGTAAAATATTGTTCATCACGCTTAGCAATATCGGCGACTGTATCCTGACAATGCCCGCGCTCGACGCGCTTAAGGACAGGTATCCCGACGCCGCGATCACCGTGTTTTGCGGCCCGCGGCCCGCAGGACTGTTCGAGCATGATCAAGCGATACGGTCAACGGTCGTGTACGATAAGCGCGCTTCGTTTACGGATAAAGCGCGGCTGGTCAGGTCGCTGATAACACAGAAATTTGACCTTGTCGTGGACATGCGCAACAGCCTTCTGGGGTTGTTGCTCCCGGCGGGGATGCGGCTCTGGGGAGTTTCCCCAGGGCTTCGTGGCTGCACGCATATGAGAGACCGGCATTACAGCGTGATCGCCTGTTCGGGTATTTCCTGCGGGACCGCTGTGCCGCGGCTGTCATTGGGAGTGACTGCGGCTGACAGAAAAGCCGCCGACGGTCTGCTGGCAGGATCCGGCGTTACGGCAGCGCAACGGTTCGTCGCTGTCTCTGCAGGCGCGCGCAGTGCGATCAAGCGTTGGCCCCGAGAACGGTACGCAGAGCTTCTACGCAGAGTCATAAATGAGTTCGGGGTCAGGATCGTCCTTCTCGGCGACCGCGACGACGCCGCAGTGAACGGCTATATTGCCGCGCAATGCGGCAGCGCCGTCGCGGATCTGACAGGCAGAACTACTTTTGCCTGTGCGGCTGCGCTGCTGGAACGGGCGTGTCTTTTGATAACCAATGACAGCGCGAATCTTCATCTTGCCAGCTATCTTGATATCCCGGTTGTCGGTATTTTTGGGCCCACGGATGACGCAAAATACGGCCCCTGGTCGCGGCGGTCCGCAACGGTGAAGAAAGAAATATTCTGCAGACCGTGCCGCAAAGCGCAATGCCGTTTCAACACCCCGGCGTGCATGCAACTGGTTTCGGTCGTGGATGTCTTCAGGCAGGTGAACCGTTTCCTGGCTCCGCAGGCTTCGAAAGCCGGTCAGGAACAACCGGAACCGGCGGCGCAGTACAAACGTATCCTTGTCACGCGCACTGACCGCATTGGAGATGTCGTGCTGTCAACTCCGGTCCTCAGGGCATTGCGTACGGCATACCCGTGCGCTTATCTGGCAATGCTCGTGCGGCCGTATACGCGCGCAGTTGTCGAGGGCAATCCTTATGTCGATGATGTGATTGCCTATGATAAGAAAGAATGCGACAGGAATGTATTCCGTTTTTTCAGCTTTATCCGCAGCCTGAGGCAGAAGCGGTTTGATTGTGCGATTGTCCTGCACCCCACGAACAGGGACCATCTCATCGTTTTTTTAAGCGGCATCAAAAGGCGGATCGGTTATGGCCGAAAGCTAGGGTTTCTGCTGACTGACCGGCTGGCCCATGATAAACAGCTGGGGCAAAAACACGAAAGCGATTACGCCCTAGACATGGCGCGCTGGCTGGGCATCGAGCCGCAAGAAAAAGAATTCTTTGTTCCGACTGACAGCAGGGCGGAACGATGGGCGGGAGATTTTTTGCGTGCCGCAGGAGTGAAGGCGGATGAGCGGGTTGTGGTTATCAATCCGGGCGCGAGCTGCCAGTCAAAGATATGGCCGCCTGAACGGTATGCCCGGGTTGCCGACGCGCTGGCGAGGCAGGGCCATAAGATAGTCGTGCTTTCCGGCCCGGATAAGCTTGACATCAGCACTGCCCGTCTTGTCATTTCGCACATGCAGGAGCGCGCAATCGACTGCATCGCAAAAGCGCCTATACCCGAGACAGCAAGCCTTTTCAGGCAGAGCAGCCTGGTTATATCAGCCGATACGGGGCCTATGCATGTTGCATCCGCAGTCGGCGTTCCTGTCATCGCTATATTCGGAAGGAATCAGCCCGGGATCAGTCCCCGCAGGTGGGGGCCTGTCGGCGACAAAAGTGTTGTGCTTCATAAAGACGTCGGCTGTACCGTATGCCTGGCTCATGCATGCAACAGGGGCTTTGCCTGCCTCGCAGCAATTACCGTAGAAGAAGTCCTGGTTGCTGCAGACCGGCTTATTCAAGGAAAAAAAGTTTGACAATCAGGCATGCCGTGCTATACTCTTTGTCATTAAGACAAAGACGTCTGTGTATTATAACATGGGCGTCTTTTTTTATTCACTGTGCCTAAAATCCGGGCAGAGGATGTTCAAAAAGGAGGAAACAGGATGGCAAAAAGGGTAGAGGAGTTCATTTCAAAGGTGGTGGCAAAGAATCCCGGCGAGCTTGAGTTCCATCAGGCGGTGAGGGAGGTCGTTGAATCGGTAATGCCGTATTGCGAAGAGCATCCCAGATATCTCGATGCCAGGATACTTGAGCGGATGGTTGAGCCTGAGCGTGTCGTGATCTTTCGCGTTCCCTGGGTTGATGATAAAGGGCAGTTTCAGATTAACCGCGGTTTCCGTATACAGATGAACAGCGCTATAGGGCCCTACAAGGGCGGCATCAGGCTTCACCCGAGCGTGAATCTGGGCATCCTCAAATTCCTTGCGTTCGAGCAGGTGTTCAAGAACGCGCTGACAACGCTTCCAATGGGCGGCGCCAAGGGCGGGTCTGATTTTGATCCCAAGGGCAAGTCTGATAACGAAGTCATGAGGTTCTGCCAGAGTTTTATGACCGAGCTGTTCCGTCACATAGGGCCTGATACCGATGTCCCCGCAGGGGATATCGGAACGGGCGCACGCGAGATAGGTTTTATGTTCGGCCAGTATAAAAGATTGTGCAATGAATTTACGGGCGTCCTGACCGGAAAAGGGCTGAATTGGGGCGGCAGCCTTATCCGTCCGGAAGCTACCGGTTACGGCTGTGTGTATTTCGCGCAGGAAATGCTCCGCACCAAAGGCGAATCGATCGAAGGCAAGGTTTGCACGGTTTCCGGTTCCGGCAACGTCGCGCAGTATACGGTAGAGAAACTTTTGCAGCTCGGCGCCAAGGTCGTCACCCTGTCGGATTCCAACGGTTATATCTATGATTCGGACGGCATCAGCGAGCAGAAACTGGCATTCGTCATGGAACTCAAGAATGTCAGGCGCGGACGCATCAAGGAATACGCAGAGAAGTTTAACTGTAAATACGTTGAAGGAAAAACGCCGTGGGACGTTAAATGCGATATGGCATTCCCGTCAGCCACTCAGAACGAGATCAACGAGGCCGATGCCAGGAAGCTCGTGAAGAACGGTTGCATGTGCGTTGCCGAAGGAGCCAATATGCCTTCGACTCCAGAAGCGGTTAAGGTGTTCCAGGCAGCCAAGATCCTGTATGCGCCCGGCAAGGCATCAAATGCAGGCGGCGTAGCAACGAGCGGCCTTGAGATGTCGCAGAACAGCCAGCGGCTCTCATGGTCCAGGCAGGAAGTTGATGAAAAGCTGCATCAGATCATGATCCGGATACATGAATCCTGTGTCAAATACGGGAAGGAAGGCAAAAGCACCAATTACGTCAAGGGTGCCAACATCGCCGGCTTTGTGAAAGTCGCCGACGCGATGCTGGACCAGGGTTTAGTGTAATCGCAGGTTTGTTCCTGTGAGAACTGTTTCACAAAGCGAGTTGCGGCGGCCGCTTGAGTCGTTTCAAGCGGCCGCCGCCTGTTCGAGCGACTGACACAGTTCTCACAGGGACAATTCCAACGATTCTACTTGACAGGCCGCAGCAGCGTGGTATACTTATAGCGTAATCGAGGAAGCAAAGAGACAATGAAGTCTTCTGGCAATGAGAGCCGGAAGACTTTTTTGTTTCACATGACGTTGCAGTCCGGGTTGTCCCGTATCTATTGGACGGCCCGGGCTTTTTTATTTACCCGGAGGTGCTTGATGAACGCCTTTGAAAGGATGATCAGCCGATTGAACCAGAAACTGAAAGGCATTGCCTATAAAGTCCACTGGCAGGGATGCTATTTCAACAACGAAGACCTTTATCAGGAGGCATTGCTGCATCTCTGGAAAGAATATAACTCCGGCAACATTCTGGGCAAGACAGACAGCTACATTTTGCAGGGCTGTTATTTTCACCTGAAGAACTATATGCGCACCACGCTCGATAAGGTCAGGCCGGTCAGCCTTGATGAGCCGTGCGGGCCCGATCACGCGGGCCTGCTGGATTCGTTCAGGGCTTCCGTAACAGGGGCTTCAGACGATTATATCTCATCACTTAACTCGCGCATGCTCGTTGAGGCCATATATAATAACGGATTAAGCGATAAAGAGAAGCAATTGCTTCCGTTGTTCGCCGAAGGTTTGAGCACCCGCGAGATCGGCAGGCGCGCAGGCATTTCCCACGTGCGCGTCATCAAAATGCGCAGGCAAATAGAGAAGAAATGCCGCAAACATCTCGATTAGGCTACGGGTATCCCCTGTGCAGGGAGTGTCACAAAGCGAGTTCCCGCAGAGGCGGGATACGGACGTAAAACCTATTTAACGTCAGGTATCCTGTTCGAGCGACTGACACCCCCTACACAGGGGATACCAACAGATTAAAAGATTCTTGTTACCAGTAGTTCGGTTAATTTACTTGTATACGTGTAGTAAGACAACACAGCGATGTGTGGGAGATGAGAGCGTTCTCGGAGAATGAGGACGCTTTAATCATTTTTGACGGCAATTCATTCGAGACGCTGGCGTCTTATTGGTCCCATGGGCGGACCTGTAAGGCGCCAGTTTTATTTAAAGGAGGGAAAGATGAAAAAATATTGCGCGATCCCGGCGATTGCGATATGCATGTTTTTATTTTCGAACGCATTTGCCTCAAGCGACGGCCTTTTTAACGACCTGGGAGTCTCGGTGAGCGGTGACACGGCGTATTACAGCGAATATCTTTGGCGCGGGATGTTGCTTGACGGCGATCCGGTCATCCAGACAGGGCTCTATGTCGCCGGGCCTGCAACGCCGCTGGGCAAGATAACAGGCAAACTCTGGACAAGCAAGGATATGGAGAACCGGGACAGCCGCGCGTCCGATGAATTCGATTATATCGTGGATTATACGTATGAATTCGATATGATAAGCATGTCGTTCGGCCATACCTATTACGATTTTCCTGACCAGGCAGGGGCAGACGGCGCGCCAAAGACATTCAGCAGGGAGTTCTATGCGGGTATAACCCTGCCGAAGGTGTTCCTTACTCCGTCGATCTTTTTATACCGCGATTACGGAGAACAGGATGACGGAGGGGGCATGGGCACCTATACCGTGATCAACGCTGCCACAAGCTTTCCGTTCGAGGTCGGGGGTTTCGCAATAAGCGCGGAATTGGCGGGCCATTACGGGTATAACCATGAACTTTTCATAAACGGAAAAGGCGGGGATATCGGGTTAAGCGCGGGGTTGAAGGTCCCTTTGACCAAAAGCCTGAGCATAATGCCGAATATCAACTATATGATCCCCGTAGGGGATGTGAAGTCGTCGGATGACGGTAATCAGAACGACCGGTTTTACACGGGCGTTATCGCCGCATACTCGTTTTAAATGGAGAAACATCATGAAGAAGATCGAGGCGTTCATCAGGTCTGAAAAAGTGAAAGCGGTGCGCCGGGCGCTGGAGGCTGCCGGCTGCCCCGGGCTGACGCTCATACAGGCCGACGGCCACGGCAATCAGCGCGGAACGGTCCAGAAGATCATGGGCGAGGAATACCGCGTGGGCATCATGCCCAAGACGAAGATCGAAGTGGTGGTGCATGACCGCGATGCAAGAAACATCGTGGATGCGATCGTGGCTGCGGCGCGCACCGGCATGGTCGGCGACGGAAAGATATTCGTTTCGGGAATAGAAGAGGCAGTCCGTATCAGGACCGGCGAAAGCGGGGACAAAGGTCTTTAATGGCGGAAAAAGGAGGATCAAATGCTTGACAAGGTGGTAGTCGATACAATATGGGTGCTGATCACAGCGAAAATGGTATTTTTCATGAACCTGGGGTTTGCGATGGTGGAGTCGGGATTCGCGCGCGCAAAGAACTGCGTGAACATCCTATCGAAGAACTTCATTGTGTTTGCGGTGTCGAGTCTTGGTTTCTTGTTCCTTGGATGGGGGCTGATGTTCGGGGATGGCAACCCTTTCGTAGGGCTCAAAGGCCTGCTGATGCTGGGCGGGCTGGATAATTCTCCGGCGACCGGCACGGCGTACCAGGGAGTCTATTCGGCGCTCTCCTGGACCGGCGTGCCGCTGTTTGCCAAGTTCTTCTTCCAATTGGTCTTTGCAGGCACCGCAGCCACGATCGTTTCAGGCGCGGTTGCAGAACGGATCAAATACGTCTCGTTCATAGTTTTTTCCTTTATTATGGTCACGTTCATCTACCCGGTGGTCGGCCACTGGGTCTGGGGCGGCGGGTGGCTCGCAACAAAAGGCATGTTCGATTTTGCCGGCTCGACGGTCGTTCACTCTGTCGGCGGATGGGCTGCGCTGGCGGGTATCCTGGTCCTCGGGCCGCGGTTCGGCAAGTACGTCAACGGTAAGATGAACTCTATCCCCGGCCATAACCTTTCGATCGCAACTCTCGGCGCATTCGTCCTGTGGTTCGGCTGGTTCGGGTTCAATCCCGGGTCCACGATGTGCGCGGACCCGCTTGCGATCAGCCACGTTGCGGTGACCACGAATACGGCTGCAGCTGCGGCGATCATGAGCTCGACCATCCTGTCGTGGATATTGCTGGGAAAGCCGGACCTGGGCATGACCATCAACGGCTGCCTCGCGGGGCTGGTGGCCATCACTGCTCCGTGCGCGTTCGTTACGGTCGGAGCATCGATCGTCATCGGACTTATCGCGGGCATCCTTGTTGTTCTTTCGGTCATAGGCTTCGACCGGGCAAAGATAGACGATCCGGTGGGAGCGCTTTCCGTACACCTGGTCAACGGCATATTCGGAACGATTGCGGTCGGGCTTTTCGCGGTCGATAGGATTACCGGCACCGCAACCGGCAACGGCCTTTTTTACGGCGGAGGCGTAAAACTTTTGCTTTCGCAATCGGCCGGTGTCATGAGCGTCGCAGTTTACGTTTTCGGTATTTCTCTGGTCGCCTGGCTCATTATCAAAGCGACTATGGGCCTGCGCGTCACGCTGCAGGAAGAGATCGAGGGCCTTGATATCGGCGAGCACGGGAATGCCGCATACCCTGAATTCTTAAGCAAAAAACCGGCTTATTCCTATCTCGGGAAATCCGGATAGCTAAAAAGGAGGCGGGACAATGAAACGGATAGAGGCTATTATACGGCCAGAAAAACTGGATACAGTGCGCAGCGCGCTTGAGACGGCAGGCTGCAACGGTATCACAATAACCGAGATCATCGGCCACGGAAAGCAGCAGGGCATTACCCAGCAGTGGAGGGGCGAGAAATACAGGGTTGACCTTTTGCCGAAAAGCAAGATCGAAGTGATCGTGAAGGACAGCGATGCTGACCGGATAGTAGCCGTGTTGATCAAAGGCGCAAAGACCGGCGAAATCGGTGACGGGAAGATATTCGTCAGCCCGGTGGATAACGCTATACGGATCCGCACTGAAGAAAAAGGAGACTCTGCGCTCTAGATTCAGGAAAGAAAACATTGGACATGCCGGAAGCACCGGGATATAATAAATAAAATATACCGGTGCTTTTTGGCTCATAACTTACGGTATGCCAACAGGTAGAACATATGAAAGAGATTGTAGAGCGGATACTTAAACAGGAGCGCCAGGCGCAGGAAATTATCGAGAAAACGCGCAGGGAATCCGACGGTTTGATACAGCAGGCGCGCAAGGAGGCGCAGGAGATCATCAGCCGCAGCGCCCAGGATGTTGCCGCGGCCCTTGAAAATAAACGCCAGGCAGCGCAGCAGGAGTTCCGAAGGCAGAAAGATCTGGAACTTGGCAGGCTTCGCGGCGAGGTGTCCGAAAAGATCGCTGGCCGTGAGGGAGACATCCCTGCGATCGCACAGAGGCTGTTCAACCGGATAATATCCATAGAAGAATAGGTATTGATGCGCCAGTTAGCAAAATACGCGTTTGCAAATGCTAAGATCAGGGCCATGCGTTCGTCCCTGCTTGAACCGGAGGTGTTCGGCCAGCTTATGGATGCAGAGGACCTCGACGCCTGCCTTGAGATCCTGAAGAAAACTCCTTATCAGGGCATTGTCGCGGGCCTTGTGCAGAGCCCTTCATTTGAAATTCTTGAAAAGGAGTTCATCAAATATGACCTGGCGGTGTACCGCAAGGTTGAGGATTCCCTTTCGGGCAAGGCCGAGAGGGAATTCGTAGAACTGGTGCGCCAGCGGTATGAGCTTGAAGAACTCAAGGTAATTTTGCGCATCTGGCATAATAAACTGCCTGTGGATTGGCATGAGTATGTGCTTCAGGGGCGGATTGGCTATGAGATCGATTTCGCAAGGCTCGCGGCAAGCCAGCACATAGAGGAATTCATCCTTCTGCTCGACCATACACCGTACAAGCAGCCGCTCATGAAGGCGCGCCAGGTCTATAAAGAGCGGAATTCGTCTTTCTATCTGGAGGCGGCCCTGGATGTTGATTACTACGAGCGCCTCATTGAATGCATCTCAAAGTTTTCCTCCGTCGACCGGTCGGTCGCGTCCAGGGTACTGGGCATTGAGGTCGATATCGAGAACATCAACTGGCTCATCCGGTTGCGCAAATATTATTCGCTGGGCATAGGCGAGATGCTCGAGTGGTTCATCCCCGGCGGCCAGTGGATCCGCAAGGACGAGGTGCTGAAATATTACACCACGGACGGTCTTGCCAAAGTTGTCGAATCGGTGTCGCTCGGACCCTATGCAAAGATTAAGGATCTGGCGCAGGATAATGTGGCGCTGATCGAGAATTTCCTGTATGAAGTCCTTTTGCGGGAAGTAAAGCTTGCTCTTTCCGGATTTCCGTTCACCATCGGGACGATTATGGGGTATCTGGTCCTGAAACAGAAAGAGTCCAGGAATATACTCTCCCTTCTGCACGCAAAAAAGTACGGCTGGCAGAAGGAAGAGATTGCGCCACTCTTGAATCTATGATGACCCCTGTTCCCATGGAACTGGTAAGCTTTGTGGTCCTGAAAGAGAAGGCCGAGGAGGTCGCCTCCCGGCTTCTATCATTGGGCGTGTTCCACCCGGTGGACCTGCGCAATATAGAGGACACGCTCCAGTCTCTGTCATCATACCAGATAGACAAGGAGATGGCGGCGTGCGACGGGATCCTGCTGCGGATTCGCGAGTTATCGCGCAGGATCGGGCTGGAGGCTCCGGGCGTTTGCAATAAGGATATCCGCGATTTTTCGTATGTCGCGGCAGGGGAGTTTCTGGATTCCGTCGATAAACAGGTCAAGACGCTCATTGACAACAAGGAAGAGATCGAGCATCAGGTAGCAGTCGACCAGTCGATCCTCGATCATGTACGCGATTACATACCCTTTGCGCCCAGGCGCAGCTCTCTGTATTCTTTCCTTGAGGTCTACACGGGCACTATGGAGGAAAAGAACGCCTCTGTCCTCGAAAAAAGCCTTGCCGATATCCCGCACGTGATGTATCCGTTTCGAAAGGAAGGTCCCAGGATTATTGCTATGATCATCGGCCTGCGCCGCGACCGCGCGTTATTGAACAAGGTCCTCCGCGATGTCGCATGGCAGGAGATTGCCTATCCCAGGGAAGTCGAGGACGTGTCAAAAGAGGCCCAGGGCAAGCTCATGCGTAAAATCGAAGAGCAGAAGGCAAGGATCGCTGTACTCGACGAACAGATCCGTTCGCTTGCGCGGACGCATGCGCAGGAGATCGGCGCGATACATTCCGCTGTCAGGGTGAACAGGGCCATCCTCGAGGCGAAACGGTATTCGTGCCTTACGGATAAGACGGCGCTTTTCGCAGGATGGGTGCCGGCGGTTGACAAAGAAAAGGTCATCCGCGCGGTCAGATCCATAAGCGGCATCTCATACATCGAATCCCGGGCTCCGGAATCAATGGAGATCGCGCAGGAAGACGTGCCTGTCAAATTCAGCCACGGCGCAGTCCTGAAACCGTTCGAGATGCTCATTGAGGCGTATGGCATACCCAGGTACGGAAGCGTAGACCCGACCGTCTTTGTCGCCATAAGTTTCCTGATCATGTTCGGGGCGATGTTCGGCGATATCGGCCACGGCGCGGTCCTGATCATCATCGGTCTGCTTCTTGGAAAGAAGAAGGCCTCCGAAGGCCTGCGGCATACCAGCGCGCTTCTCTTGTATTGCGGCTCCAGCGCTTGCGTGTTCGGCGCGCTCTACGGCAGTTTCTTCGGGATCGAGTTCCCGTCTGTCTGGATCAAACCCATAGAGAACATCATGGAAGTGTTCAGGATAAGTATTTATCTGGGCATTGCCATGATCTCGATAGGTATACTGATTAATGTCATCAATGCGTTCAGGGACCGGGATTACGTCAAGGCCTTTTTTGACAAGGCGGGTCTTATAGGCGGGGTAATATATTGGGCAGGCATCGGTCTTGTCAGCAAGCTGTTCATTTCCAAGACAAATATCCCGGCGTACTACCCCCTGGTGATCGCCGCCGGAGTCCTGGCATTGTTTCTGTTCCCTCTCATCGATTGCATGGTGAAGAAGAAATACAGCCATCTGATGGAATCGTTCATGGAGAGCCTCGTCGGTATCCTGGAAGTGTTCATGGGGTATCTGGCCAATACCGTGTCGTTCATCCGCGTTGCCGCGTTCGCCCTGGCCCATACGGGCCTTTTCATTGCTATATTCGATCTGGCAAAGATAGTGCATACCGAAGGTTCCACCGGCGATATGTTTTCGTGGATCGTCCTGATCCTGGGTAATATCCTGGCGGTTGCGCTCGAAGGGCTTGTTGTTGCGATACAGTCTGTGAGGCTTAATTATTACGAGTTCTTTTCTAAGTTCTTTGTTTCGGGCAAAGCAGTGTATAAACCGTTGTCCGTTTAATCCGGAGGAGGATGCTATGAAGGTATCACAAAAGGCGTTGTGGGCTGCGGGGATCGCAGTGACGGCATTTCTGGCGATTTGTGCGTTCGATTGCGCGTTTGCACAGGAAGCGAAGGCTTCCGTTGACGCGTCGGTAACGCGCTGGGCGTTTCTCGCCGCGGCCATTTCGACCGGCCTAAGCGCCCTGGCTGCGGGTATCGCCGTCGCGTATGTCGGCGCAGCCGCGGTCGGCGCGGTGAGCGAAAAACCCGAGATGGCGGGCCGTGCCCTAATATTCGTCGGCCTTGCGGAAGGCATCGCCATCTACGGTTTGATCATAGCGATAATGATACTCGGAAAGGTGTAATGACTTTTTTCTGCATTGCGGATAAGGAAAGCGGTCTGGGCTTCAGGCTGGCCGGGATCGAGACAATCGAGGTTTCCACCAGAATTGAGGCGCTGGAGGCGTTGCGTGTCGCCAGGGCGGACAGGGATATCGGTATTATCCTGGTTACGGAGAAGGCCGCTGTTTTCCTGGGAGACGAGATAAAAACCAATATCGGAAAGGATCCTTTGCCTCTTGTGCTGGAAGTGCCCTCGCGCGGCAGCGCGGCAAGGCACAAGAGCGCGGCGGAATTATTAAAAGAGCTTGTCGGAATAGGAATGTAGATGGAAAAGCGTGTTATGGCTTCAGTCAACCAGGATAATGCGGATGCGATCTGCGCAAAGATCGACCAGGATGCCTCATTCGAAGCTCAGAAGATGATCGAGCGCGCTAAGGCTCAGGCGAAGGAGATTATCGCTGCGGCGCAAAAGCAGGCAGCCGAGGACAGCCAGGCGGCTCACCGTCGCATCGACAAGGAGATCGAAAAAGACAGGGATCGTCTGATCTCGACCATGAATCTTGAAAAAAAACGGCTCATTCTCGAAGGGAAACAGGCGTTCGTTGACCGGGTCCTTGCCGAAGTCAGGAGTCTTGCGGGGCGCTGGCGCCAGGACCGCACATACCCCCAGTTCCTTGCTGCGGCGGTCACGGAAGGCATGCGCGTCCTCGATACGGATCAGGCCGTAATATACTATTCGTCTGCGGACGAGCATATCTTCGACCAGGAATTCGTGAAAAAACTGACAGACCTTTGCAGCGCTGCGGTGCGCCGGAAGTGCGAGTTGACCTTCAGCAAGAGCGATTTTCAGGACCCGGGGGTCATTGTCAATTCGCGTGACGGAAGGATGATGTATGATAACAGGTTCTCCGCGCGGCTTGAGCGGATGTATGACTGCATTTATATGGAATTATTGAAAGAGGCGTCTTAATTATGGCAAACGTTGCAGGAAAAGTTTTCAGGGTCGTGGGTCCGGTCGTGGAGATCGAGGCGTCGTCGAACCTGCGGATGCTGGATATGGTCGCAGTCGGCGAACAACATCTGATCGGAGAGGTAGTGCATCTCAAAGATGAATATGCCTACATACAGGTATACGAGGATACGACTTCCCTAAAGGCCGGCGACCTTGTCTATACCGAAGGGTATCCTTTATATGTGGAGCTCGGCCCCGGGCTCCTGGGCAATATTTACGACGGGATCCAGCGTCCGCTCGAGGTGATCAGGGACACGCAGGGAGTTTATATTTCCCGCGGCGTCGGCACCAGGCCCCTGGACGTGAAGAAAAGTTGGCATTTCAAGCCCGTCTGCGCTGCCGGAGATGAGGCATCGCCGGGAAAGGTCCTTGGGGAGGTTCAGGAGACCGCGCTTATCATTCATAAAGTGCTCGTTCCGCCAGATGTGCGGGGCACGGTCAAATGGGTGAGCCAGGAAGGCGATTATACGATAGCGGATCAGGTCGCCTGCATTACGGATAACGGCGCGGAGATGCCGGTCTTCATGGCGCAGAAATGGCCCGTCAGGAAGCCCCGCCCGGTCCAAAACAAGCTTGCCCTGGGAGAACCGCTTATCACGGGCCAGCGGGTCATAGATACGCTTTTCCCGATAGCCAAGGGCGGGTGCGTCGCGGTGCCTGGTGGTTTCGGTACAGGCAAGACCGTTATACAGCATCAGTTGGCGAAGTGGAGCGATGCAAATATAGTGATATATGTCGGATGCGGCGAACGCGGCAACGAGATGACGGATGTCCTGTTGAATTTCCCCAAGCTGATCGACCCCCGGACCAAGCGGCCGTTGTCCGAGCGCACGATATTTATCGCCAATACGTCCAACATGCCTGTTGCGGCGCGCGAGGCTTCCATTTATACCGGTATTACGCTGGCCGAATACTACCGCGATATGGGTTATAATGTCGCGCTGATGGCCGATTCGACATCCCGTTGGGCCGAGGCACTGCGGGAGCTGTCTGGCCGGCTTGAGGAAATGCCGCTCGAAGAGGGTTTCCCCGCGTACCTGCCGTCGAGGCTTGCCGAATTCTACGAGCGCGCCGGCCGCGTCACGGCACTGAACGGTCTGACCGGGTCCGTC
>Ga0116184_10001567_pt1 | contig 21667 bp, 15 predicted proteins | sample AD_JPNNA5_MetaG_FD_89886 | JGI IMG/M metagenome (GOLD analysis project Ga0116184, IMG submission 89886) | Active sludge microbial communities of municipal wastewater-treating anaerobic digesters from Japan - AD_JPNNA5_MetaG | ecosystem: Engineered > Bioreactor > Anaerobic > Digestate | place... | reverse complement strand
ATCACCGGTACAGGCGACCATCGCCGTTGCCTCTCCGTCATCGAAGCGGGATCAACAGGATAGATGGAACGATCCTCCCGATACCACCCTTCGGACAGGGACATCCAATCGTCCCCGTTCCTCTTGTCCCCACGGGCGCGCGGCGGATACAGGTGAGGGTCACCGTGGGGAGATCGAACGGAAAGAAAGGGTTCGTCCGGAAAAATGAAAGAATCTGAGATATACCCGTCACTTCGCGATCACGAACCGCCGGTTCGCCTCGAGGGACTCGGAGGCGACGATGCTGACCTGCTCCACCATCTTCGCGATCTCGTCGATCGCCATGGAGCTCTCCTGGGTGGTCGCCGCCGCATCACCCGCCTCTTTGGCCGTCTCCTCGACCAGGCGGGTCACCTCGTGGATGGAGGCGCTGATCTCCTCGACTGTCGCCGCCTGCTCCTCTGACGCACTGGCAACCTCCTCGGTTGATCGGGCGATCTTCCCGATGGAATCGGCGATCTGGCTGAACGCAGATAGTGTCTCACCGATCACCTCGATACCGATACCGACGGTCCGGCTCGAGTCATCGATCGCACTGGAGGCCATCCTGGTCTGGTCCCGCAGGGCCCCGATCATCTCCTCGATGCTCTCGGCGGAGTTGCGTGACTCCTGTGCGAGGGACTTCACCTCTGCCGCGACGACGGCGAACCCTCGCCCGGCATCCCCGGCCCGTGCCGCCTCGATCGCCGCGTTCAGGGCCAAAAGGTTGGTCTGATTTGCCAGGTCACGGATCAGCCCGACGATCTTGCCGATCTCGTTCATCTGTCCGCCGATCTCGTTGACGATCTGCTGGACCTTCGAGGAGGAGGACTCGATCTCGCCCATGCTCCGGTCGGCCTTGCCCGCCAGTTCCGTGCCGCGCTTCGAGAGTTCATTGGTCTCTCGTGCCAGGTGTGAGACCGATTCCATCGAGGAGGTGACCTCCTCCACGGCGGCAGACATATCCTCCATCGCCCTGAGCACCTGCGTGATGCTCTCGCTGATCTGCTCGGAGTTCTGGGAGACATGATTAACCGACCGTGCAATCGCCTGCGATCCACTGGAGACCTCTTCCAGGCTCGCGTTCGTCTGCTCGGCGGATGCGGTCAGCTCCTCCATCTTCCGGATGATATCGCTCACCGTCACCGAGATGGACTGGCTCACCTCGTTGAGCGCGATTTTCAGGGTCTCGAACTCGCCCTCAACCTCCAGTCGGGGGTTCCACTGGGCAGAGAAGTCCGCACGCGCGAAACTGTTGGCGATCCGGACCGTCTCGAGGATCGGCCGTTCGATCGCCTCCATCACGCCGTTCAGCCCCTCGATCACCTCGCGGTAGACCCCCTGGTGCCTGGTCACGTCGGCCCGCTGCTTGAGGTCGCCCTTCATCGCCTCCTCCGCGAGCAGGCTCGCGTCGTTCACCAGGCCGCTGATCGCCGCCTGAACCGCCTGGAGATTGGCATTGATCCCCTCGAAGACCCGGCGCGTATCCGCGGTGTACCGGTTCGCCTCGGCGATCTCGAGGTCGAACTCCAGGTTCCCCTGGGCGAGCTTCGTCAGGTTCTCCGAGAGCGTGTTGATGTACGCACCCCGGTACCCTGCGAGCACCTTCTCGGGTGTGAGGTCCAGGTAGATGTAGTAGTTGACGTCGATCTCACCGTGCTCGTCGAAGACCGGCACCTGGAAGAGGGTCAGGTACGAGATGTCGTTGCCCCCCCACCGGACCTCCATGTGGGTAACGGCCTTGCGTTTCTCCTCGAACGAAGCGTAGAAGTCATCGCCTCCCGTGATGGTGATGTCGAAGTCGTAGAGTTTCTTCTTCATCAGCTCATCGTAGGTGCCCCGCCAGACCTTCTGGTACTCCTCGTTCAGATCGAGCCTCGATTTGTCTTTTGCCAGCACCGCGATCGCGAGCGGGTTGTACTGGATGAAGTTCGCCGCCCGCTTGTTGAGGAGGGTCGCCTCCTCTTCACGTCTCCGCTCCTCCGTGCGGTCGATATAGACGATCAGGAGGCTGTCGACATCGCCCTGTTCGTTGACAAAGGGAAGCGTGTACCGCTTCAGTATCTTTGTGCCGGTCGGGAACTGGATCTCCACCTCGCCCTCCACCCGGTGTTTCGAGCGGATGCACTCCTTCACCGACTCTCCCTCCACCCGGAGGATAGAGAAGTCGTTGAAGTTCATCTGCGTAAGCTCTTCCTTCGTATAGCCCGAGAGATCGAGAAAGGCCTGGTTGGCATTCCTGATGGCAAGCGCCTCATCGAGGAAGAGCATCGGGATCGGATTTTCCAGCAGGGACCGCTTGTAGTTGTCCGAGGCGATCTGTCGCGCCTTCAGGGCCTTCTGCAGGTCCTCGATCTCACGAGCTCTCAGGTCCAGGACGGAGTTCAGCAACGCAACAAGCGGCTGCTCCTCCTTGTCCGCCGTCTTTACGTCAAATCGGGCCGTGGTGTCACCGGACAGGACCCGCTGCATGATCGTATCGATCTCTTTCTTTGCTATCATGATCGTCGTCACCCGGCCTCTCGTCGGGAAGAGGCTACACACTGCCGCAGGTTTCTCGGATGTGGCCAGATCGCCGGCCGGTCGTTCACCTGCCGGCCTGCACCGGCCAGGCTGCATTCACGTGAGAACAAGAGTTAATTCTCTTCTTTCAGAGTATCAACCTTTTTACTTGGTTCATCCCGATCTGCGTTGATGGAAAAAGAAAAGATATAAATATAGTTAACAGAATGCCTCGTGGCGGATCAGACCGCATCCCGGAGAGCCGGTCGAACCTCGATCTCGCCGAAGAACTCCTCCTGTACCAGCTCCACCGTGCCGTCGAGCATCAAAAAGAGAAGCGGGATGTAGATCTCGATGGCACCCCACCCGCTGATCCGCGCGAGCGACGAGAGGGTCACGCGGGCTCCTGCGCCGAAACCGGCCATACACCAACCGAGGACCTGCCGTGCCGCATCACGGTATCCCTCCTCGTGGGCGATCCCGATCACCTCCCCGGGGTCGACGGCGATGGGTGACAGTCGGGCCCTCCGACGCCGGCGCTGTTCGTCCCGCTCCATGTAACGGAGGACGGTGATCAGGTCGAAGAGCGTCTCGGGCCGCTTCCGCAGTCTCTTTCGCTCGAGCCGGCGGTGGATCTCGGCCTCGAGCCGTGCGATCGGCTCGCCCGTAAACGGTTCGTCGTTCTCCTCCCATCCCTCCGGCTCCTCGTCGTCGATGACGAGGGGTTCCTCGTCCTCCTCGCCCGTCCCGGAGCAAAGGAGCTGCTCCGACTTCATCCGGAGCAACAGAGAGGCAAAGAAGAGGGTCCGGCCGGAGATCCGCAGGTCGAGGGCCTTCTGTCGTTCGAGCTCGGAGAGGAACCGGTCGGTCACCTCGACGATGTCGATCCGCCACGGATCGATCTCTCCCCGCTCGGCCATCCCGACCAGGATCGCGACCGGTTCTTCAATCACCTGTACGCACGCCCGTCACCAGGGTGGATTTATCGGGCCGGACCGTCACTCCCACCACACGGTCGGCCGATTCGATCATCGGCTTCCTGAGCGAGACGATGACAAACTGCGACTCGGTTGCGATCTCGCGGACCATCGAGGCGATCCGCTCCACATTCGACCCGTCGAGGGACATGTCGACCTCGTCGAAGGCGTAGAACGGGGCCGGCATGTACTGCTGGATCGAAAAGATGAAGGCAAGCGTGGTCAGCGACTTCTCTCCGCCCGAGAGGGCATTGAGAAGGTGTACCGCCTTGTCGCGCGGCTGGACGGCGAAGGTGAGGCCCCCCTCGAACGGATCGTCCTCGCATTCGAGGACGAGCCGTCCGCTGCCACTGGTCAGGGTGGCGAAGATGCGCGAAAAGTTCTCGTTGATCGCGTTGAACGTCGTCATGAAGGACTCGAGTTTCAGCGCCTCGAAGTGAGTGATCCGCTCGAGGAGCGTCTCCCGCTCGCGGGAGAGCACCTCGACCATCTCGGCCCGGCCGGCAACCCGCTCGGATACCCGGTCGTACTCCTCCACCGCGAGCATGTTGACCGCCCCGAGCCGGCGCAGGGCGAGCTCCGTCGCCGCGATCCCTTCGTCGATCTCGGCGAGCGAGAGGGTCGTCGTCCGGTCCCCCACCCGCTCCCGGAGCGCCGTGCACTCGGCGAACAATGACTGCTCGCGTTCCGTGCAGACGTCCATCTGGAGACGGGTCCGCTCCAGCCGGGACTCGATCTCCAGGAGGGCGCGCTCCAGCTCCTGAATCCCGTCCTGCATCGAGGCACGGCAGCGGCGAAGCTCCTCGAGCTCGGCCGAGAAGTTCTGCTGCCGCAGTTCAAGGGCGCGGATCTCCTCCTCCGACGATGCGATCTGGGCCTCGAGCGTGGCCGTCTCCTCTTCGAGGTGGCGGTTCTTCTCTTCGAGGCGGGCCCGCTCCCCTGCCAGCTCCTCGATCCGCCGCGAGAAGTAGACCCGCTCCCTCTGGGCATCGGCGATGTCCGCCTCCTTGTTCCTGAGACGTCGCTCCACCTCCTCCAGCTCCGTCCTGGTCCGTTCCCGCTGATCGGTCAGCTCCGGGATCTCGGTCATTTCCAGTTCCTTCCGGAGCGAGGCGATCCGCCGGTTGGCCCCGAGGATCTCGTCCTGCACGGCGTTGAGGGCCTGCTCGACCCCCGCTCGCTCGATCACACCGTCCTGACCCTCGCCGCCGAGGGCCTCCTCGGACCGGGAGATCTCCCCGAGTTCGGCCTCTGCAGCCGCCAGGCGCCGTTCATACTCCTCGATCAGGACGCTGCAGCGTGCGGCCTCCTGTTCGGCACGGGAGCGCGCCGCGCGCAGGGTCTCCGACTCGCCGGAGAGACGGAGGACCGTCGCCTCGATCCGGTTGACCTCCGCTTCCTGCTCGGCGAGCGCGGCGAGAAGCCGGCGCACCTCGTCCTCGACGGAGGCGGCGAACCCGCGTACGGACCGTTTCTGGTAGCCACCGGTCATCGCTCCCGTCTTCTCGAGCAGCTCGCCCTCGAGCGTCACCATCCGGTGCCTTCCGAGCAGGCGACGCGCCTGGGCGAGGGTCTCCATGACCAGGGTCGTACCGAAGACCAGGCCGAATGCCCGTTCGTATCGCGGGTCGAACCGGATCAGGTTGACCGCATAATCCACGATCCCGTCTCCGGAGACGGGGGGCCTCGGAACCTCGCGGAGCCGGTTGAGCGGGAGGAAGGTGAGCCGGCCGGCCTTCGTCTCCTTGAGGTACGCGATCGCCTCGCTCGCCACCCGGTCGTCATCGACCACCACGTTGTTGAGCCGCGAGCCGGCGGCGGTATTCAGGGCCTCCATGTACTCGGGCGGGACGCGACCGAGAGATGCGATCGTCCCGTGGACCCCGTCCATGCCGAGGACGGCCTCAAGGGCGCGCCCGCCGGCATCCCCCTGGACCTGCTGCTGCGCCTCGCAGCGCATCAGGGCCTGCTCGTTCGCGCGCTGTGACGAGCGGAGGGTCTCGAGCTCCGACCGGGCTTGCATCAGTTCCCGTTCGACCCCGGAGAGGGTGGCCTCGATCCTCCGCCGCTCCTCGATGTGCGTCTCCCTCGCGGCCCGCTCCTGTTCAAGGGCGGCGGAGTCCGAGGCGATCGCCGCCTCGATCTCCGCCCGCCGGGCACCGAGACGCTCCCGTTCGCGCGTCCGGGCCCGGCTCTCCTCGATCAGCTGGTCCTGCCGCCGGAGAAGTCCGGCGCGCCGGGCCGTCAGCTCCTCGAGCGATGAGAGCAGGCGGAAGAGCTCGGCCTGGGCCTCCACCGTCTCCGCCTGCCCTGCCTGCAGACGGGCCTCGATACCCTCGAGGCGGGACTGTATCCGGGCCTGTTCCATCGCCAGGTTGGTCCGATCGATGGAGAGGTTCCGGATCAGGGTCTGGGCAGCGGCGATCTTCTCCTCCGTCCGGCGGGTGTCCGCGAAGGCACGGTTGATACCCTGCAGGTTCTCCTCCCGTTCACGCCGGTGAGCCTCTATCGCGAGCCGGGAGGCCCTGATCGCACCCTTCGCCTCCTCGAGCTGGCTGAGCAGTTTCAGGTACTCGGATCCGCTGCGGCGGTTGATCTCCTCGTCCAGGGCTGCGAGGTCCCCCTGGAGATACGAGAGCTCGTGGGCCTGGTGCAGGCGTTCCTCCTTGAGTCGCTCCGTCTCGAGACGGTGCTCCTCGATCAGCGAGAGCAGGGCTGCGCGCTCCTTCTCCTTCTCGGCGAGAACCGCCGCCGTGCGGGACTCCTCGTACGCTGCCAGCTCCTCGGTCAGCTGCTTGTGAACCAGCGCCTGCTCACGTTCGACACTCAACTCCTCGAGTCGCCGCGATGCCTCGCGAAGAAGGAGTTCCTCCCGTTCGATCCGCTCCTTGACCACCTCCAGCTCGGCGAGCGCCTGGTTTCTCCGGAGATCGAACTCGGCCACCCCGGCGATCTCGTCGATCACCCGCCGGCGGTCCAGGTCGCTCATCTCGATGATCCGGGTGACGTCCCCCTGCATCACCACGTTGTAGCCATGCGGACGGACACCCAGTCTCCCGAGAAAGTCAGCGACCTCGCTCGCCTTCACGAGCCGGTCGTTCATATAGAAGTAGCTGTAGTAGCCGTTCTCCGTCCTCTTGATCCGGCGGCGGATGCGGGTGCCGTCGGAGAACCGGAGGGCGACCTCTGCCGTGGAGCGGTTGCTCGAGATGTTGATGAAGTCGGTCAGTTTCTCCGCCCGGAGCGAGTGGGACGATGAAAGCCCCAGGCCGAAGAGGATCGCGTCGATGATGTTCGACTTCCCCGATCCGTTCGGGCCGGATATTACGGTAAAGCCCCGGGAAAAGGGGATCCGGGTCTTCCCTGAGAATGACTTGAAGTTATCGATCTCAAGCTCGCTGATGAACAACGGTGCGGGCCCCTAGCGCTTCTTGGGTGGACGAGGAAGTTCCTTCTCCTCTGCGAAGATCACGGCGTCCACGTGCCGTCCGGCGCGATCCTGTCCGGACTTGCGGTCCTGCCGCCTGTTCTGGAACCCGTTCGGAGCGACGATGTACTCCTTTCCGATGCGCTTCTCGGGTCGGATCGTCCCGTCCGGCTGCATGATCAGGTCCATCTCCTCATCCGGCGTGGGGGAGGCCTCGGCGGGCCGTGCCGGAGCATTCTGCGGCGAGAGCTTGTCCACGTTGCGCGGATGGACCAGGATCGTGGGAGCCGGCTCGGCGGACCCGGTGGGACGCGACGCCGGGGCGATCCGGGCGGGTACCGGGGACCCATCCCGCTCGAGGAGACGCGAGATCTTCTGGACCTGCGCCTTCAGGTCGAGGACCTCCTCGGTGAGACCCTTGAGCACCGCCTCGAGCTCGCGGACGCGACGCTCGAGCGCGGCGGTCCGGTTGTCGTCGCTTCCAGCGACCGGACGGCCCGAGTCCCGCCGATCGGCCTCCCTGAGCAGGTCGAGCGCCCGCTCCTTCTCCTCGAGCTCATGCTCCAGGTACTTGATCTTCGCATCCTTCATGGCCATGCGTGCCCTCCGTTGAACAGGTGCGACCTGGAAGGTTATATTCCTTACAATCCATATCAGCCCGGTACGCCCGAAGAAACACTCATACATGCCGAAGTCCAACTCTGTTTATATGTCGCATCTTGCCGATGTGGATCCAGAGATGGCGAGGATCATCGAGAGCGAGACGCTTCGCCAGCTGAACGGGGTCGAGCTGATCGCCTCCGAGAACCTGGTCAGTCGTGCGGTCCTCGAGGCCATGGGCTCGATCATGACCAACAAGTATGCCGAGGGGTACCCCGGGAAGCGCTACTACGGCGGGTGCGAGTTCCACGACCAGGCGGAGAACCTCGCCCGCGACCGCGTCAAGGAGCTCTTCGGTGCGGAGCACGCGAACGTGCAGCCTCACTCGGGCACCCAGGCGAACATGGCGGTCTACTTCTCGGTGATGCAGTGCGGCGTGGACCGGATGATGTCGATGTCACTCACCCAGGGCGGGCACCTCTCCCACGGCTCCCCGGTCTCGTTCAGCGGCAAGATGTACGAGGTCCACCAGTACGGCGTCGACCTCACCTCCGAGACGCTCGACTACGGCGCGGTCGAGGAGCAGGCCCGGCGGGTGAAGCCCAAGGTGATCGTCTGCGGGGCGTCTGCGTACCCGCGGGAGATCGACTTCAAGGCCTTCCAGGAGATCGCCGACGGGGTCGACGCGTACTGCATGGCGGATATCGCTCATATCGCCGGGCTCTGCGCCGCGGGCATCCATCCGAACCCGACGGGTGTCGTCGACTTCGTCACGTCGACCACCCACAAGACCCTCCGGGGGCCACGTGGCGGGTTCATCCTCTGCGGCGAGGAGTACGCACAGTCGATCGACAAGGCGGTCTTCCCGGGGATGCAGGGCGGCCCCCTGATGCATACGATCGCGGCGAAGGCGGTCTGTTTCGCGGAGGCGCTCAGGCCCACCTACCGGGAGTATGCCCGCCAGATCGTCCTGAACGCGCAGACGATGGCAACGGTCCTGGACGACGCCGGGCTCCGGCTCGTCTCCGGCGGTACCGACAACCACCTGATCCTGATCGACCTCTCGAACCGGGGGATCACCGGGCTCGAGGCGGAGGAGGCGCTCGGCAGAGCCGGGATCACGGTGAATAAGAACACCATCCCGAACGAGAACCGCTCCCCGTTCGTCACGAGCGGGCTGCGGATCGGCACTCCCGCGGTCACCTCCCGCGGCATGAAGGAGAGTGAGATGCGCACGATCGGCAGGTGGATCGCCCGTGTCCTCGAGGACATCACGAACGAGTCGGTGATCCGGCAGGTCGCCGGCGAGGTGACGGAGATGGCCTCCCGATATCCGCTCCATCCCGAGTAGGCTGCGGACGGGAGGGACGGGAGAAGAGGTGCTGGCATGACGGTGATCCTCGACGGAAAGACGGTCTCGGAGAGACGGATCGAACTTTTACGCGAGGCGATTGATGAGTCGGGGCTCTCGCCCCGGCTCGCGACCGTGCTCGTCGGAGACGACCCGGCCTCGGCACTGTACGTTCGCATGAAACACCAGGCATGCGAGCGGGTCCACATCGGATCGATCAACGTGACGCTCCCGGCAGGCGCAACGACGGAGCGGGTCCTGGAGACGGTCCGGAGGCTGAACGCGGACCCGGAGATCCACGGCATCCTGGTCCAGCTCCCTCTGCCGGCCGGGATCGACCGGGAGGCGGTGATCGAGGCGGTCTCTCCCGAAAAGGACGTGGACGGATTCCACCCCTGTAACCTCGGCCGGCTCGTCTCGGGGCAACCGCTCTTTGCCCCCTGCACCCCGCTCGGGATCATGAACCTGCTTTGCGAGTACGGGATCACCCCCGGGGGGCAGCGTGCGGTCGTGGTGGGCCGGTCGATCGATGTCGGCCGGCCGATGGCAGCGCTGCTGCTGAACGCGGACGCGACGGTCACGGTCTGCCATCGCCGGACCCGCGACCTGGGATCGGTGGTGCGCAGTGCTGACCTGGTGGTGGTGGCGGTCGGCCAGGCCCGTTTCCTCACCGCGGAGATGGTCGGGGAGGGGGCCACGGTGGTCGACGTCGGCACCAACCGCGTCGAGGGGCGCCTCGTCGGGGATGTCGACTTCGAGGCGGTCCGCGAACGGGCCGGTGCCATCACGCCCGTTCCCGGCGGGGTCGGGCCCATGACGATCGCGACCCTGATGGAGAACACCTTCGAGGCCGCGAGACGCCTGACATGCGGATCTGCACCGTAGGAGACGTCAGGGTCGGTCCCGGGGAGCCCCCCCGACTGATGGCGGTGCTCAACGGGAGCCCGGAGTCCTTCTACCGGGGGTCGTTCTTTTCCCCCGACCGCGTGCGTGAGGCCGCGGACCGCTTCATCGACGAGGGGGCCGCGATCCTCGACCTGGGGGCGCGGTCGACGGCCCCGGAGAGTCCGCCGATCCCGGTCCGCGAGGAGGCAGCCCGGATGGATGCGCTCCTGGCCGAACTGGACGGGAGCGGGTACGTGGTCTCGGTCGACACGATGCACGCCGAGGTCCTCGAGACCTGCCTGCGGCATGATATCCACATGCTGAACGACATCAACGGTTTCCGGGACCCGGTTCTCGTCCGGCGTGCGGCAGAGGCGGGCCTTGCGGGCTGCGGAATGGCTGCGTTCGAGGCACCCGGCGACCCCCTCGGGGTCGAGGAGACCATGGAGGCGCTTGCACTGGTCGTCCTGCGGGCGGAAAAGGCCGGACTCAGCGAGCTGATCCTGGACCCGGGGATCGGCCTCTGGACGCGGGAGCGGACCGTGGAGCACGACTGGGACCTCTGCTGCGCCTTCGACCGTTTTTCACGGTTCGGTCGTCCCCTGCTCGCCGCGGTCTCCCGTAAGACCTTTCTCGGCAGGCTGACCGGCCGGTCCCCCGAGAACCGACTGGCCGCCTCCCTTTCGGTTGCAGGGTCGCTGGTCGCCCGTGGGGCGCACCTCGTCAGGACGCACGATGTCGCGGAGACCGCCGACCTGCTCCGGGTGCAGGCACGGCTGAAGGAGTGTCCATGACCCGCGCCTTCTCGGTTCATGCGATACAGACCCGCATCCTGGAGACGGGAGACGACCTGGTCGAGGTGCTGATCGGGGCGGTCCAGCAGAGCACCGCCGGGGGATTTCAGGACGGAGACGTCCTGGTAATCGCCGAGACGGCACTTGCAACGGTGGAGGGAGCGGTGATCGCGCTGGAGGGGGTCAGACCCTCGCGCCGGGCGGAGGAGCTCGGTGCGAGGCACGCGCTCGATCCCCGGGTCGTGCAGGTCGTCCTGGACGAGTCCGACCGGGTGGTCGGAGGGATCGACGGGTTTTTACTCTGCATCAAGAACGGCACCCTCCTGCCGAACGCCGGGGTCGATGCATCGAACGCCCCCCCGGGTCACGTCACGCCGCTTCCCCGCGATCCGGACGGGAGCGCGAGGCGGATCCGTGCGGGGCTCGAGGCCCGGACAGGGGCCCGTCTCGGCGTGCTGATCGCGGACTCGCGGACCCACGCGATGCGGCTCGGAAGCTCCGGGGTCGCGATCGGCTGCGCCGGGATCCCGTCCGTGATCGACGAACGGGGACGGACCGACCTCTTCGGCCGCGTGCTCCAGGTGACCAAGCGCGCGGTCGCCGACTGCATCGTCTCGGCCGCAGAACTCGTCATGGGCGAGGCGGACGAAGCGGTGCCGGCGGCGCTCGTCCGGGGCACCGGGATCCCGATCGGCGACTGGAGCGGTGTGGAGGGGATCACCGCGGAGGAGTGCCTCTTCATGGGGGCGATGCGCGCCGGGAACCGGGAGGAGTGAGCACCATGACGACGGACTGCAGGGTGCCCCGGATCGTGATCGGTGCGGCGACGAGCAGTGCCGGCAAGACCACGATCGCGACCGGGCTGATGACCGCGCTCAGGGCGCGCGGACTGGTCGTGCAGCCCTTCAAGGTCGGCCCGGATTTCATCGACCCCACCCACCACACCCGCTGCTGCGGGCGCACGAGCCGGAACCTGGACCCGTTCCTGATGGGGGAAGACGGAGTCCGCGAGACCTTTGCACGCGCCGCGGTGGGCGCGGACATCGCCGTGATCGAGGGGGTGATGGGCCTATACGACGGGATCGACGGGGAGGCGTTCGGTTCCACGGCACACGTCGCCCGTCTTCTTGAGGCGCCCGTCCTCCTCGCGGTCGACGCACGGGGGGCCTCGCGGACGGTCCACGCGATCGTGCGGGGCATCGCCGGATACGATCCCGGCGTGCACCTGGGCGGTGTCGTCTTCAACCGGATCGGGAGCCCGCGCCACCGGGACCTGATCGAACGCGGATGTGAGGTACCGGTCCTCGGATGGATACCGCGCGACGAGCGGCTCGCGATCCCGAGCCGGCACCTCGGTCTCTCCCTCGCCCACGAACTCGATCCGACCGATGCCCTCCGGGCGGTCGTTGGCGAACATGTCGACCTCGACCGCGTGATCGAACTCGCCCGGATGGCCCCGCCCCTGCCGGATGTCACGCACCGGGCGGCAGGAGAGGAGCGGGTCTCGATCGGCGTTGCGAACGACCCTGCCTTCTGCTTCTACTACGCGGACAACCTGGACCGCCTCCGGGCACAGGGCGCACGCCTGGTCTTCTTCTCGCCGATGGCCGACCGCCTGCCCGGTGTGGACGCGCTCTACCTGGGGGGCGGATACCCCGAGCTCCATGCCGGCGTCCTGGCGGGTGCACCCGCGCGGTCCGGGATCGCGCGGGCGGCGGAGGACGGGATGCCGATCCTCGGGGAGTGCGGCGGGCTCGTCTATCTCTGCCGCTCCCTCGAGACGGAGGGGGAGCGGGTGCCGATGTGCGGCGTGCTCCCGGCAGATGCCGTGATGACCGGGGGGATCCGCGGGCTCGGGTACGTGGAGGGGACCTGCACGGGGGGGCCGTTTCCGGGACTCCCCGGAACGGTGGTGCGGGGGCACGAGTTCCACTACTCGGCGTGCCGGCCCGACGGGGATGCCCGGTACGCCCTGAGGCTCTCGCGGGGGCGGGGGATCGGCGAGGGGCGGGACGGCCTGTTTGAGTATGCCACGCTCGCCGGATACACCCATGCCTACTTCTCCGACCGGCTTGCAACCGCGCTCGTCCGCGCGGGCAGCGACTACGCGCGGCGCTGACCGGGAGTATCCCGATAAATACCGGGTCCACCAATCTTCTACCGGGGTTACGTGTTCATGGGTACGGCCTTCGGGATCTCTTCGTTCTGCCTGCATGATCGACCTCTCTCCGAGGCACTCGAGCGCCTCTCGGAACTGACGAGGGTGGTCGAGGTGATGGACGAGGGGTGCCATCGCCTCCACGATACGGAGCTCCTCGAAACCTTCGACCTGGAGTACACGATCCACGCCCCCTCCCGCGGGGTCAACCTCGCCAGTCTCCTGGAACCGGTCAGGAGGGCCAGCGTGGAGGTGACGATCGGTTGCTTCTCGCTCGCCGCCCGGGTGGGCGCTGGGGTGGTCGTTCACCCCGGGTACTGTGCGTGGGCCCACGAACGCACCGAGGCATGGGGACAGTTCCGGCGATCCCTCCAGGAGTTGAAGGCGGGCGCGTCGGACCTCTCGATCCCGTTCTATGTCGAGAACATGGGGGACTGGGGGTACTTCCTCCTCAAGACTCCCGACGAACTCCCCCTGATCGAGGACGCGGGATTCGCCCTGGACGTGGGGCATGCGCACCAGAACCATGCCCTCGAAGGCTTTTTACAGGCCCGGTTCGACCACGTCCACCTGCACGACAACGACGGTACCACCGACGCCCACGCGCCGGTGGGAGAGGGGACGATCGACTTTGCCGCGGTGATGGAGGTCGTACAGCGCAACGGTGCCCGCCCGATCATCGAGGTGGGCACCCTGGAGGGCGTCGTCTCGAGCCTCCGGGCGCTCGAGGGGCTCTGAACGAGTCGGAACCTTTTTTACCGAACGGGACGCATTTTATTGATACGTCTCGCCTCAGTGGCTTAGCCGGCATAGCGCGTCCTTGGTAAGGACGAGGTCGCGAGTTCAAATCTCGCCTGAGGCTTCCAGGAGAAAATATATTTAATCATAAATTTCCATAAGGCCAACTTGGATTCTAAATTGGCCCGTGATCTTCATCGAGTTTCCCTCATTCCACGACTTGTTTTTGTGAATATTTCGGCTACATCTCTCTGCCGGTGTATTTTCCCCGATGGTAATAATTCAACTCTCATTCTTCGCGATCCTGCCTGAGACGCTCAAGAGAACAGCCGGAGAGGGGGCCTTCCTCACCTCGCGATCAGGAACCGATCGCGGTCGGCGCCGGGACGCGAACCGGGCCGCTGTTGTTCGGGGAACGCGATGCCGTGCCCTCTATCGATGAACACCCTGAGCGGCAGCGCTGACACGCGATACCCTCTCCCCCCTTCGTTCGAACCCGAGCCCGCCCGACTTTACGAAGTCGTGAATCCGCTGAAACCCTCCATCAGTCGCGCACTGATACGGAGTCTGGATAGGAGCCCCATAACATCAGGTGACGACACCGTTCCTGCCACCCGGGCATCTTCACCAGGCGTTCCGATCCGTTCATCAAGAAGACCCGTGTCCGGGGGATCTTCCCCGAAGTCCGGAACCCCGGATGGAACCGGAACCCCGCCGGATCGACTCGGGCGTGTATCATGAGACGTTCTTTTCCGAAGGACCGGGCGCCTTCGACCCCGTTGATGCCGGCCATGTTCTGAGAAGATCGTGAACAACCATCGATCCGCCGTGCGGAGAACCACTGGAGATCCATTGGAAATTTCAGACGTTCGGTGTACTCCAGCCCCCCTTGTTTCACCCCCCTGATCAAAAAAAAGGGAGAGGGTCTCCGTTTCCGTGCCGGAGAACCCCGACCCGGACCCTGCCGTCTCCATCCCGGATCCCGAAGACCGTTCCCCCTGCCGACGTCACCCGCCCCTTTTTTCATTTCTCCAGCCTCCGGATCCGGATTTATCGAGTGTCCTCTCCTTTCAGAAGACGGCATCCCCAGCGGCATATGGGATCGCCGCCTGGGAGAGGTGATAAAGGCGATCGACGGGGTCTACCCCAGGCCGGAATACACCAGGCCGGGCAGATGAACGAACCGCCAGCCTGACGTCTCAATTCCCCCTCCGAAGGTGGCATGAATTGACAAATCAAAAAAAAGAGGAGTCTAATGTCCTCACAGGTGGTTGAAGAGCCAGACGACGTCGGCGAAGTCGATCCGGCCGTTCCCGTTGTAGTCGAACGCCGATAACGGTTCGTTCGCAGCGATCCAGCTCATCTGGTTGAAGTAGAGAACGACGTCGGCGAAATCCTTCCGGCCGTTGCCGTTGACATCCTCGTACTTCCCGTCGCCGTCCAGGTCGCGCGGCGCCCCGCTGCCGCCGGGGATCGACAATAGCGGCACTGCGCTCGCGTACTTCAGGTGGCCGTTTGTCTCATCGTAATAGCTGATCCGGGGGTTTCCGTTGGTGTCCAGGGCGAGAGACGAGTATTTCCCCACGGATGCCGACGAGTCCACCGTCTCGGTCCACCAGTGATCGCCGTCGAACCACGCGTACTTCAGGGTGCGATTCGTCCGGTCATAGTAGCTGATCCGCGGTCGGCCGGAGCCATCCAGCGCGAGAGAGGTGTACTGACCGACCATCCCCGCCTCATCGACGGTCTCGGTGTGCCATCCCGTACCGTCCTGCCAGGCGTACTTCAGGTTGTCGTTGGTCTGATCCCAGTAACTGATCCGCGGATTTCCGGCCATGTTCAGCGCGAGGGAACTGTATTCTCCGACGGACCCGGTCCAATCGACCGTGGTGATCTGCCAGCCTGCACTCCCGTACCAGGCATAGAGCAGATCGCGGTTCGGGTAATAGTTCAGGTAACTGATCCGCGGGTTCCCGACGCTGTCCAGCGCGAGCGAGCTGCCGGTACCGGTATTTCCAAAGGAGTCCACCGTAAAATTATGCCAGCCCTGGTAATCCTTCCAGGCATACTTCAGTTCCTGTTTCGAGTAGTCCTGGTAGCTGATCCGCGGGTTCCCGCCCCCGTCCAGCGCGAGCGAGGTGTGGTATCCGACGATCCCTCCGTTCGAATCCACGGTCTCGATGTGCCAGCCCAGACCGTCTCGCCAGGCATACTCCAGGCCCCCTGAAAAATCATGGTAGCTGATCCGCGGGGTATTCGCGGCGTCCAGTGCGAGCGAGGTGTGCGACCCGGCACCGAGCGGACCATCCGCCTCTTCCACCGTATCGATGCCCCACGCGGCGCCGTCGTTCCATGCGAACTTCAGGTCTCCATTAATCCCGTCGTAGTAACTGATCCGCGGATTGCCGCTCGCATCGAGCGCGAGTGAGGAGTAGCGCCCGACGTCGGACGTGGAGGAGTCGACGGTCTCGATCCGCCAGAGGAGTGCGGACACGGTCGTCGTGCAACTCATGAGGATCAGGACGACAACGAGGAGCACACCCGACAGGTGCGCCCTCCGCCTGCTAAGAGATCGTGTCTTGAACATCTGGCCTCCGATGAGACGGTCCTGACCATGGTCCGGCCGGGAGGGGAGACGTATCGGGGCCCGGGTTCGAGGAGCAGGGCGGGGATTTCACGTGCGGCGGACCTCCTGGAGAGCGACCGGTCATATAGATACCTGTCATTTCCGTCATAATATAAGAAATAATTGAATTTTCATCGCGTTCGGGGCGGGAGGTCGGGTTGCCCCATCCGAGCGGACGGAAAAGCGCCAGGCCACGACCGGATATTCGCGCTCTCCGCCAAAGGCACGGATCTCATCGGCCGTTCCGGCGATGGCGCGATCCAGGCCCGGACGGTCGGCCTGGCCGGCGGCACCCCGGAACGCCGGGCCGCCACCGATACCGGCACCGTAGGTGGGTACGACGACCTCAACGGCAACTGGCGACGGGAGATCGCGGGCGTCGATCTGATCGGTACCGGGATTGTCGGGCGGTACCGGATGTCCGACAGGGCGCGCATCCCTCTCCGTCAGCGTCGTCGCTCGTTACACCGAGCGAGAATGAGGACGGTCTCGAACGCGGCAGTGGTCGCGAGGACGAAGACCGGCCAGCCTGTCGTTTCCGTTCCAACCAGTTCCCTGGTACCGCTCGATGGCGAACGCGGCCACAGGGACAGGAGGGATGCCACCGACCCCATCCGGTAGACCGTTCGGAACCGCGTGGGCGATGCTCATCGGACCGGGCGAGGAGCCCGACGATCCTGCTCTCCCGGAGGGCCGGCTTCCCGATGTCCCGGGTATCGACCGTGGTCATCGCGAAGCACAACTCCTTCCGCTATCAGCAACGCGCGGGTCGAGGCAAGGCATATGCCTGCGCGTGCTGCGAGGTTTGCGTTTGTGGCCCCGGCACCGTACGCGGCGATCGGCCCGGCATCCATCGCCTCGAGCCATTCCTGGACACAGGTGACTCTTTGGGGCGGAGCGGGACGCGCCCGGCGATGAGGTTCCTCCGGAGGGCATCCAGGCGGTTCCCGGCGCCGGGCCTCGTCGGACGCGATCAGCTCGGGGCCGTGGCGCCCGGGCAGGTCCCGGACGCTCTGCTGCCGGCTGTTGAGCACCCCCGTCCCTGCGGTCACGCTCTTCCGCTGGCGCGCCGGCATACAGAAGGATACTGCCCGGTGCAATGCCGGAAAAAAAGTATCAGAGGCGGTCAAAGAGCCGGACGACGTCGGCGAAGTCGATCCGGCCGTTCCCATTGTAGTCGAACGCCGGCACCGGTTCGTTCGAGGCGATCCAGCTCATCTGGTTGAAGTACAGGACGACGTCGGCGAAGTCCGTCCGGCCGTTGCCGTTGACGTCCTCGAAGAGACCATCGTGGTTTCCATCCAGCGGTGCCGCTCCGCCCCCCGGTACCGCGAGCACAGGCGCTTCAACGGTCCGGTAGGACGCGATCAGATCGGTGTTGTAATACAGATCGTACTGCGTGTTGTTCTCAAGTCTGGAGTAGGAACGGTTCAGCCATCCCCTCCTCCCGAGCAGCCTCCCGACCGGATCGGTATAGATCCTGAGATGGCAGTCGATGAACGTGCCATTCACCGCCTCTCCCGTACTGTTCTTCCGGAGGACCATCGCGGACTCCATCCCGTCGACCGTGATCCTCTGGATCGAACCGCGTTCAACCCCGATCTTCGCGATACAGGGGATCAGTGTCCCGTTGGCCGGTATGGGCACCGTGTACGGGAGCTGGGAGACGGCGACGATCTCCTTCGTCGTGGTGTTCGATCCGTGGGCGTTCGTCGCCGTCAGCCTGGCGGTGTATGTACCGGGGAACGCGTAGACGTGGACGGGGTGCTGCAGGGAGGAGACGACGCCGTCCCCGAACGCCCAGCTCCACGAGGCGGGGTTGTTCCCGGAGGTATCCCTGAAGGCGATCGTGAGCGGAACCTGGCCGAAGGTCGCGTTCGCCTCGAACGATGCCGTCGGGGCGGGATTGCCCGGATCCGGGGTCAGGGATGGTGTGACCGTCGGCGTCGCGGTTGCCGTCGGAGTCGGGATCGTCCGGTTCGGGGAAAAGACCTGGACCCGGTTGTTGTTCGTATCGGCCACGAAGACCCTTCCCGTGCTGTCCAGCGCGATCCCGGTCGGCGACCAGAACTCTCCGTTCGCCTGCCCCTGCGTTCCCCAGAGCGTGAGCAGAACCCCGGTCGGCGAGAACTTCTGGATCCGGTGGTGACCGTGATCGGCGACATAGGCGTTGTTCGCGCTGTCGAACGCGATGTTCGTCGGATAGCGCATCTGGTCGTCCGCCGTGCCCGGACCGCCCAGGACCGCGAGGAAGGTGCCGGACGAGGTGAACTTCTGGACCCGGTGGTTGTACTGGTCGGCGACGTAGATCGTACCTGCGTGGTCCACCGCCACCCCCGCCGGATAGGTGAACTGCCCGTTGCCCGTTCCATGGCTGCCGAACTTCATCAGGAAGGCGCCCGACGAGGTGAACTTCTGGACCCGTCCGTTGTAGTAGTCGGCCACGTAGACGTTGCCCGCATCGTCCACGTCGATGCCGTAGGGGAAGGACATCTGCCCGTCGGCGGAACCGTACACGCCCCACTTCCCGAGGAAGGCGCCCGACGAGGTGAACTTCTGGACGCGGTGGTTGTAGTGGTCCGCGACGTACACGGTCCCCGCAGCATCCACAGCGACGCCGGACGGGTGCCTGAACTGGCCGTTCGCCGTCCCGTAGCTCCCCCAGGACGCGAGGAAGGTGCCGGACGAGGTGAACTTCTGGACGCGGTTGTTCTGGAAGTCACAGATGTAGACGTTGTTCTCGCCATCCAGGGCGGCCCCGTACGAGAGGTTAAACTGTCCGTTGGCAGTTCCGCCGCTCCCCCACGCCGTGACGAAGACATACTCCTCCGCCCCGCTCACCACCGTCACGCTCAAGACGACGAGAAGGACGAGTGCGATGATCACTGCGCCGTAGCTCGGTCTCATCCCATATTCCCCTGCATGCGGGTCCTTCGCGTTTACCAATTTTATATATTGTGTTTTTTATCCGGAGTCCCGAAAACGAGCGGTGACGACCGGGCTCAGAGGGTGGATATGACCGGGACGATGCCTGCAGGGTCGGTCCTCCCGGAACGGTACGTCCCGACGATGCACATGGCCCGTGGACCACGACAGCAGGCGGCGGCGTTTCGCAGGGTGTGTTTTCCTTTCGGTACTGTCCCCGTTGCATCGACCGGGCCTCCGGCTTTCAAGCGGATTGCAGGTCATGCAAGGAAATGTCATCCCTGCTCTCACCGCCGGTGGAATCGCCCTCATCGGCGGGGGCGGGATCATCGATGATTCCGGAGGGCTCGCAGGGGGACAGGCTCGTCGCCGTGGGTTGAATCACTACGCCCGGTCTCCGGAACCGGAGCGCCGGACGCGAGCGTACCGGATGTTCCGCAACCGGATCGCCATCACGACAGGCCATCCGGCGGACCTGGTCGAGGTGTTCCCGCCCCCGCGGGGAGGGATCGACCAGGGAAGCCGCGAGACCCTGGACGGTGCCGTCAATCGTCAGAACCGGATCGATCCTCGTGAAGGTACGGACGATACGGTGCCAGGAATGACGTTCGTCGAACGATTGACCCCGGAACGGATCTCCGGGTACCCCCGGCGGTGGTTGTGCGGGTGAAACGGGTTCGGGACGCGACCGGATCGTCCAGGCACGGGAACCGCCCGCCAGGAACCCCCCGGTGATGGTCCCGGAGGGGCGTCACCGAATACCGGGGTCCTCATCCGCAGGCCTGTCGGAGACCACCGGCAGGAACGATCATCTCGAACCGCGCTCCATGACCGGCCTTCCCCACCTCCCAGATCGAGATCCCGGTGATCCCGAGGATCTCCCGGCAGATCGTCAACCCGAACCCCGAGTTGCTTCCGAAACCCGGTTCGAATATCCGCTCCTTGGAGTCCTCCGGGACCCCCGGGCCATCGTCCTCGCAGACGATCATCTCAGTTCCTCCCCTCCCCTCGACGGAGAAACGGACGGTGGGAGTCCCGGTTCCGTGGCGCACGGCGTTGTCGATGAGGTTGAAGAACACCCGTAAGATCAGCGGATCGGCGAAGACCTCGAGGCCCGGAGCGATCTCGTTTTGGAGAACGACCGGAGCGGAGCTGTAGCTCTCCCCCGCCAGGTCGACGAGGGCGCGGACCGGTTGCCATGCGGGAGAGACCGCACCGATCTCCTCGTACTCCTTCGTGAACTGGATCATGTTCCCGATCTGCCAGCTCGCCGCCCGCACCTGGGAGAAGATATAGTCGAGGGACCGATCGGGGACCTCCTCGCGAAGCATCTCGATGTACGCGTTCAGGGCGAGGAGCCGGTTGTTGATGTCGTGCCGCGTGATGCCCGAGAGGATGGTCAGCTTCTTGTTCGCCAGGCGCAGGGACTCCTCGACCCGCTTCCGCTCCCGGATATCCCGGCAGAAGTAGACCATGCCGAAGGGGACCCCTGCCGGCGTATAGAGCACGTCCCCGTTGACCTCGAGGGGGATCCTTCGACCGTCACGGGTGAGAAAGGTATACTCGATCGGGCCCAGGGGCCCGGAGAACATCCGCTTCGTATTCTCGACCGCGAGCGGCAGGCTCTCCGGCGCGAAGAACGAGAAGACAGTTCTCCCGGTGAGTTCTGCCGGATCGTCGTACCCGGCCATCTCCGCCCCCTTCTGGTTGATGATGACGATCCTGCCCTCGAGGTCGGTCATCGCGATGATATCGGGACTGGCGACGATCATCCCCTTGAGGAGCGCTTCGCTCTCCTGCACGGACGCGAACCGTTCCAGGAGATGCCGGTTTGATTCGGCCAGCCGTTTACAGGAGACCTGCAGGGACTCTCCGGGAGCGGGGGGCCCGTCCACCCCCTGGATGGTGACCAGTGAGGCGGGCTTGTTGTTGAATTCGATCGTCTTCGCCGAGGTGATCATCCACCGTCCATCACGGCTCCACACGGGAAAGACGTGCCGCTCCATCGGAGGGGAAGGGTCCTGTTCCAGCCCTGCCTCACCTGCTGTCCCTTCGCCGTTCCGCCCGGGGAGAGGGACGAGGAGGGATTGGGCAGATAATTCCGTTGGATCGTGTCCGATCACCCTCTTCGCGTGGTCGTTCAGATACACGAACCGATCGTCCTGGACGACGCCGAGACCGATCGGTGCACAATCCAAAAGGTACCGGCCCAAGGATTCGCTGATCTCCTCAGGTCGACAGGGCTCGTCCCTGCCCCCCGTCCTCATCGGCCCCTCCAACCACCCGGACGAACGGGACGCGGGATGGTCGTCCGTCGGGTGGCAGGGCCCGGACCCCGGGAACGGTCTCTCGTCCGGAGCTCCCCACCTGCCCGACCGGCACGGAGGACCAACGGTACCGTGCCGAACACCGGCCGGACCGTCTTCAGGAACGGGTGCACGCCCGGACCGGGATTCTTCTGGCCAACGATGAGCAGATCGGGGTCCCGACCCATTAGACTGCCCGTTGCATCCTGAAGAGACGGGGAGATCGCCAAGTGGGATTCATCCGACCATGGGCGAACTCCCGGGATTGTACCGTGAAGATCCGGCTCGTCACCGACATCGTGGAGCCGTATCCGGCCGGACATACTGTACGATTCGTTGTATACAGCATAGCCCTTTCGT
>Ga0116184_10001565_pt1 | contig 21694 bp, 18 predicted proteins | sample AD_JPNNA5_MetaG_FD_89886 | JGI IMG/M metagenome (GOLD analysis project Ga0116184, IMG submission 89886) | Active sludge microbial communities of municipal wastewater-treating anaerobic digesters from Japan - AD_JPNNA5_MetaG | ecosystem: Engineered > Bioreactor > Anaerobic > Digestate | place... | reverse complement strand
GACTCCTAAGAAATCTTATTCCCTTGCCCGGTATCATCTGATCAATGACGGCAGCAATACGGTCGAAGACCGGCTCGGGGCCATCGGGGATATTAACCTTGCTATTCAGGAGTCAAATATCAATGATGACCTGTTGATAGTGGGCGGGGACAATCTCTTCGATTTCAATCTGAACGACTTTGTCCGTTTCGGGTTCGATAACCGACCGTATCACTCGATGTGCTTATATTTGCCTAATAACCACATTGATGTTACCAAATACGGCTTAGCCCAGATCAGCGAATGCGGCCAAATCTTGGGTTTTGAAGAAAAACCCAAAATGCCTAAATCAAACCTTATTGCCACTTGTATATATTATATCCCAAAGGAAAAGCTGAAATTGATCGGTAAATATTTAATGACCGGTAGCAATAATGATACCCCGGGCTCCTATATGAGCTGGTTAGTCGAAAATGACAAGGTTTTTGGAAGGATTTGCGACGGCGCGTGGTTTGATCTGGGAGATTTCGACGCTATCAGCGAAGCGCTTATTTATCTTAATGGCCATATGCCAGCGGCAAGCAAATAATACAAGGGGGAATGAAAGTGGCAGCAATGAATGAAGCAGACATACGCAAAAAACTTCGCGAATTCATCAAGAATAACTTCCTGCTTGGCAATGACGCCAATCTTACTGATGATGATTCGTTTATGGGCAAAGGAATCGTTGATTCCACCGGTATCCTTGAAGTTGTGAGCTTTGTGGAAGATAATTTCGGTTTTAAACTCCCCGATGAGGATCTTATGCCTGAAAACCTCGATTCCATCAATAACCTGGTTAAATATGTTACTGCACGAACTTCTGCGCAATAGCGCTCATAAGTATCCCTCAAAGACCGCTGTCGTTTATCAGAAAGAAAGAGTGACCTACCTCGAACTTGATAAACGCTCGGATCATTGCGCGCACGTTCTCTTAGACGCGGGCATAAGGAAAGGCAATCGCGTTGCCTTATTCCTTGACAATTCCGTTGATTATCTCGTTGCATACTTTGGCATATTAAAATCCGGCGGCGTTGTTGTTCCTCTTAATACCCAGTTTGTCCACAGAGAACTGGAATCTCTGCTCGATGACTTTACTCCCAGATTCGTCATCACCGATACTGCTCACCGGCCTGCCTTTAAAGGCCTTATTGATCCCAAATTCCTCTTGGATACAGGTAATTTTATTCATGAGGATAGTCCCTTCAGGGTACAGGCCCCGGACATCTCGCTTAAGGATCTTGCGATGATCATTTACACATCCGGCACAACAGGAAAGCCTAAAGGTGTGATGCTGTCCCATGAGAATCTATTTTCGAATGCGGCTTCAATAGTCGAATATCTGCACTTAAAGCATTCGGACAGCATAATGGTTATCCTGCCGTTTTATTACTCCTACGGCAATTCCCTGCTTACGACCCATATTAAAGTCGGCGCCACGCTTGTCATTGATAACCGCTTTATCTTCCCGAATGTGGTACTTGACCTTATGGAAAAGGAGCAGGTAACCGGTTTTGCGGGAGTGCCTTCACATTTTGCAATTTTACTGCGTAAATCAGCATTGAGGAAATATAACCTCCCAAAACTGCGTTATGTTACACAGGCAGGCGGTGGAATGCCGGCATCGATGATAGAGGAATTTACCCAGGCAATGCCGCACGTCAAATTTTTTGTAATGTACGGTCAGACAGAAGCGTCTGCGCGTTTGACCTATCTAAATCCGGCATTCCTGAAAGAGAAGCTTGGATCTATAGGTAAGGCTATACCCGGCGTTCAAATACGCGTTCTTAATGAGCAGGGGGTGGAAGTTGAAGCGGGACAGATCGGCGAAATGGTTGCCCGGGGCAGGAATGTAATGCTCGGCTATTGGAACGCTCCCGAGGAAACAGCCAATGTTCTGAGAAAAGAAGGGCTATGGACAGGGGACCTCGCAAAGGTTGATGAAGAAGGTTTTATCTACATGGTAAGCCGCAAGAAGGAAATGATCAAGAGCGGAGCAAACCGCATCAGCCCTCTGGAAATAGAAGATGTAGTCAGTCGTATGCCAGGGGTTATGGAATGTGCTGCCATTGGCATTCCTGATGAAATTCTTGGCGAAGCGATCAAGTTGTGCGTTGTTAAGAATGGCATCCCATTCAGTGAAAACGACCTTCTATTGTTCTGCAAAAAGAACTTAGCTGCCTTTAAAATGCCCAGGGTAGTAGAATTTGTAGAAAGTTTACCTAAAACCAGCACCGGCAAAATCAAAAGATCTGAGTTAGTAGGGAAAGCATAATGTGCGGCATTTGCGGAACTCTTAACTTAACCAAGGAACACCTCATCGACACCAACCAGCTCAAGCGCATGGTCACCATCATGCGCCATCGCGGCCCGGATGAATTCGGCATTTACCGCGACAAAAACATCGGACTGGGTCATGCGCGCCTGAGCATTATTGACCTCAAAGGCGGCCAGCAGCCCATGCACAACGAGGATAAATCCATCTGGCTCATCCTCAATGGCGAGATCTTCAACTACATAGAGTTGCGCGAAGAATTAGTCGCAAAAGGCCACAAATTCTACACCAAATCAGACACAGAAGTCCTCATCCATCTATATGAGGAAAAAGGCACAGACATGTTCAGCCAGCTCAACGGCCAGTTCGCCTTTGCCCTCTGGGACCTTAAGAACAAGCGCCTGCTCCTCGCCCGCGACAGAGTTGGCATCAGGCCGCTCTTTTACACAACCATCGACGGCTCATTGCTCTTTGCCTCTGAGATTAAATCCATATTCGAGGACAAGCGCGTCCAACGCCAGCTCGATTCATCCGGCCTTGACCAGCTTTTTACCTTCTGGGCTAACATTCCTCCCCGGACCGTGTTCAAAGGCATTAACGAGCTTCCTCCTGCGCATTACCTGATAGCTGAAAAAGGGCAGATCAGCATTAACCGCTATTGGGAGCTCGATTTCAATTCCGATCATCAGCCATTAACCGAAGACGCATATGCCGAACAGCTCCTGGATTTGCTTAAAGACTCCATCCGCATCCGCCTTCGCGCAGACGTGCCTGTTGCCGCATACTTAAGCGGCGGCCTGGATTCTTCTATAATCACAGCCCTTGTAAAAAAGCATTTCAAGAACAAGCTTCAGACATTCTCAGTCAGCTTCAAGGATAAAGATTATGACGAAAGCAGCTTCCAGCGTCAGATGGCAGATTTCCTGGGCACAGAACATAAAGGAGTGGACTGCGGCTATGCTGATATCGGCAGGCTCATGCCTGAGGTGGTCTGGCACGCTGAAAAGCCCCTGATCCGCACCGCGCCTGCGCCGCTATTCCAATTAGCAAAGCTGGTCAGGAAGAACAATATAAAAGTAGTCTTGACCGGTGAAGGCGCAGATGAGGTCCTTGGCGGCTATGACCTGTTCCGCGAAGCCAAGATCCGCAGATTCTGGGCAAAGAACCCTGATTCAAGGATGCGGCCGCTTTTGATCCGCCAGCTCTACAGCTATATTCCCAACTGGCCCAAGACAACCTCAGCGTTCCTTGAAGGCTTCTACCGCAATCACCTTCAGGAAACAGGCTCAAAGTGCTATTCGCATCTGCCCCGCTGGGAGATAACTTCCAAGATCAAATCGCTCTTTTCGCATGATGTCAAAAAGGAGCTCATAGGCCGCAACGCAATACAGGACTTCGAGAACATATTCCCTGATAAATTCAGCTCCTGGGATCATCTGGCTCAGGCGCAGTATATAGAGATCGCCACACTTTTATCCGGCAACCTTCTTTCATCGCAGGGCGACCGCATGATGATGGCTAATTCCGTGGAAGGCCGGTTCCCGTTCCTGGATTACAGAGTTGTAGAATTCTGCGCCAAGCTTCCGGCTTCTCTGAAACTCAAAGTCATGGATGAGAAATATCTTTTGAAGAAGATCGCCCAGCCCTATGTTCCTGATGAGATCCGCAAGCGCAAGAAGCAGGGCTATCGCGCCCCTGACAGCGCAAGCTTCTTCAACGGCCGCAGGCACTCATGCATCGATGACCTGCTTTCCGAAGAGCACTTGAGCAAAACCAACATATTTGACCCTGAGCTGGTCGCAAGCCTTGTGAAAAAATGCAAAACAACCGACAAAACCCTGATCAGCGCCAAAGACAACATGGCGATAGTGGGTATTATCACTACGCTCCTACTAATTAATCAATTTATTCGTAAACCAGCAGATATTCTTCTGCTTTCGAGAAAAAAGTAAACCTAAATAATATTTATATGGATATTTCATTTGTAATATTAACTTGGAACTCATCAGTCTACATTAAGGAATGCCTGTTGTCGTTTTGCAAGTCTATTGCTAAAGAAAATCTACAAGCTGAGTTTATTATAGTCGACAATGGTTCAACTGACAATACCCCAGGAATAATTGAAGACGAGATATTTAAACTTATTCCAGCTAATTGTAAAGGTAGGCTTGTCAGGTTGGCTAGAAATTATGGCACAACCAGACCAAGGAACATAGCATTAAGAGAATGCAAGGGCAACTATATAGTTGTATGCGATTCAGATACTTCTTTCTTGGATGGATGTTGGTCGGATACTATAAAGTATATGGAAAATAAGAGCGATCACGGAATTATCGCGCCTCTTCTTATTAATGAAGGAGGTAAAGTTCAACAATCTGTTAAGCTATTCCCTACAATGAGTGATAAGATTCTTAAACTCGGTAAAATCTTTTTTAAGCTCAAGACAGATAAATCTGATTATTACAAAAATTTTCCATTCAATTATCCAAGAGAAGTCGACACAGCAATTTCAGCCTTCTGGATGTTTAGGCGAGAGCTTCTTGATACAGTAGGTTATTTGGATGAAAGAATATTTTATTCTCCGGAAGATATTGATTATTGTTTGCGTGTATGGAAATCTGGGAAGACTGTTTGTTTTTATCCCAGTCTGAGAATATTTCATAGGGACCAGAGGATCAGCCATAAGTCGCCGTTGAGCTTTGTAGCCCTTACTCATTTGTGTGGACTTCTTTATTATTATAGAAAGCATAAGTATTTATTCTCAAGGAGAAACCTATATAAGAAGTTATATAGACCTGATCAATTAAAGATTGTTTTTGTTACTCAAGAAGATCCTTTTTATGTTAAGCAATTTTTTAGTGAGTTTTTCAAGAATTATCCATCCAATATTATAAAAGTAAAAGGCTTGATTATACAAGAGACATTTAATTGTGACAAGAAAACCACGATAAAAAGATCGCTTTATTTATTCGGTTATCCGGGTTTTATGTACATGGCTATTAAATTTATCTTACTAAAAGTAATTTCTTACATAGAAGCATTGGCCAGGATTCCATTGAATTGTACGATTAAGAGTATTGCAATAAGAAATTCGGTGCCCATACTAAAATTTAAAAGTATCAATGATAGCGCGTTTTGTAACTATATTAATGAGCATCGGATAGATTTAATTGTTTCTATAGCAGCATCGGAAGTATTCAAAAAGAAGGTTCTTGCTTCTCCAAGATACGGGTGTATTAACTTGCACAGTGGACCGTTGCCATTTTATCGCGGCATGATGCCTAATTTTTGGGTGCTATTTAATAAAGAACAATATGCGAGTATTACAGTTCATCAAATGGTGGAGCGCTTAGATCGGGGAGATATACTTCTGCAGCATAAATTTAACATAATGCCTGGCGAATCATATAACTCATTGGCTCAACGAAGCAAGAGAATAGGTGCCGCGCTTGTATTACGCGTCTTAGAGAGTATCCATTTTCAGGCGCCCATTAAAAAGTTGCCATTAGATAGTCCCGGATCCTATTATACTTTTCCCACAAAAGATGAGGTATATAGGTTTAAACAGGCAGGCGGGAGGGTACTTTGAAGCATCAAATATTTTTTTCAATAGATGTCGAAGAGTGGTTCCAGGTGGAAAATCTTAAAAAAGCAATCCCACGATCATCCTGGTCAAATCAGGTATTCAGAGTTGAGGGATCTCTTCGGCTCATTCTGGAAATCTTTGAGACGTTCGATATCAAAGCTACATTCTTCGTTTTAGGGTGGGTCGCGAAGCGTAATCCTGCATTGGTTAGGTTTATCTATGATCATGGCCATGAAATAGCCTGTCATGGTTATTCTCACAATATTATATCTAACCAGACTTGTGAAGAGTTTAGAAAGGATATCAGTGATTCTAAAAATATGATAGAGGATATTATATCTGATAAGGTTATAGGCTACAGAGCGCCATCTTTTTCTATTACAGATTGGTCGATCGATATACTGAAAGAAGCTGGTTTTGTATATGATTCTAGCCTTTTTCCATTTAAGATGCACGATAGATATGGAAGAATTCAGAGAAAAAAAACAATAATCGAAAATAATATTTTTGAATTTGATAATGGATTGTTGGAGTTTTCATTGCCCGTACTCAACCTTCTAAATATTAATGTGCCTTTAGCCGGAGGGTTTTATTTCAGGTTTTTTCCGTATTGGTTATTTAGATATGGAATTAACGCCAATATTAATCTAAAGAACAATTTTGTTTTTTATCTGCATCCCTGGGAAATCGATTATGAGCAGCCTAAGCTGCGCCAATTGGGCTGCCTTTATAAATTCAGACATTATTGGAATATTAAGAAAACTCGGCATAAGTTAAAAAAAATATGCACCGACTATGGGTCTTGTCTTATTCGTGAAAAAGCATTAATTTTAAGAGGCGGTTAGATGCATATTTGCACTCAATGTATATTACCGGATACATTCCCGGGTATCAATTTTGATGATCACGGTGTTTGTAATTTTTGCAGAAATTTTAAGGGAGAAAAGGCCTATAAGGAAGAGAAAGAATCATATTATCAGAAGTTTACTGATATTATTGCCCAGGCGAAAGGCAAGAGAAGCTATGATGCAATCTTGGCGTATTCTGGAGGTAAAGACAGTACATATACGTTATATCTGTTAAAGGAAATATTTCATCTGCGAGTTTTGGTTGTAACATTTGACAATGGTTTTATATCTGATCAAGCTTTTAAGAATATCCGTACTGTTACTGAGAATCTGGGAGTCGATGGGATTGTTTTAAAAGCGGATTTCGGTCTGTTAAAGACTGTCTTTAAAGCTGGAATAGATAAAGACATGTATCCACCGAAAGCTTTGGAACGCGCCAGTACTATTTGCACCACCTGTATAGGGTTGGTAAAGTTTACAACCCTTAAGATTGCAGTGGAAAAGAGTATTCCGTTTATGGCATGGGGGTGGTCTCCCGGGCAGGCACCAATAAGGTCATCTATTATGAAAATTAATTCTTTATTGTATAAGGAAACGCAAGAAATGTATCGTAGGCCTATGCATAATATAGTTGGTGATAAAATCGACAAGTATTTTCTTGCGCCAGAGCAATATCAGAATATCGATTTTCTATATAATGTAAGCCCATTGGCATTTATGGAATACGATGAAAATAAGATACTTACTAGAATAGAACAACTGGGCTGGGCTGTTCCATCGGGCCTTGATGCAAATTCGACAAACTGCCTTCTCAATGGTTTTGCCAATCATGTGCATATCCAAAAACATGGATTTCATCCGTATGCTTTTGAGATTGCAGGTATGGTGAGAGCTAATGTCTTGAGCAGGGCAGAGGGAATGAAAAAAATATATTATGAAACCGATGCCGGTTTGAATATTGATTTTATTAGAGCAAAGTTAGGTCTGTGATATTGTAAATTTATGAAACCAATTAACATATTAATAGTTGAGTCTGGCAACGGATACGGAGGATCGTCTTCATATCTGTACAGTTTTTTAAAATTCGTTAACAGGAACAGATTTAAGCCTGTAGTCGCAGTTTATTATGAATCTGACGGGCCGAATATAAATAATATACGTGAACTGGGGATTAAGATTATTTTTTTAAATAAGCGTGAATCTAAGTTTATGCAATTTATGTTTTCTTTTCTGAAACATTACGTTTGGCTAAAATTTATAACCATTGTTTTTTATAAAGATATACCTAATTTCATCAAATTTGTAATTATCATTAAGAAGCAAAATATTAATCTAGTATTATTAAATAGTGAAGTTCATTTCAACCCTGCGGCTGTTATTGCTGCTAGGTTTACGAATTTGCCGTGTGTTGTCCGGAAATCGGGTGTTGGGGACGATGATAGTAAGAAATTAAGAATTTTTTTATCTAAATTCGTTCATCATTTTATTGCTTCTTCTAAAGCTGAAGAGTGCTTTCATTTACAGAATAGGTGGCCTTGTCACAAAATATCAACAGTTTATGAGGGAGTAGATATAAGTTATTTCTATCCTAAAGCCAAATCATTTAATTTACACAGAGAAATTGGGATTTTACCCGATTCCTTATTAGTCGGATATATCTCCCGGTTAGACATAGGCAAGGGACACGATGATTTCCTCAAGGCAGCTCGAATTGTCGTAAATAGTTTGGCAAACGTATATTTCATAATTGTTGGGGAAGATGTACGAAGGGAAGAACAGTCCTTAAAACAGAGCTTACTTAAATTAGCCAGAGACTTAGGGATAGATAGAAAAGTTTTTTTTCTTGGCTGGCGTACGGATGTTAGAGAAATATTGAGAGATATAGATATCTTTGTACATTGCCCTAATACGTGGAAAGAGGGCATGGGTATAGCTACATTGGAAGCAATAGCCAGCGGGAAGCCTGCTGTAGTTACAAGAAATTGGGGTTTGGCGGAGACAGTTAATGATGGTTTCAATGGATATGTTGCCGCTATTGGTAACCACGGTGAGATAGCGGCTAGAATTATGAAATTATTGTTGGATGATACCTTAAGACAAGTGATGTCGAAAAGTTCACGAGTTTTCGCTGAGGAATATTTTAATATTGCAAAGAATGTAATAAAGATCGAGGATATTCTATCTCAGGAAGCCAAATATCAACTAAAGGAAAGGAATAAAAAATGTATTGCGGATTCCCACTAAACCTGATTAAATTTTTGCGTTGTCCTTCTGTTGCAACGCGCTGCTGGTTAATAATACAGACACAGACCCGGAGTATATTAAAAACGGAGCTATTGAATGTTTATTCTGCAAGAGGATGTTTGAAATTAGAGATGGTATCGTGATATTTCTAATCAAGCATAAGCTTGATCACCACAGCTCACATGAAGCTGAACTTAGAGATCATCAGGCGCATTCGTATGACAAGGATTTTGACCCTTCGACGGTGCAAGAAAAAAAAGAGATGATACCGACGTTATCCGCATTGGAACCTTTAAAAGATAAAACCGTTTTAGAGCTTGGATGCGGAACGGGGCGATATACTTTGCCGATTTTAGAGAAATGCAGGAATTTGGTCGCAGTTGATTTTTCTCTTGAATCGCTCAGAATTCTTGCTCGGAAGCTTTCTAGTAATAGATCAGTGGGTTTAATATGTGCTGATATATCAAACTTTAAATGCTTGGAATCTTCATTTGACATGGTATTTTCGACACTGACCTCGAATTTACCGTCTTATGAACATAGAAGAGTTATGTATCTGCTGGCAAAGAGAGCAATGAATCGAGGGGGTAGTTTTGTTCTTAGCGCTCATTATTATAATTTCAGACTTCGTTTGACAGGAATAAAACAGTCTGGCTATTACAGACAGAGCGGAATATACAGATACATATTTAAAGAAAGAGAATTGCGAAAGGAAATTCGGGAATTTTTTCGATTGCATACGATACAATTAATCCAGGTTGTACTCCCTGGGAAGTTTAAAATTGGGTTGCATAACTCTTTAATTTTCTCACTTATTATAAGTTATATCCCTATTTTTAATATATTCGCATCATTGATACTGATAAAAGCAAGGCATTAATATATTCACTATGTTAAACATCCGGATAGTTAATGACGATAAGGATTTCCAGGCCCTAAGAAAGGATTGGAATTATCTGCTGATAGAGTCTGACGCAGATAATATATTCCTGACATGGGAGTGGCTTTTTTCATGGTGGCAGTCATACAAAGAAAATAAGCAGCTGCACGTACTTATAGTTGAAGAGGGTGAGTCTTTAGTCGGAATCGCCCCACTATATATAATGAAAAAAAGATCCCTTGGTTATAGACAATTGTTGTATCTTGAATTTCTGGGCAGTTATTCGGTTGGCTCAGAATATCTAGATTTTATCTGTACTTCGCTTAAAAGAAATGAAATAATGAACACGTTATATTCTTATTTGTTGAAAACCGAGTGCGTGAAATGGGACGTTATGAACCTTAATGCGGTAAGAGAAGATTCTATCGCCTGGGTATATTTACGACAATTGCTACATAAAGACAAAAAGAGATATTGGGTTACTGCCAGAAGACAAAATCCGTTTATACTGCTTCCCGAATCGGCTGATAAATATCTGGCCAGCCTAAGCAGAAAAACAAGATGGAAGTTTAAGGATTATAGGAAGAAACTGTTATCCAATAATGAAGTCAGTATTGATTTAGCGGAAAAAAAAGAAGATGTAGTCAAATATTTTGATATATTTAAGGATCTTCATCAAAAAAGATGGAGTCAAAAGGACGGTAAAGGGAGTTTTTCATCAGAAAGAAAACAATATCTTGAGTTTCACGATAAAGTAAGTAAACTCTTCTGGGATAAGGGGTGGCTTTCTTTAAATCTGCTGAAAGTAAATAATGAATATGCTGCCGGACAGTATAACTTTATTTATAACGGCAAATTGTATTGTTATTCGGTCGGGTATGACCCTGAATATGATAGAAATAATGTGGCTACGGTTCTGCAGTTGATTATGGTAGAGAACGCAATAGCAAAGGGCTTGAGAGTTTTTGATTTTCTAAGAGGAACAGAGGAATATAAATTCTACTGGACGAAAATGTCATGCCAGACAAGTGATATTGCCATATGGAAGAATAACTTATCTAGCAATCTAGCTTTTGTTGAGGAAGTTATCAAGCGTCTTATCAGAGCTTTGTATCCCTGGAATCTGGCAAAGCGTATACGGAAAACTATAAAAAAAAATGGATAAAACCATTCGACAAATTCTGCTGTTGATAAAATACTCGATATATTTCTTTATTTTTTACAGCGGAGTAGTAAAGCTTATCCGTTTAATTCATAAGAGAGTATTCAAAAATAATGTAATTGTCTTTTACGCCCATAAGCTAGTCGATGAAAATGAGTCTGGCTATCAGTTTTATAGAGCTATCGGCAATATGACTGTCATGGAGTTTGAAAAAAGAATAGATTATATATCAAAGATTTCAAGATTTTTGTCTATGTATGAGTATTATGACTTTGTTACAAACAAACGCAAAGGAATTAGTGGTGTAGTATTGACATTTGATGACGGTTACGAATGTTTATATGACCAAGTTTTGCCTATTTTGCAAAAAAAGCATATACCGGTTTGCGTATTTGTCACAACTGGCTGTATTGATAATGTTGAAATGACTTTGCATGATCAGTTTTTATCGTTGATAGTCAACAGCAATGTCGATGAGTTTTATCTTAATGAATTCCCGGACCGGAAGTTTAAATTGCATTCCGTAAGAGACAAAGTTGAGACTTATAATACGTTGTCTTCATTCATGAAAACCATTGACAATAACACAAGAATTTCATTGACCGACCGTTTATACGATGTTTTAAGGGTCAGGAAAAATAGAGTTTTGTCTCAAAATAGAATGCTTTCTTGGTATCAGATTTCTGAGATAGTTAAGACAGGCCTTGTAGTAGTTGGTGGGCATACTGTTACTCACCCTATATTGAGTCGGATATCGTGTAAACAGGCTGAATATGAAATTTATCAATCTAAGAATGCGCTTGAAGGAAAATTAGACAAAAAAATAGATTTTTTCGCTTATCCCAATGGCAGAACTGGTGATTATAATGCAGAAGTTCAAGCTTTGTTGAAAAAGGCCGGCTATAAAATGGCCTTCACCACAATAGAATCTAATTACGATAATGGGGACATGTTCGCAGTTCCAAGATATGGGCTAAATCGCGAGCCTTTTTTTATGTTTGGTTTGCGCATGTCAGGTTTTTTTGATTTAATGCACTGCAAATTTATTATTCAAATGGTAAAACATTTTAAAAAGGGGGAAAAGGTGAGTACTTGCAAAGCTTTTGTTATTTTGTTATTCTTATTATTTTTTTTATCAGGCTGCAACAGGAGGATGCATATGGAAAGCAATACGTTTCAGAGCAAGATCACAAAAAAAGATGCAGTTTCGTTACTGAATCTTAAAATTTATTTCGGGCATCAGTCAGTTGGTGAGAATATTATCGACGGAGTAAAGGATATTTCCAGCGCAGTAGACTATTTTAAACCGAGCATAGTTATGACACGATATCCCAGCGATTTTAGTTCTCCAGTCTTTGCGCATTCCGGCATAGGTATAAACGAAAACCCGATTTCTAAATGCGACGAATTCAGGAAAATTATGGAGAACGGAGTAGGAGATAAGGTTGATATTGCCTTTTTTAAGCTTTGTTTTGTTGATATAAATAGGGAAACTAATATAAGTAAATTATTTAAATATTACACGGATACTATATCGTATTTAGAGTCAAAATTTCCGCGTGTGAAATTTATTACCGTCACGGTACCTCTAACATCATATAGCCTTGGTATTAAATCCAGGATCAAGCGGCTGATCGGCTATTCCGTGCAATCTGATCTCGATAATGTGATGAGATGCGATTTTAACGATATGTTGATGGATAAATACGCCAAAGCCGGAGTTATATTCGATCTTGCCGGCATAGAATCAACTCATTTAGATGGAAAAAGAGAAACATTTATATTCAAAGGGAGAAGATATCATAGTCTTGCCCCTTTTTTTACGTCTGACGGTGGACATTTGAATGAATTCGGCCGTAAGATAGCTGCAGATCAATTGTTGATGTTAATAAGCCAGCTCGCGCAGAAGGGCTAATACACGGTTAATATGGCCAAATACGATATGAAGTTTGACAATAATTATTTCAGCCTTTTTAATAAACTGTGCAATGAGAACACTGTACATGACCTGTTCTCATTGCCTGAGAATGAGGCTAAGAGAATTGTAAGAACTATAAGGTTAATCCCAGAGACCGGCGTTAATAATATTCTTGATGTTGGCTGCTGCGATGGCCGTATTTCGAATCTTCTGCAAGATAGATATAAAACGACCAGCCTTGATATCGGTGCAGAGGGTTTGAAATCCGTACAAGGACACAGGATTATTGGCACCATAGCCGACCTGCCATTAAAAGACAGATCTTTTGATCTTGTTATTTGTACAGAAGTATTGGAGCACTTGCCGAAGGATATATTCGGTAAAGGGATTAGTGAGTTAAAACGAGTATCTAAAAAATTTATACTTGTTACCGTGCCGTATAGGGAGAATATAAGGAAGGGGTTTGTTTTATGCCAATATTGCGGAAAAACATGCCATGTTTACGGGCATATCCGCTCATTTTCAAAACGCAGTCTCAGCAGTATGTTTATTGAATGGCAGATCAGTAAAATTGAAATATTTGGCGAGCGCGAGGGTAATATTGGTATGTCCTTTCTATATTATTTGAAGAATAAACTGGGGAATAAATGGGATAATGCTGACCAGTTTTTGTGTCCTTATTGCTGTCGTGTCAATAATGAGAAATCAAAATCTAACATCCTGGGATACCTTTTAGAAAGACTTATTTGGCGTTTGGAGAAAATTATGCCTTTTAAAAATTTAAATAGAGTCTCTGTGTTATTCCAAAGGACTTATTAGATATGGAAAAACATCTTTTTTTAAAGAATGAATCAAGAGAAAATCTATATGGATGTGTGTTTTTGCCTGAGTTGGCTTCTGTTGATCAGCCGGGTATTGTTATATGTCAGCCAATAGCCGAGGAGAAAACACGGGTTAAGAGAGTAATGGTAAACGCTGCCAGGTATTTGTGTTCAAAAGGTTATCCGGTCATTCTCTTTGATTATTTAGGTGATGGCGACAGTGGGGGTAGATTTGAAGATGCGACTCTTAAGTCTAGAGTTAGCGACGCATTATGTGCCGTTAGTGTACTTAAATCTGAAGCAAATTGCGGCGTTTGCGGATTTTTGGGGCTAAGATTAGGCGCAACTATAGCATCACTTGCAGCATTACAATATAAACAATCGGCGTTTCTGATCCTGTGGGAACCTGTTATCAGAGGGAGTGATTTCATTTCGGATTGGTTGAAAACGCATTTATCTTCGCAGCTTGTGCAGTATAAAAAAATAGTTTATAACCGAAATCGTTTAGAAGAAATGTTGTCGACGGGGCAGAGCCTTGAAGTTGAAGGGTATATAATGAGCAGCATTTTCTATAAGCAACTTAAAGAATTAAATCTGTTAAATATAGGCTTTGACATTTCATCTCCAGCGCTTATTGTTGAAATAGCCAGTAATAAACTCGGTATAAAGGAAGAAATTTATCAATTCTTTACCAAATATAAGGCAAATAGCGATTTGAGTCATTATTTGCTCGTGAACAAAAATTTTGATTGGGCTAATATGAAATTTTATAATCCTTTGCCTGACAATTTATTTAAGCTTACATTTGAGTGGATAAGGAGTTTATCTGTTGGAAAAAATAATTAAGTTCAAGAATAATGAAGGCATTGACCTTATTGGTATTATGCATTATCCTACGGATGCCCAAGCATATGTTGATTCCAAACCGGGCATCATTATGCTGAGCCCGGGCCTCAAAGATAGATCCGGCCCGCATCGCCTGTATATAAAGATTGCGCGGATTCTTACAGATCACGGGTACACAGTGTTAAGGTTCGATCCGTCTGGAATCGGCGATAGCGGCGGCGAATTTAAAATGGGCCTATCCTTAGAGAGTTTTGTATTGATTGAGAAAGGTAGATTTGTTAAGGATGCTAAAGCAGCCGTCGACTTCTTTATCGATAAAACCGGTATAAAAAAAATTATTTTTATCGGTCTTTGCGGAGGAGCAATTACGGCTATACTCACTGCCAGCATAGATGCAAGAATAGACGGACTTATCTTGCTTGATATTCCTATAATATTAGATACTCTGTTGCCGATTAGCAAATTCCTTATAAACAAAAGAAATATTAATAGTTTTTTTAACAAGATCCAGCATAATACGAATAAACAGGCATTAATCATTGGATTTAAGTTGATAGACAAATTAACACAAATTATGCTGTGGATAGAAAACATTTTTTTTAGAAAACGAATACTCAATAAATTATTTTTAAAAGCTTTTGATATAAATGTATGCAGGAATAAAAAGATTATTTTTATTGAATCAGATTTAAAGCCAATTTATGAGATTAATGAAAAAAGAGAATTTTGGCACAAGCACGTGAGTAAAATTAATAATTATCTTGAAGTTGTGACTGTTGAAGATGCTAACCATGAGTTCGCTTCCCTTAAAGCCCAAGATGCAGTCTTAAATAAAATTATATATTGGCTTAAGGACAACTTTTCATAAATATGATTGCATTCATCTCTCTTTGTGTGACGATATTTCTCATGTTTTTTCAGCCTGTATCTGTTTTTCCGGTTTGGGAAAAATATCAGCCATTGCGTAATGCTGCCATACTTGCGTTGCTTTTATTTATATTAAGCAAAAAAGAAAGAAACGCATCGTTTGTGTCGAATAAAATAAATGTTTTTTTTATTCTTTTCATGGCGATGCAGGTGATCAGTTCTTCTCAAATTTGGCTGCGTGAAAGTTTAGAAACATTTAATTTCTGGCTCAAGATAGGGATTGTGTATTTCTTGATAATTAATAGCGTTACAGATGAACGTAAAGTCAAATGGATACTTGTTTCAATTATTGCGGCCATAAGCTACCTCGGATATTATTCTATTGAAAAGTTTATTGTCTCTTATGCGCCGGGTGTCAGGGCATCGGGTTTTGGCTGGTATGAAAATCCTAATGATTTGGCTATTATTCTGGTATCGGTCATCCCGTTTGTTATGTTGATGTTTAATTTAAGCGATTCAGGTTTTATAAGGCTTTTGTTTCTTTTAACTGCAGGTATTTTCTCATTCATTATTTTATTTACGGGGTCCCGCAATGGCTTGCTGGGATTGGCCATTGTGGGGATTTTGAGCATTAAAACGTCCGATAAGATAAAAGGGGTTCTTAAGCCCTTATTTACTATCATACTGATTTTTTTTATGGCTTCTATAGGAATAAAAGGCGTATTAAGCCGTCAGGATGCTGTTTCAGGATTAAGGGGGGATGATTCTGCGGAGAGCAGGATCATCCAGTGGAAGGCCGGATGGCGCATGTTGCTGTCTAACCCTTTGTTTGGGGTCGCTCCCGGCCAGTTTCGCGAAAACGCGGCTGATTACGGAGGCATAAGAGGATTAGATCCGCATAATACCTTTGTACAGGTTTATTCGGAAACAGGAGTTTTAGGAGGGCTATTTTTTACATTTTTCTCTTTTTTCTCATTTTGGGGTGCAGTTAAGATCATAAAGCAGTCCAGAGAGAAGTCAAAGGATCACAGAATGATAATCTTGAGGTTTCTTTGTATTTCCCTGATAGGCTTTTGGGTTTGTGCATTTTTTTCTAACAGGTATCAATTCTATATTTTATATGTTATAGTTGCACTTTTAGTAGCTGTGCAAAATCAACCTACGCAGAAAGGTCTTAAGGCAAAATAACATGAGCTCTACAGCAAAAGTCATCAAGAATTCCATTTGGTTAATAATTCAGCCTTTAATTTTAAATGTCATTTCATTATTTGTCATTGGGTATATTGCTTCGACTTTGGGACAAGCTTCATACGGTAAATTTATTTTTGCGTTTAGTTTTATAAGTATGTTCTCTCCATTTACAAATTTTGGTCTTGGTTCGATTACTACTAGGGATATATCAGAGAACAAAAATGAAGCCAATAAATACTTGGGCAATATGATATTTCTTAAAACAATTATTGGGAGTTTAATATTTTTGCTTGTGGTTATTATAATTAACTTTATGAGATATCCCATTGATACGAAAATCGTCGTTTATCTAGCTGGTTTAACCTTAATTTTTAATGCTGTAGCTACTACATTTTATAGCGCTTTTCAAGGATTTGAAAAAATGGAATATGTGAGTTCTTCTCAATTTTTTTCAGGTTTGATTCTAACAATTCTATCAGTATTGGTTCTATTTTGGGGTTTTCGTTTAATTGGCTTAACCATTGTATACGTTACAGGTAATTTTTTGGGTCTGGTTCTTGCAGCGTCGTATTGTTATTCTCGATGCACGAAACCATCATTTAAGATTAATACTGCATATTGGAAAAGTTCACTTTTAAGAGGGTTTCCTTTTTTTCTTCCTGCAATAATAGGTTCTATTGGTGCAAAAATTGGTTTTATTTTTTTGTCAAAGATGGGTGGCGATGCATCAGTGGGCATATACGGGGCTGCAAATAATTTGATTGAGAAGTTAACTGTTATTCCGGATGGTATATGTACAGCAATTTTTCCAACCATGGCATCAATATATTTAGTTTCCAAGATCGATGCGGGAAAACTTTTTCAGCGAGTATTTCAATATATGATACTACTCGGGCTGCCAATTGCAGTAGGCATAACAGTATTAGCTAAGCAGATAATTTCTTTGGTATACGGCAGTACATACATGGATTCTTCTCTTGTACTTCAAATTCTTGTATGGAATTATTTTGTTAGTTTTTTGGTGGGCTTAGCTGGCTGGTCACTTGGAGCTGTACACCAGGAGAAAAGAACCGCGATTGTCATGGCAGTAATTACTATACTATCTATTGTATTTAGTTTTATATTTATATCAAAATATAAAGATTTAGGTTTTGCAATATCCAATTTGCTTGTAGGCGTCATAACATTAATAGTACTTTTAAGGTTAACTAGAAGATTTATAATTAAAGAAATTATCTTATTGAAACCCGTAATATATATCGTTATTATGAACTTGATTATGGGCGCCACTATTTATTTGACGGCTAAAATAAATTTTATGCTAGCCGTTGTTTTAGGGATTATATTATATTGTACGTTAGCTTTTGCCTTTAGATTATTAACAAAGGAAGATGTAAAAAAATTTAGGGATTTATTTAAAAATAGAATGCAATTATGAAAATATTATTTTTGACAAATTTGTACCCACCATTTTATATAGGAGGAAATGAAATTTGTTGTAAGAATGTAGCTGTGGGATTGAGATCTAGAGGACATAATGTTAGAGTGCTAACGAGCACCTATAAGGTTAACCGAAAGATAATCGATGATTGTGTTTACAGGTGTTTAAATTTTGGTTTTGGTTATAAGCCACTTGCAGCGTATAATCCGTTTTATCTTGCATCAAAAATAAATTCAGATGTCAAGTCATTCCGAACCATTCTAAACGACTTTAAACCCGATATTATTTATATTTGGGGTCTATTCGGAATTTCGAAGTATCTTTTGCTGGAAGCGTGTAATTCGAATTTGCCTGTAGCTTTTGAGTTGGCTGATGAGGGTCTTGCAAATAATATAGATGGGCAAGCTGATGATGATTGGTTTCGTTTCTGGTCAACTGTTCCACAAAGCATATTTCTCAAATTGACCAAATTCATTATTTCAATTCTTTTTGGGTTACATTTAAATGGCTTAAAACTTGAAAGAGAATTTAATAAAAAAGCACTTAAACTTATAAATGGATGTTTTGTAAGCGCTGATTTAATGCAGAGATATGAGAACAGAAATGTACTTTTTAAAAATTCCTTAGTTATCTATAATGGAATCCAAACCAACATTTTCTATAATAAAAAAATAAGACAGGACGATAAGATATTGTTGATTCTTTATGTAGGACAGGTTGCTGAACATAAGGGAGTTCATACTGCAATATCGGCGTTAGCTGATATTAAAAAGGGAGGATATTCTAATTTTGTTTTTGATATTGTAGGAGATGGCCTATATGAATACAAAGAAAGGCTGGTAAAAGAAATAAATGATTTTGGCATTACTGAATATGTGCGTTTTATGGGCAAGAAAACCATAGATGAGTTGCCTGATATTTATAATTCGCATCATATTTTTATTTTTCCATCAATATGGAAGGAACCATTTGGCCTTACTATTCTTGAGGCAATGTCTACGGGTATGGCAGTAGTTGGAACAGCAACCGGCGGCAACAAGGAGTTTATGGCTGATGAAAACAATTACCTAGTATTCGCTCCAAATGACCATAATCAATTAGCACGCCAATTAAAACGTCTTATAAATGATAATAAACTGAGAAATGATATTGCAAAAAATGCTGAAGAAACAGCCAAAACATTTGATGTAAATATGATGGTTGATAAAAAAGAGGGATTCCTTAATAAAATTGTCCTAGATTGGCAGGCGATAAAATGAAGATCGGAGTTGACGCGCGCTTATTCAAGAATCCAAGACCAAGCGGAATGGTAAGGTACATGGCTAACTTGGTCGAAGAGCTTCTGAAAATAAATAGTGAGCACGAATTTGTTTTTTTTGAAGACGCCCGGTATGAATACTTTAACTATGTAAAGCAATCCTCGCGGGTCACGCATAACAAATTCTCTATGAAAGGAGATAGATTTTTCCTCTGGGAACAAGTAAAACTGCCAATGGAGATCAGAAAATCAGGGGTGGATATTTTTCATAGTCCGGGTAATACTCAGCCCCTTATTCAACCGTGTTCGCTCGTTGTCACCTTGCATGACACGCTTTTGATGGATTCAGCAGAAGACGAAACGCCTAATTTTCTGTTCTATACCAGGCATATATTGCCCATTGGGCTCAAACGGTGCAAGAAGATAATAACAGTATCAGAAAATTCGAAGAAGGATATAATGCGGAAATTCCGCGTGCCTGATGAAAAAATAGAGGTTATCTACCATGGAATAGATCCGTTCTTCAGGCGCATCGATTATACTCTGACAGCTAATGAGATAAAAACAAGGCTTGGGATAAGAGGAAAGTTTTTTTTTACTATAGGTTCGCTCGGTCCGAGGAAAAATACACAAAGGGTAATCGAAACATTTTCCTTGCTGAAGAAAGAGAAAAATATAGAGCATCAGTTAATTATAGGCGGGCTGAAGGATGGAGCTGAAAGTATTTTCAGAAAACAGATAGAGGCTAAAGGATTGGATAAGGATATAATACTTATTTCCTATATTTCAAACACTGATTTATTGTTTCTTTACAATAACGCTGATATTTTTTATTACATATCGCTTTATGAAGGTTTTGGTTTTCCGGCTCTTGAAGCAATGGCCTGCGGTTGTCCTTTGATCGCGTCTAATATATCATCATTGCCTGAGTTAGTCGCTGATTCAAGAATATTGGTAGACCCAATAGACATTAATGATATTTTTGATAAGTCCTGGCTGATTCTTTCTAACCGTATTTTTAAGGAGCAAATAGTTGAAAAAGGGTTACGTAGGGTTAAACAATTCACTTGGAGATCTACTGCCGAACATACCCTGAAAGTATATGAGAGTGTCGTTCATTAAGGAGGATGATTAAATGCCTACAGTAAGTGTTATAATTCCTACATATAATTGCGCTGTTTATCTTGAGAATTGCATACAAAGCGTCCTGAAGCAGACTTTTTTAGATTATGAAATTATCGTAGTCGATGACGGCTCCAAAGATAATACGGCTAACGTTCTTAAAAAATTTGGTGATAAGATTACATGTATAAGCCAGACTAATCAGGGTATTTCATCTGCCAGAAACAATGGTATTCAGCTCTCAAGCGGTAAGTACATAGCTATTCTCGACGCTGATGATGAGTGGCTTCCTGACAAACTTAGACGTCAGGTATATTGTATGGAACAGTCCAAAGCAATAGGAGCAGTAAGCTGTAACAGCTATCTCATGAATGAAATCGGCCAAATTATGGACGTAACAAAAAGAAAGGCATATCAAAATAGAAAAGACATTGCAAAAGATTTATTGATTTGTAATGTTTTCAGCGGAGGCACGTCGGCATTAATTAAAAAAGAATGTTTTTTAAATGTCGGATTATTTGATGAGAAACTTAAATCATCAGAAGACTGGGATATGTGGTTAAGAATATGCAAGAGATATGAAATGGTTATACTCTCGGACCCGTTAGATAAGATTAGAGTCAGAGGAAATAGTGTGAGTTCTGCTGCAAACGCGGAAAAGCTTTTAGCCAATGCTAGGATAGTTATTGAGAAACATTATGCCTATAGAAGAAGCGTTATTGACTGGTTTCAGAAACGGACTGTTTATTCTGACCGTTTTTTCTGTACGGCATGGGCTTTGTTTCAGTCAGGGTTAAGCCAGAAAGCATCCACGTATTTATTGAAATCATTTGTTATGAACCCTTTTTATTTTCTATCACGCTCAAAGATTATTGGGTTTGCAATCAAACTCATATTGGGGAATAAGATATTTTCAATCTTAAAGATAAAAAAAGAGAGAATGACATGAAGAATTTCATCATTAAGATCAAAAAACGTGAATCTGCGTTCTACAGGGTACTTTTTGTTGCTATCAAGTCAATCTATTCGATTTCGCTGCCTGTAAATAAAGCAACAAGACCTTTTTTCAGTTTTATATACCATGTGCATATTTTTTTAAGGGAAGCAAGAATTTGGATAGTAAAAAGCATATATTCCGAGCCTCTTTTTAAGTCGCAGTGTCATTCTGTCGGCAAGGGGCTTTGGATGGAACGTCTGCCTTATATAGTCGGGTCCGG
>Ga0116184_10001561_pt1 | contig 21716 bp, 19 predicted proteins | sample AD_JPNNA5_MetaG_FD_89886 | JGI IMG/M metagenome (GOLD analysis project Ga0116184, IMG submission 89886) | Active sludge microbial communities of municipal wastewater-treating anaerobic digesters from Japan - AD_JPNNA5_MetaG | ecosystem: Engineered > Bioreactor > Anaerobic > Digestate | place... | reverse complement strand
GCAGGAAGCCCAGTTTGAAGCCGAAGCAGCGGGAAAGGTCAGCGCGCCATCCTTATACTGCGAAGCGGATGGGGTCTGGATATCCTTACAAAAGGCGCAAAAGCGCAAGATGGAAGTGCGGGTGGCGATTGCCTATACCGGCAAGAAATATATCTCAAAAGACAGGAGAAAACTGCTCAACAAGGTCTGCCTGACTGCGGTCGACGTGTCCAGCCAGGAATGGCAGGAAAGGATCCGGGAAAAGCTGTATGCCACCTATGATCTGGAGGGGTGTAAGAAACTGTTTGTTGGTGGCGACGGCAGCGAGTGGGTGGGGCGTTCCTTTGACTTGGTTGGGATCAAGCAAGTCACTCGAGTTCTGGACCCATTTCACGTCAAGCGGGCTATTCACCTGGCGTTTGGTAGCGCATTGGATACCCAAAAGGTGATTACCCAATTATATGAACAAGGCTTTGATGCGGTTGAAAAGGTCCTGCTTGACACAGTGCCTGGTGAAACAAAAACCGTCGTCAAAGCCAGGTTGGATTGTCTGCAATACTTGCGTAATCATGCCGATGAAATTGGTTCTGCAGCTTCACTGGGTGCCATCGAATCCAACGTGGACAAGCTCGTTGCCCAAAGGATGAAAACCCGTGGGGTCAGCTGGAGTGTTGCTGGGGCCAAAGCTATGCTGGCTCTCCTGGCTCACCAAAAGGAGTTGTATGAACACAGCTTCCTGTATCAGAACAATCATCGGAAACAGACCTTCCAAACTAAAAAACACAGAAAAGGGAATCCAGGAACCGTCCACACAGCCAGTTTTCCAGTGTTGAAGTCTGGGAAAATGTCTGTGCCTTATGCCAATTTATTCAAGGCTATAATCAATGAAGATCTTCCTCTTTCGTCCTGATCACGGACATTTGAAACAGATACCGTAGAGTTGACGGCCTTCCTCGACCCCAAATCCCGTATGGTTGATGCCTGTGTCAAGACAATAACGGTTTACATGTTGTTTAGGGTGATTGTTTACACTTTCATCAAGCAAGCAGGCTATCTCGGATCTATTTATGGGGAACACCCTCGATAACGTTGTGTCTGCTATATAGCGGGTAACCACGGGGGGGGGTTCCCCTACATCTGGTGTTTGAGGGAAAGGTGGCTTTCGTAGGGGCAGACCCCTGTGTCTGCCCTTAACCTGTAAATAATCACCCTGGATAATGTGTAAACAATCATACTTGTCTAAACAAGCCGTGCGAAGCCTCCCCTTGCGGGATGCGTCGACCAAAGTACAGCGAGGAACAGGCAGGCCAGTTCCCTACGATGACCAAACAACAAATAGGAAGAGACAATTAAGTGCTCCACAAAGTACGTGTGTTAATTTGTGAGATGAAATCCAATACAATCGCTATACGCAATTTACCGTTCTTTTAAAATGCTATATTTGCTACATCGTCAAATGTGGCTTTATACTCAGAAAAACAAAAACAGTCTTGCGACCGTTTTTGTATTTCCTGCCATTTTCATTCAAATGCGATGATCAACTGGTAATGCGGTTGACCGCCTTCGTGAATTTCGAGATCTTTGTCCGGATATTTTTCACGAACATGATCGCCGAGTTTGTTGACCTGTTGCTGGGTTATTCCTTCCCCGTAGAAGAAGGTGATGCGCTCAATTGCATCAAGGTTCGCCTGCTGGAATAACGCGTCGATTGCTCCTTCAATCGTCGCCGCGGATGATACCAGTTTGCCGTCATACAATGCAATCACCTGGCCTTTTTCCACTTCCACGCCTTCGATTTCCACCGAGCGCGTCGCTATGGTGATTTCGCCAGTATGCACCTCATTAATCGCCTCGAGCATCGAGGCTTCATTTTCCTCAAGAGTGCCATCTGGAATCAGGCGCAACATCGCAGCAAAGCCCTGGGGGGCATTGCGGGTGGGAATGACAGCGATTTTTTTGGCGCTCACCTTGGCAGCGTTCTGTGCAGCCAGGAATATGTTCTTGTTGTTCGGTAGGATGATGATTTTGTCTGTTGGCAGGTTCTCAAAGGCTGCAACCAGCTCTTTGACGCTGGGGTTCATGGTCTGTCCACCCTGCACAATGGCTGCAACTCCAAGGCTGGCAAAGATGCGAGAAAGTCCCTCTCCCGGAGAAACTGCCACGACTGCCACCTCGCCGGGGTTCACCGCGGCCAATGGTAATTTGTTTTCGTCCTTGGCATGGCCATTCATCTGCTCCTGGAGGTTTTCCATCATGATTTTCTTGACCGTGCCGATGCTTTCGGTGTAAGCAATCGGCTCATAGCGTTTATCCAGGGCAGTGTGGATGTGCATACGGTAAATCCCATCACCCTCACCCACTTGAATACTGGTACCGATATCGCTCAATCGGTCATAGTAGTTTTCCAAATTGAAGTTGCCATTGGGAGCGAAGTCAATCACGACTTCATAATCCTGTCCTTCTTCAATCTCCTCCAGGGCATTGCTCAGATCGAGCTCCGCCAGTGGGCGCAAGACCGCACCGGAGGAGTCCAGGGGCAGCCCCTGCAGCATTCGCAGCATACCTTCGAAGATGTAGAACAGACCCATACCGCCCGAGTCCACCACCCCAGCTTGTTTTAGGATAGGCAGCAATTCAGGGGTACGCTTCACGCTCTCATCACCAGCAGCTACAATCGCCACAAGCATTTGGCTGAGGCTGGTGTTTTCCTTGAGAGCTTTCTCCGCCGCGGCGGTCATGTCCTTCATAACCGTCAGGATCGTGCCCTCCACAGGACGCACCACGCCTTTATAGGCAGTGTTTCGACCTTCCTGCATGGCGCGCATCAGCAAACCAGTATCCATCGTTTCGTAATGGTCGAGCGCGCGCGAAAAACCGCGCCAGATTTGCGAAAGGATGACGCCGCTGTTACCTCTGGCTCCCATTAGAGCGCCTTGGGCAAAGTGACGACCGGTTACGCCAACATTCGTCGAGCGGTTCTGATCGGCTTCAGCAAAGGCTGCCTGCATGGTGAGGACCATGTTGGTGCCAGTGTCGCCATCTGGCACCGGAAAGACGTTTAAGGAGTTGACATACTGTTGGTTGGTCGTCAACCAGAGCAGACCAGCTTCGAAGAGTAGCATAAGCCCATCGCCGTTTAGGGGAGACTGCAGCAGCCGGTGGCGTTCAGCCTCATCAGGCAGGGTTCGATATATATCATTCATTCAGCACCTTATAAATTTTTATTAGTCTGGGTTACTTATTCTTAAGCCCCTGACATGGACATCTACCCGTTTGACCGGGATACCCATGGTTTTCTCGACACTATATTTGACACTTTCTGCCACCGAGTCCGCTACCGATTTGATGCGAAGTCCGTATTCGACGATCAGATTAAGCTCGAGTGAAACCCCGTCCTCCTCCGCATTGACCAAAATACCCACATCAGCCTCTTTCTTGAAGAAGCGTGAGACTGTCTCGGCAGGATTTGCAGGCGCCAGGCTGATCACGCCATAGGATTGCAAGGCAGCATTGCGGGCAACCGTCTTGATTGCCTGCGGGAGGATGTAGACGCTGCCCTGGTAATTACTTTGAGTTGTCATAGAAATCCTCTTTTCTCCGCTAAAATTACTTGATTCTTTCCTTGTTATCTGGTATTATAATCTCTTGCATGTGTAGAAGTAAGCACATACGCAGCCTGAAATTATAATGCAAAAGAGGTAACAAGATGGCAAAGTGCAGTCAATGTGGAAAAACCACAACTTTCGGTCATAATCGCAGTCACTCGCTGGTGGCAACACGGCGTAAATTCCTGCCCAATCTTCAGAGCGTTACTGTGATGGAGAATGGCAGAAAAGTTCGTAAAGTTCTTTGCGCACGCTGCATCAAAACTTTGACCAAAAATTACAACTAGTTTGTTAACCCACAAACGATCAAAAAGTCGCGTTTGCGGCTTTTTTGATTTTAATTCAGTGCCTCTCGTAAGGCACTCACGCCACCCGCAATACCTTCCTGATGTCTGAAAACCGCTGTACCAGCCACGAAGTTTCTTGCTCCAGCGTCATAAGTGGCGCGGATCGTAGCAGCAGTAATGCCGCCGTCCACCTGGACAATTGCATTTGATCCATGTGCCTCCAGTATCGCGCGGGTCTGCCTGATTTTTCCGATTGCCTGCGGAATGAAGCTCTGACCGCCGAAGCCAGGATTAACGGACATGATCAGCACCAATTCCACCATATCTGCCAGCAGTTCCAGCGGTTCCACAGGCGTACCTGGATTAAAAGTTAGACCGGGCTTTACACCGAGTTCGCGGATGGTTTGCAGTGTGCGGTGGATATGTGGGCAGGTTTCGTAGTGCACCGTCAGGAAGTCCGCGCCGGCATTAGCAAAAGCTTCCAGGTGCTTTTCGGGCTCGACAATCATCAGATGCACGTCTAAAGGCAGCGAAGTCACCTTCTTACAAGCTGCGACGATATCCGGTCCAAAAGTAATATTTGGCACAAACCTTCCATCCATAACATCAATATGGATGGCGTCTGCTCCAGCCGCTTCACAGGCTTGCAATTCCTCACCCAGTCGGGTCAGATCAGCAGAAAGAATCGAAGGCGAAATCAAAGCAGCCATGGCACCTCGCATCAGGGTTTGAGCAATAAGTAGATATAAAACCAGAAAGGAATCAATCCCAATAGCAGCGCCGCAGCCAGCAAGCCCAATGACCAGGTCTTCCAATCGATCGGGGATTTTGCTCGCTCCTCGAGATCGCTTTCCGCAATCCCCGCTTGCAAAGGGCTTGGTTGCGAAGAGATAACCCCTCTTGGAGGAGTCTTTTCTGGCGCAGGTGGAGTAAATGCTTTGGCGGGAACCGGCGTGGGGGTACGTGCTGGAGGCTCTTCGGCAGGGACGGGGTTTGGCCGCACCTGTTCCAGCTTTGGTAATTGCTGTAGATTCTCGTTCGTGAACGGAACTGAGCGTTCTGTTTCATACAAGCCCATCAGCAACCTTCCGAGCTGATCGGCTGTCCGATAGCGGGCGGAAGGCTCCTTGGAGAGTACCTTGAGAATGATCTCCTCCAGTTTCGCCGGGATGCTGGTGTTGAAATAACGGGGCGCTACAGGAAGATCTTCACGATGCATACGCGCAAGTTCGGCAGAGTCAGAGGCTATGAATGGCAATCTCCCAGCCAGCATTTCGTACAGGATGACACCCAGGGAATAAACGTCCGAAGCCGGAGAAGGCGGCAGCCCACTGGCCTGCTCGGGAGAGAAGTAGTGCGGTGAACCCCAAACAACCTCGCTGCGTTCATCGGGAGAAATGGTCGATAAAGCGCGTGCGATCCCAAAATCAGTCACTTTCAGGCGACCTTCCGGGGTGACAAGCATGTTGTGGGGCTTGATATCACAGTGCACCAATCCCGCCCGGTGGGCATAACCCACCCCACTACAAGCCTGGATCATCAGTTCCAGCGCCTCGCTGACGCTAAAACGCTCTTTTTGCTTGATGAGGGTTTTCAAGTCGGTACCGGGCATGTATTCCATCACGATAAAAAGGTGCTTTTGATCGAGACCGAAGTCGTGCACGGTGACAATGTTTGGATGGGAGAGGTTTGCGGCTGCCTTGGCTTCCTGGCGGAAACGTTCGCGGAAGGCAACGTCTTGTGAAAAATCTTCGCGGAGGGCTTTAACCGCCACATAGCGCTCGAGCATCAGGTCTTTGGCTTTGTAAACAATAGCCATACCGCCTGTGCCCAGCGTTTGTTCAAGTTGGTAGCGGTCATTCAGTATGCCCAGCGTAGTCGTCATACGACGTGATTATAATGCAAATCGCAGTGTGATCCGCTTACGGGAAAGGCATGGTTCTGTCCATTTCCTCATTGATCGCTTCAGCTTTTTCTCACAGCTATTAAACAGCATACCTTATACACATTACTGCACATATCTTTGCATAAAACCGAAACTTTCCTGCTGGTGATCGCAAAATTACTCCCCTAACAAACCATATAATTAAGTGGCTACGCGCAGTTGGATTTGACATCTAAATCTGACCCTCTGGAAAAGAGAAAAAAACCATGTTTCTTTGCAAATTACGTGCCCAATTCCTTGCATTTTGTAGGTTTCAGTTCTATAATGTGTGCAAGATTGTCATAAAGTGTCATAAAGTGTCACAACACTGAAAAGAAGCGCTGGTAACCCGGCGCTTCACCAATTAAAGGGAGATTAGAACAAATGTTTTATGGAAGGTTTGAGCACAATATTGACAAGAAAGGTCGGATGACTGTCCCCTCCAGCTACAGGGAACAAACCGTCGGCGATCTTGTCTGCGTGACAAAAGGCCTTGATGGTAACCTGATGGCCTATTCCAAAGACAAGTTCGATACTATCGCTGAATCGATCAACAGCATCTCCATCACAGATCCTCAGCTGCGCTCCTTGCGCCGCGAAATCCTGGGTGGTTCTGCTGAACTCACTTATGACACTGTTGGACGTATTCTCATTCCGACACACCTGCGGAAGTTTGCCGGAATTGATGAAAAAGTGGTCATTATTGGCGTTGGAGACAGCTTTGAGATCTGGGCTCCTGAGCGGTTGGATGCGGAAGAGAACGCGAACAGCGACCCGAAAGCCAATGCTGAACGCTGGGCGATGTTCAATATCAACACTAGAGGAAATTGAGGCAAGCGGTGAGCGAAGTCTCCTTCCCGCACCGCCCTGTACTTTACAAAGAAACAATTCAATATCTGGTTCCCTCGAGCCCGAAGCATTACCTGGATTGCACTGCCGGAGCCGGCGGTCATTCTGAAGGCATCCTAATCGAGAGCGCTCCATCCGGAGAACTCCTCGCGCTGGACCTCGACCCCCTGGCAATCGAACTCACCAGGCAGCGCCTCAGTCCCTTCGGCAATCGCGCGCACGTAATGCAAGCATCTTACCTGCAAAGCGCTGAGATCCTGCAAATGATTGGTAGGCAGGGTGTTGACGGGATTGTGATGGACCTAGGCGTGTCCTCCATGCAGCTCGACCAGAGCGAACGCGGCTTCTCCTTCAGACATGACGGCCTGTTGGATATGCGTTTTGACCCTACCCAGGGTCAGACAGCCGCCGATTTGGTGAACAGCCTGGAAGAAACGGATCTGGCGGACATCATCTGGCGCTATGGCGAGGAACGCTATTCCAGGCGCATCGCGAGGGCAATTCTTAAAGCCAGACCCTTGAAGACCACGGGGGAATTGGCAGAGGTTGTGCGGAATGCGATCGGCAGAAGCAAAGAAAAGCAAGATCCCGCCACCAGAACCTTTCAAGCATTGCGAATCGCGGTCAATGATGAACTCAAGACTGTGGAACAGGCGATACCTCGCCTGATCGCACTTTTAAACCCATACGGACGCCTTGCGGTCATCAGTTTTCACTCTTTGGAGGACCGACTGGTGAAGCAGGCTTTCAAACGCGAAAGCAGCGACTGCATTTGCCCTCCCGAGCAGCCGGTCTGCACCTGCGGGCATAAAGCAAGCGTCCGGATATTGACCTCCAAGCCGATCACCGCATCACCAGAAGAGGTCGAGATCAACCCACGTTCTCGCAGCGCGAAATTGCGGGTAGTTGAGAAGTTGTAGAGGAATGGCACGGAATCTGCATGGAAAAGGCTATGAAAAAGAATCTCTTACAAGCCTATAAACAAGCCCCCTGGCGTACTCAGCTCCAGTGGATTGGCATATTTTTGCTGGTTCTGGTTGGGGTTGCGGTAGTGGCCGGCGTGTACCTGATGATCAGCGGACGCGCGGCTGCCACCGGTCGGCGCATCCAGAGCCTGGAAGCTGAAATCAGCGCGCTGGAAATGGAAATCAGTGACCTCAAGACACAATATGCAGAAGTCTCTTCCGCAAAATCCTTAAGCGAACGAGCGGACGCGCTGAATATGACTATGCTGGACCCACTTGAGGCGATGTACATCGAAGTTCCAGGCTATGTTCCACCTTCCCAACCTGTCCTTGCTCCTCCCCCAGCCGTTGAAGAGATCAGCACACCGGTGCTGTTGCCTGAATTTACCGCTTCCTTGTGGGACTGGCTTCGGTTGAAAGTATTTATTGAGCCGAGCCTGCCCGCAGAATCGACCGAAAGCGTGACCACAGAATCTGTTACGCCGGCTCCGATAGAGGTGGTTCCATGAAAACCACGAATTGGAATCGTTTCTTTATTATTTGCGTCTTGTGCAGCGTGGTCGCTGGTGCTGCTGGGATACAGCTCATCCGCATCCAGAACATCGAAGGAGCGAAACAGATTCTGGCCAATAGCGAAGCCTACCAGGGTATCAACCGCGTGATCTATCCCGAACGTGGTAGCATTTACGACTCGGAGGGCCGACTTCTGGCAGGTAATGAAGTAATTTACGAGGTTGGTCTGGATTTGCAAGCTATTGAACAACCCGAAACGGTTGCTTCAGTGGCTTCAAGTGTTTTGGGACTGGACTATGCCCGCGTCCTGGGCTACACGCAGATGACTCCCGGCAATGGCAATCCCTACTTTGTCGTGCTGGATGGCTTTGTCAGTAAAGACAAAATCGCCCAGTTGGAGTCTATTAAAGAAGATTATGCCAATCGCAGCACCAAACGGGGCGAGGTACGCCCCAATCTACTCGGCTTGGTCTGGACTGCAAACCATAAACGCAGTTACCCCGAAGGCACTTTGGCCTCGAACATCCTGGGCTTTTACAGCTTCCTGGACCGCACGGATGGTATTGGTTATTTCGGTGTGGAAGAAGCCTACGACGATCTGTTGGCTGGTGAGCCAAAAGAGGTTTACTCCGCAATCGATCCCAACCTTCTGACTTCATTAGAAGAAGTTCCGCCAGGTGTGACAGTTCAATTAACGTTTAACCGCGAGATCCAGGCTATGACCGAAACAAAACTGGACGAAGCAATGGAATGGTCGGGCGCTGAAAACGGATCCATCGTCGTCTATGATCCCGAAACCGGTGAAATTATCGCCATGGCAACTACCCCACGGTTGGATCCCAATGAATATTGGAACTATTCCGAACTATTCCCCAACCCAAAGCCCTACAACTCGGCTATCAGCAGCACCTACGAACCCGGATCTGTCTTCAAAGTCATCACCATGGCTGCCGGGTTGGATTCGGGTGTGGTCACACCTGAAACGACTTTCAATGACACCGGCTCTATTTCGGTTAGTGGCGCAACCATTTACAACTGGAACATGGGCGGCTGGGGAGAAGTGGACATGACCGGCTGCATGCAGCACTCGCTAAACGTGTGTCTCGCCTGGCTGGGAATGCAACTTGGACCAGACCGTTTCTATTCGTATCTAAAATCCTTTGGCTTTGACCGTAACACTGGCATCGATTTGGGCGGTGAAAGCCATTGGCCCCTGAAACTGCCGGGTGATGGGTTATGGTACGAAGTTGACCTGGCGACCAATTCTTTCGGTCAGGGTATTTCGGTAACCCCGATCCAGATGGTGACCGCGATTGGCGCAATTGCGAATGAGGGAAAGATGATGGCACCTCACGTCGTCAAGGCGATGGTCATTGATGGTAAACAGTATAACATTGACCCTGTCGTTGTTGGCACTCCCATTTCAGCAGAGACTGCCCACACGCTGACCACTATGCTGGTAAACTCCCTCGAAAATGAAGCCTCAAGCGCTTTGGTCGAAGGTTACAGCCTGGCTGGCAAAACTGGCACTGGTGAAATTGCCACGCCACTGGGCTATACAAACACTTCCACTAATACCTCATTTGTTGGTTGGGGACCTGCTGAGGATCCAAAGTTCCTGGTATATATCTGGCTGGAAAAGCCTGAAATTTCCATCTGGGGCTCCGAGGTTGCAGCTCCTGTCTTTTCGGATCTGGTAAGCGACCTGGTGGTCCTGATGACTATCCCACCCGACAATGTGCGCCTGGCTGAAAAGCCCGGTAACAATAGTCTTGTAATATTGGAGTAATAACGATGTTGACACTAAGCCACATACTTAAAGCTCTCGCACCGGCTACTCAGTATCAAATAACGCAGGATTTGGAGATCGCCTGCGGCTGTGTTGATTCCCGCTGTGCCAGTGAGAAAGGGCTTTTTGTGGCTTTAAAAGGCGAGAATACAGATGGTCACCAGTTTGTTGACCAGGCATTCGCAAATGGGGCAGTTCTGGCATTAATCGACCATGCCATCGAGAGTAAATTCCCGGTTATTGATCTCACTCAGGAAAGTTTTGAGTTACCAAAAAACGCTCCCTTCAGCCTGCAGACACCTGACGCACTGTTGGCATTGCAGACTCTGGCAAAATACTGGCGGCAGCAACACAACCTGGTGGTCATCGGTATTACCGGCAGTGTCGGAAAATCCTCAACCAAAGAGCTCATCGCATCCGTCCTGGGAAGTCAGATGAAAACTCTGAAAAACCAAGGCAATATGAACAATGAAATCGGTCTGCCCCTGACGCTGCTCTCATTGACCGAAGAGCACAAGGCGGCAGTGCTTGAGATGGGTTTTTACGTGGCAGGCGAAATCAAACTGCTGTGTGATATCGCCCAACCCCAAATTGGGATCGTTACCAACATTGGAACCGTCCACGCCGAACGCGCCGGCAGCATCGAAGCAATTGCCCGCGGAAAAGCGGAGCTTGTTGAATCCCTGCCCGCCTCACCCGAAGGATTAGCTATCCTCAATTACGATGATCCGTTCGTCAAAGATATGGCGGGGCTGACCAAGGCGCGTATCTTCTATTATGGTCTCGATCCTGAAGCGGACCTCTGGGCGGACGAAGTTGAGAGCCGCGGACTGGATGGCATCCGCTGCCGTATGCACTACCAGGATGAGAGCCTCTACGTCACAGCTCCTCTGATCGGGCGCCATTCGGTTTACACCATGCTTCGGGCTGCCGCAGTGGCACTCAACTTGGGAATGGACTGGGGTTCAATCTTTGAAGCCTTCAAGGATGACCGTGTTCAACTGCGAATCGTAACCGTAAAAACTGCATCTGGCGCCGTCTTGATTGACGATACCTACAATGCTTCTCCTGACTCAACCATGGCAGCCCTTAACCTGCTTGCCGACCTGAGCGGTCGCAAGGTGGCAGTGCTCGGGGATATGCTGGAACTTGGACGCTACGAGGAAGAAGGACACAACAAGATCGGCATGCGCGCTTCGGAGGTGGCAGATGAGATCGTTCTGGTGGGCACTCGCAGCCTGATGACGCGCGACGCCGCCATCGAAAACGGCTTTCCTGCCGACATGATACATTGGTTCAACGATTTTAACGACGCAACCACCTACCTGCGTGAAACCCTTAAATCCGGGGATATCGCCCTGATCAAAGGTTCACACAGCATGCACATGGAAAAAATCGTAGCAGCTCTGGAGGACGTAGACTAATGCGTGGTTCTTCACTGGCAATCGCAATCAGTAGCATCAGCTTTCTGCTGACGGTCATCTGGGGGAGTCCTTTTATCCGCCTGCTGCGGAACTTGAACATAGGCAAGATCATCCGCATCGATGTGCCTGAATCGCACATGGCTAAGATGAACACCCCTACCATGGGTGGATTTATGTTCCTGATCCCGGTCACGCTGCTGACCGTCATCCTGAATGCGGTTTCCCTTTTTGGCTCATCAAGGCTGATAGGCTCATCCATACTGGTGCCCCTGGCTGCCATGTGGGGTTTCGCGCTGATTGGCGCGGTGGACGATTGGGAAGGCATCCGCGGACCAAGGCGCGGACTGGGAATGCGCGGCAGGACCAAGTTCTTGCTGCAATGCCTTGTAGCGTTGGTGATAGCCTATGCACTCAAGGAAATTTTGGTGGTTCCCCATTTGCTCTGGCCTACATCCCCTGAACCCCTTAACATGGGCTGGTTCTACCTGATTGTCGCAGCTTTCTTCATCGTCGCTTACTCCAATGCCATCAATTTGACCGATGGAATTGACGGTTTGGCAGGAATGATATCCATCGTGGCTTTTGGCGGGTATGGCGTAATTGCCCTCTTGCAAGGCCAGGTTTACCTCGGACGTTTTTGTTTCTGCATTATTGGTGCCCTGGCTGGATTTCTGTGGTTCAACGGCAAACCTGCTGCCCTCTACATGGGCGATACCGGCTCTCAGGCTCTGGGTGCCACCCTGGCAGTGATCGCGCTCATGACCGGGCGCTGGCTGTTCCTGCCGTTGATTGCAATCATTCCGACCGCTGAAGCCCTCAGCGTGATCATCCAGGTGCTCTATTTCAGAGCAACTGGCGGCAAGCGTATTTTTAAGAAAACCCCAGTCCATCATCATTTTGAAATGATCGGCTGGGAAGAGAACCAGATCGTGATGCGTTTTTTTCTCATTGAAATGATCGGCGCCATGCTGGGACTTAGTTTGACATTTATGAGCTGATGAAAACAAATTATTCAGGCAAAAAAGTAATCGTAATCGGAGCAGCCCGCCAGGGGCTGGCAATTTCGCGCTTCCTCTTGAACAGAGGAGCCCACGTTGTGCTGACCGACTCCCGACCTGCAGCAGACTTTGCTGCTGAAAGCACTACCCTGGCTGACTTGCCAGTTGAATTTGCTTTTGGTGGTCACCCGGAAAACCTGCTCGAAGGAGCTGATCTGATTTGCGTCTCTGGTGGTGTACCTCTGACCATCCCCTTCCTGGTGGCTGCACGAAACCAGGGCATTAAACTCACCAATGATTCCCAGATCTTCCTGGAAGAATGCCCTGCAACCGTGATTGGCATCACCGGTTCTGCCGGCAAGAGCACCACTACCGCCCTGGTCGGTTTAATGGCGCAAAAACACTTTGAAATGAAGAACAGCAGCCATCACGCCTGGGTAGGCGGTAATATCGGCAATCCACTGATTGATGACCTCGATAAAATGGATGAAGATGATATGGTAGTCATGGAACTCTCAAGCTTTCAGCTGGAGTTGATGACGACTTCCCCACAGATAGCCGCAGTCTTGAATATCACCCCCAATCACCTCGACCGGCACAGTTCCATGCAGGCTTATATAGAAGCCAAATCCCATATCCTGCGCTACCAGCACCAGGGTGATGTGGCAATACTGAACCGCGACGACGAAGGCTCCTGGAATCTGCTTGATCAGGCTCGCACGGATGTGATCAGCTTCGGCATGAAGGCCCCGGGACATCGTGAGAACGGTACCTATGTGGACAAAGATCAGATCATGCTGCAAATTGGCAATGACAGGCTCAAAATGCTGCCCGTGGAATGGATCAACCTGCGTGGCGAGCATAACCTCTATAACGTTCTGGCAGCTTGCGCTATTGCTGCAGGTGCCACGATTAGTCTGCCTGGAATCCAGCTGGCAATTGAGACCTTTGATGGTATCCCACACCGTCTGGAGCTGGTGCGCGAATTGAATGGCGTTCGCTGGTACAACGACTCGATCGCCACAACCCCGGAACGTACTATAGCCGCCATTAAGTCCTTCGAAGAACCCATCGTTTTACTGCTTGGCGGGCGTGATAAAAATTTGCCCTGGGATAAACTCGCTCAACTGATCCGCAAACGTGTTTCACGCGTAGTGATCTTTGGCGAAGCGGGCGATCTGATTGCTGAAGCCCTCGGCCCCAAAAAGCCTGGTCAGGCTATGCATTCGGTTGTACGCTGCGCCACCTTGCAGGAAGCCATAAAAACCGCACACAATCAGGCTGAATCCGGAGACGTCGTATTGCTGTCTCCTGGTTGCACCAGCTATGACGCCTTCAAAGATTTTGAAGAACGAGGGCAAGCCTTCAGACAATGGGTGAATGAACTATGATCAACGCTACTACTCCCAAATCCCGCCGCCGTACGAACGTGCAATCCCTCTCTTTCGATGTAGGACTGCTATTAATCGTTGCCAGCTTGCTGGTGATTGGTTTGTTAATGGTTTATTCCGCCAGTTGGGACGTCTCGATGGCCATCAGCGGCAGTCAAAACTCCATTTTTCTGAGGCAGGTTCTTTGGGTAGCGCTGGGAGTGATCGGCGCAACGGTGCTGAGTTTTTTTGATTACCACCACTATCGCAAGTGGGTAGTCCCAATGATGATCGTCGTGATCATCAGTCTCCTTGCGGTTTTGGTCGTACGGGAAGTTCGATACAACTCAGCTCGTTCATTATTAGGTGGATCCATTCAGCCTTCTGAGTTTGCCAAACTTGTTTCTATTTTGTACCTGTCTGTCTGGCTGACAAACAACAAAGACATGCTGAAGGATTTCAAGAATTACCTGCTACCGTTATCTTTTGGTATCGGCTTCATCGTGGCGTTGATCCTCGCCCAACCAGACTTGAGTGCAGGCCTGACCGTGCTAATGTTGGGTATCATGCTCCTTTTCCTGGCTGGAGGCGATTGGAAACATGTCGGCATTGTCATCCTGGCTGGTCTGTTTGGTTTTGTCTTCCTTATCAATGTCATGCCTACCGGGCGCATACGCTTCGCCGAGTATTTGTCTGGACTTCAAAATCCAACCCAGAGTTCTTACCACATCCAGCGCACCTACGAAGCAATTATCAAAGGCCGCGTCTTCGGCGTGGGGCTTGGCAAGGCAACTACCAAGTTCACCGGTCTGCCCCTGCCCCATACCGACAGCATTTTTGCTGTCGTGGCTGAGGAGACCGGCATTATTGGTTCCATAATCGTGATAGCGCTTTACGTCTTGCTGATTTGGCGCGGTTTCAAGATTGCCCGAAACGCTCCGGATCAACTGGGTTCATTGCTGGCATTTGGTCTGACCAGTTGGATTGTCATAGAAGCCCTGATCAATGTTGCGGTCATCGTTGGTTTGCTGCCTTTTGCTGGCAATGCCCTGCCTTTCATCAGCGCGGGCGGATCCAGCATGACGGCAACGATGGCTGCCATTGGGATCGTGATGAATGTTGCTCGCCAGGGGACGAACAAAACAGCCTCTGAAAGGAGTACTACCAGTGCGACTGTTGATTTGCGCAGGCGGGACGGGCGGCGGAGTGTATCCGGCGCTAACCGTTACGGAGAGATTGACTAATGACACAGAGGTTTTGTGGGTCGGCAGCGAAGGCGGCATGGAAGCCGAGCTCGTCGCGCGGGCAAATCTGCCCTATCGCGGTATTCGCGCAGCTGGGGTCCACGGCGTTTCTATCAAGCAAATGCCAGGAAATTTGGTGAAATTATGGCAGGGTTACGGTCAGGCAAGGCAAATTCTAAAGGAATACAAACCCGAGGTGATGATGTTCACGGGCGGGTATGTGGCAATTCCTATGGCTTTAGCCGGTCTGAAAGTTCGGACCTTGTTGTTCGTACCGGACATCGAACCCGGGTTGGCACTGAAAACCTTAGCCCGCTTTTCGGACAAGATCGCGGTCAGTGTGAGCGATTCGAAAAGATTTTTCAGCAAGAAGGAGAAAGTTGAAGTGACCGGTTACCCCCTGCGCCAGGACCTGATGAAATGGACCAAAGCGGATGCTTTGGCATACTTTGGGTTTAACAGCGAAAAACCGGTAATCCTGTTCACCGGCGGCAGCAGCGGCGCGCGCTCGATCAACAAAGCAGTCATTGCCATCCTGGGCGAGCTGCTGAAGCGCTACCAGGTGATCCACCTGACTGGGCACTTGGATTGGGAAACAGTAAAAGTCGCAACGGCCAGCCTGCCCCAGAGTTACCAGGCTTTCCCCTATCTTCACGAGATGGGAGCAGCTTTCGCCGCGGCAGACCTTGTGGTCTCAAGAGCCGGCGCATCTGTGCTGGGTGAGTATCCCTTCTTTGGTCTGCCAGCCATTTTGGTTCCTTATCCCTACGCCTGGCGCTATCAGAAAGTCAATGCGGATTACCTGGTGGAACGCGAAGCTGCAATTCTGCTGGAGGATCAGTATCTGCAAAGCCAGCTGCTGTCGCAGATCGACACTCTCTTCCAGGACCAGGCGCGTTTGCAGCACATGCAGCGGGCAATGAAAGCCCTTGCTCAGCCTCAGGCAGCGGAACGGATTGTCAATCTACTCTACGAAATGGCGGAGGGATAGGGGTTCACATGGTTTTGCTCAACGTTTTATTCACAATCTTTGTCGTGCTCTTTGGAATCATCGGAGCAGTCCGCGGTTTACGCAAAGAACTGGTGGTAATCGTTTCAGGAATACTGGCACTTTTTATTATCCAGGAGGTTCTCCCCCGCCTCTTTGGAAGTTTATCCGGTACAAAAGCGCTTTATCTCGAGTTAATGGTGTTATTCGTCTGTGGCTTTCTTGGTTATCAGACCCCCGCATTCCGCTGTTTTTTCGAGTCCGGAAGGTTCAACCGGGACACACCGATCGAGGTGATCCTGGGGGCGGTATTTGGAGCTGTCAACGGTTATTGGATGGTGGGTTCAGCCTGGTATTTCATCGACAAGGCAGGCTATCCATTTGCCTGGATCATAGCGCCTGATGCAGGTACTGAGTACGGTCAGCAAGCGATCGAACTCCTCAATAATATGGTTCCAAAACTATTAACAGGCAATGGGTTGTATGTGGCAGTAGCAATCGCAGGCCTGATCGTTATAGGAGTGATGATTTGATGAGTAAAGTGCATTTCATCGGGATTGGTGGAACGGGCATATCAGCAATCGCCCTGCTGCTGCTTGAAAAAGGCTGGCAGGTTAGCGGGACGGATAAGTCTGCTTCACGCTACTTCGATGCAGTCACAGCTAAAGGTGCCTACACACTCCTTGGGCATAGCCCGGAACTGGCGCTGGCAGCGGACGTAATTGTGCGATCCTCAGCCGTGCACGACGATGACCCCGAAGTCGTTGCCGCTCGCAAGATGGGAATCCCCGTCCTCAAACGAAACGAATTTTTGCCGGAACTGACTGCTGGCTACCAGACGATCGCAGTTGCCGGCTCTCATGGCAAAACCACCTGCACAGCGATGCTGGTGACGATGCTGCGCGGATTGGGAGTGGATCCAACCTTCATCCTCGGGGCACAAATTCGCCCGCTGGCAACGAACGCGCATGCCGGAACAAGCGACTTGTTTGTGATCGAAGCCGATGAATATGACAACATGTTCCTGGGTTTGAGCCCAAAATTCAGCCTGCTGACCAACGTGGAGTACGATCACCCGGACTTCTTCCCTACTCCAGAGGCGTATAACCAGGCGTTTGCAGCGTTTGTCCACCGCACACAGCCAGGTGGCGCAGTGATCGCCTGCGCTGAAGACGAAGGCGTACGCAACCTCCTGACAAGAGAAGATTTTGACGGTATCAAGATCCTCACATACGGATATAGCGCAGATTTCACGTATCAGATCCAAAACGTTCGCTGGAATGGCGATGGGTATAACTTCAACCTCAAGCATACGTCTTCACAACAGGTATTGGGGGAGTTTAGTCTGCGTGTGCCCGGCAGGCATAATCTTCTAAACGCTGCCGGAGCACTGGCAGTACTGCACCAAATGGGGTTGAACCCTTCATCAGCAAGCGAGAGCCTGGCTGAATTCGTGGGTACTGAGCGACGCTTCGAACAGGTCTGCCACAGTGGCGATACGGTGGTGATCAACGACTATGGGCACCACCCCACTCAATTGGACCTGACACTCGAAGCTGCCCGCGAGCTATACCCTGATCATCGCCTCTGGGCAGTCTGGGAACCCCACACATTCTCGCGGACCGACCGAATGCATAACGCCTTCGTCACGGCACTACAACGTGCTGACCACATCGTGATCCTCCCGACGTATGCTGCCAGGGAAACCGTTGAAACCAACACTCCCCGCCAGATTGCAGAAGAAATTGGAGGCTCAAAAGCAGCCTACTTCACGAATTTCGCTGAAGCCGCTGACTTTGTTGCAATGGAAGCCGAGGGATTGAATGTGGTCATCGTCTTTTCAGCAGGCAAGGGTCCGGAGTTTGCGACCATGCTCTGCCAGAAACTGGACACTCGGAGGCAGAATGACTGAACTGCCGCTGCGAAAATTACAGGCTCTGTTTGGCGACAAACTGCAGGAAAACGTACGTATGGCCAATTACACCACCACGCGTGTGGGCGGACCTGCCAGCGGCATGATCTCAGTCTATACCGCTGATGAAATGCGCCGCACGGTCAAGATTTTGTGGGAATTGGATGTGCCATTCCGCATCCTGGGTAGTGGCTCAAACCTTCTGGTAAGTGATTCTGGTTATAAGGGTGTGATGGTGCACAACCGCTGTCACAACATCCGCATCGATACCAAGCGCGAACAACCCATTATTTTCGCGGAAAGCGGGGCGAACCTTGGTGCAGTTTCACGCCAAGCCAGCCTGCGGGGTGTCTCTGGCTTTGAATGGGCAAACAGCATCCCCGGTACGGTTGGCGGAGCGGTTTATGGCAACGCCGGCGCGCACGGCTCAGATATTTCCAAATGCATGCTCGTGGCGCAGGTCATCACCAAAGACGAAGGTGAGCAGAGCCTCGATGGTGAGGGTATGGGCTTCCAATACCGCTCGAGTAAGTTCAAGCGCAATGGAGAAGAGGTGGTCATTTTGAGTGCCAGCTTCTCCGGGATAAAAGTGGAGCCTGAAGTTACCCAACATTTGCTGGAAGAATTGACCGAAAAAAGACGTCAGACCCAACCGGTAGGTCCTTCATTTGGGTCAACCTTCAAAAATCCACAGGGCGACCATGCCGGTCGGCTGCTCGAAGCTGCTGGGATGAAAGGTGTGACGTCAGGGCATGCCTCCTTCAGTACGGTACACGCGAACTTCATCTTGAACGATGGCGAGGCCACCGCGCAGGATTACTACAGGCTGATCCGCCTGGCACAAAAAACTGTGAAAGAACAATTTGGCGTCGATCTGAATCTTGAGGTCGAATTACTGGGTGAATTTGAAGATGACTGAGAAGCTGAATCTGGTATTGATCTTTGGTGGACGTTCCGGCGAACATGCAGTCTCACTGCGTTCCGCTCAATCTGTCCTGAACGCGCTGGATGAGAACAAGTATCAAGTTTTCCAGGTTGGTATCACCACGGAAGGGCTGTGGCTCTATGGCTTAAACGCACACAAGGCTTTCCGTGAAGGCAACCTCGAATCGCTCGACGAAGCACTGATACTCGATGACAGTGGCAAGCCCCATCTGTACATCCGCAAGGAAAATCAGCTTGAGGGCATTACTCCGATCGATGTAATTTTCCCGGTCCTGCATGGAACATTCGGTGAGGATGGAACCATCCAGGGCTTGTTCGAAATCCAGAATTGTGCATATGTTGGCGCAGGTGTGCTTGGCTCCTCTGTGGCGATGGACAAAGCTGTCTGCAAGCATGTGATGCAATCCATTGGCGTTCCTGTTTTGGAATACTCCGTCTTCTCCCGCCGTGAGATTCAGACGAATTTGCAGGAAACAATGGAGTCAGCAGAGCGTATCGCCCCCTACCCATTGTTTGTCAAACCAGCCAATCTTGGATCTTCAGTAGGTATCAGCAAAGTCCGCAACCGCGAGGAACTCGTAAAAGCGCTTGAGCTGGCAGCCAGATATGATCGCCGTATCCTCGTGGAACGCGGCATCGCTGCCAGAGAGATCGAGATCAGTGTTCTTGGTAATACCGAGGTGGAATGCACAGTGCCCGGGGAGATCGTCCCGGGAGATGAGTTCTACACCTATAAGGATAAATATCAGTCCGGCGACCCCGAGGTTGCCATTCCAGCTCCCCTGCCAGATGCCCTGACAACCCAGTTGCAGCAATACGCCATCGATGCTTTCAAAGCGATCGACGGCGCAGGATTGGCACGGGTGGATTTTTTGATCGACAAAGTCAGCGGTGAAGCCTATTTCAACGAAATCAACACCATGCCTGGTTTCACCGAGATCAGTATGTACCCGAAACTCTGGCTCCACTCAGGGCTTAGCTACCCCGAGTTAGTTAACCGGTTGGTGGAGCTGGCGTTGGAGCGCAAAGCCGAGCAGGATGAAACCATCAGGAAGTACGAGGAGTAAGATGGCGAGCGGATCCAACAGAACAACCAGGGCAGATGAGGTGCGAGCCCGCCGGAAGATTGAACCAGCGCGGCGCAAACCCATCCCGACCAACCCTTCCGTGCGTGCCTCCAGGGACGCCCAAAACGCCTCACGGGTTGTGGCACGCCGCTCCTATACGAGCACCCAATATTCCAGATCAGCTGCTACGCGCAACCGCAGCCGGGTCTACATGCCCACCGGCACGCCTGGCAGCGAGGTGCGGTTGCCTCCCCTGCCCCAGTTTCACTTTAGCTGGCGTTTGCTTTCAGGTCTGATCGCGGTCGGAATGCTCGTTTTGCTTTTCATGATGGGAACCTCAACCGCTTTCGCCGTGGACCAGGTGAACCTAAGTGGCGGCGTTCGCGTCCCCGTGGAGGAAATAAGCCAGAAACTGGATATCCAAGGCGAATCGATCATCCGTGTTGTTCCCAGCGACATTGAAAACCAGATCCTGGAAGCCTTCCCGGACATCAAAGCTGCGGAAGTGAAAATCAGGATGCCAACCGACATCGATATCGTCATCCAGGAACGCATCCCGGCGTTGCTCTGGCTGAATAATGAAGAAGTGGTTTACTGGATCGACCAGGATGGCTTCGCCTTTACCGTGCGCGGAGAAGCAACCCTACCTATCCGGGTTTATGCCAATAGTGAACCGCCCCACCCACTGGGATGGGTCGCACCTGAACTTCAGTTGAAAGCAATCGAAACGGAAAACCAAGAAAACCTTCCATTGGTGGATCCTGCTTTCGTCGCCACAGTGCAAAAGCTGAACAGCATAAAACCTGCTGAAAGCCCCATGCTGTACGATGCAAAGAATGGCTTGGGCTGGGTTGACCCGCATGGCTGGCAGGTTTACTTCGGGGATGACGATGCAAACATCGACATGAAACTTCTTGAGTACACCAAGATTGTTGAGACCATTCTGGATAGAAACTTGCAACCAGTTTTAATCAGCATGGAATTTCTACACGCACCTTATTATCGTTTGGAGCCTTAATTATGGAAGAAGAACCGATTGTTGTTGGATTAGATGTTGGGACTGCAAAAGTGTGCAGCCTGGTAGCCAGGGTAGAAAATGGCAGCAACCTGCGCATCCTTGGGGTGGGCATCGAACCTACCAAGGGTATCCGCAAAGGAATTGTGACCGATATCACTGCTGCTTCAGAAAGCATTGCGCGCTCGATCGAAAAAGCCGAACGAACATCCGGTTTTGAGATCAACTCGGCAATTGTTAATCTGGCTGGGATGCAAGTCTCGTCAACCATTAGCAAAGGTGCAGTGGGTATCTCCGGGCGTGTTATTGACCAGGAAGATGTTTATCGCGCGCTGGACTCCGCCCAGGCAATTGCTGTACCCCACAATCGTGAGATCGTGCACGTGATTCAACGCGGTTTCAGCGTGGACGGACAGGAAGGCATCCGCCAACCGGTGGGCATGCACGGCTTCCGCATGGAAGTTGAAGCCCACATCATAACCAGTGCCGCATCTTCGATGGAAAACCTGCGCCAGTGTATCTCTATGGCTGGGATTGACGTTTCTCAGTTTGTACTCAATCCCCTCGCTTCAGGTGAAAGTATCCTTTCAGAAACAGAACGCGAAATGGGCGTGGCAGTCATTGATCTTGGCGCTGGCACCACCAGTGTGGCAATTTACGTCAAGGGGGACGTTTTCCACGCCAATGTCCTGGGTGTCGGTGGCGATCTTGTGACCTCGGATATCGCCCAGGGACTGCGATTGCCACTTGAAGTGGCGGAAGAAGTCAAACTCAAGCACGGTTATGCTGTCCTCGAAGATATCCACGAGGACGAGTCCTTCAACGTCATCACCTTTGGCTCT